>Ga0058702_10000951_pt1 | contig 11317 bp, 8 predicted proteins | sample AgamicOrSfe_FD_83781 | JGI IMG/M metagenome (GOLD analysis project Ga0058702, IMG submission 83781) | Agave microbial communities from Guanajuato, Mexico - Or.Sf.e | ecosystem: Host-associated > Plants > Phyllosphere > Phylloplane/Leaf | place: Guanajuato, Mexico | collected 2012-05-30
CTCCCACCTCACCTACAACACGCCCCCCTTCCTCCCACTCGTAAAGAAGTATCTCACAATAAAAACCTGCAGTCCCGCAACCCCCACCATAAACACATTCTCCACGACGCTAAACCTGAAGATCCGCTGTTCCGTACTCCTTACAGTACTGAAATTGCGGTTCTCGCGCGTGCGAAAGTACTTCTGGTTTCGTGCGATGGTGGACAGTTGGCCCGAGAGCTTGTAGATGGATTCTTGGAGGTTCGAGGTTTGTTCCGCCGGGGCGCCTTGTTTGGAGGGGAGGGAGGCGCGGGTCTCGTTTTCGATCTAGGGCAAGAGAAGAAAGGGTCAACCATACGCTGCGGCAGAAAAAGGAAGTGAGGGAGGACAGAGAGATTGGCGAGGGGTGGTGGATGCTGAGGGGCAGAGAAAGGGGAGGGAAGACATACAGCGACCTCAAAATCCACAGTTTTATCCGATATCGAACTCATGCCGTTGTCGAAGCAGAACGCATACTCGCCCACGTCGTTCGCCGTGAAGACGAAGTCGCCCTGGCGCTCTTTTGGCCGTCGATTATTGTTTGGTCGCCGGGGCCGATCACGCGGTAGTCGATGTCGAAGGAGCCGCCGGATTGTACCTAAAAGGTTTGGCAAGCATCGTGTTAGACTCTGTGAGCGAGCGGGGAGGAGCAGACAGATGGGGACTGAGACGTACTGCGAAGTAGAAAGCCATCTTGACGCCCTTCTCCTCGACCCAGGCGTAGAAGCATGACTTTTCGTTTGGGGTCATGCGGTAGGTCAGGGCGGTCGCGGAGACATAAGAGGATAGGAAGCAGAGTAGCGTGGCTACCGCTAGGACGGACCGCATGTTGGTAGACTGGGCGGGCAACGTGTAGCTCGAGGTTGATGTGTACACGCGAGGATGTGGTGTTTCAGTAGTCAGGAGTCGCGCCGGAGTTGGACTCCGTCAACATCTCGAAACAACAATGACAAATACCCCATCTTCCTAGCATCACCAAGCGAGCATGTTGCGGTGATGGCCTCCGATGCGCAGCCTGGAGTGGCGTCATCAAATGCTCTGCCGATTGCATCGCTCGATCCATCTCAATCTACTCTCCCACAAGACCGCACTCTGATCGCGGATGTAGCTCTCCTCTGGCCCTATTCCTCTTCGACTCGTCGCGCAGCTCTCCTGATCACCGAGCCCGACTTTCGTCTCCGCCGCCACCGCGGCCAAGTGCGCGTGCAACTTCACGGAGCCGCTGCTTTAGCCATTGGCCTCTCACGTATCGCTATTGGTGACCATGTACAGCTCAGTCTTTCAGGCGCAACATGGGCAAGCGAAAGAGCGGCTGTGACTGCGCCAGGACGGGCTGTCGATGGGGAGTTGCTGTTTGATCGGGAACTGCATCTGAAGGTGAACGATGGCTGGATCTGAGCTGAGTAGTGTGTGTAGTGAGGTGCTGATAGATATCTTTAGATAGAACGGGATGGTGCAGTCCTTAAATCCATCGACGTGCATGAACCGCGCCCAGCTTCTCCCGCCCGCATCACTACGTCTCCTCCGTCGTCATCTAGCCGCCTACCGAGCTCGCAAATTACGAGCACGTCCTTGACATCACCCGCAGCATGGGCATCTCCCGCATTTCTCCGCCGAAAAGAAGAGCGCTTCCGTCCAGCTATCCGACCTGCTTTCACCGCACCAGCGGACCCCCTGCCATTTTCAACAGACTAGATAGTACAAGAAGAGCTTGATAGTCAAAAACCGAGGAAAAGGACGAAGTTTGGGAGGAAGAGCGGGGAATGGAAGTTCACGCAGGAGGATGATGCTCCGGATTATGCGCAGCATGACCTGACGGGCACGTTTGATGTTGAGATGATTGAGAGGGAGATTGATGCGGAAGAAGGGAGGAAGACTTGGTCGCCGGCACGAGTGGGGCAGGAAGAACGAAGGACTAAAAAGCAGGATCGATGGCCAGTGGCGGACTTCGGACTCGATGGGAGCTCGGCGTCGAGACCAAGGCCTTTTGTGGAAGCGGAGGGGTTTGAGCGGATTGTGAAGGAGTCTGTGGCAGAGTCTCGGCCGGCATTATCAGAGCCGACGGTGACAGAAGATGCCAATATCGATGAGGATCAAGCGATAAGTCGTGGCTCGCAGGACGCATTCTCGACTGCTCCTGAGCATGTTGTGGCGGATACGGCTGATTCGACCGTAGATGATGTGCAAGCAGAAGGGTCGAAGCTCAGCAATGGCTCGATACATGTGCTGGATGAGGAAGAGGATCGTGGAGACAAAACCTCGATTGCATCTAGGCAGGAACCGCCAGAGCTTACTGAGGAGGGAGAGAACGATGCTCATGACGTTTCAGGACATGACCATGCAGAGGAAAATGAGCACGACATGAATAACGAGGATGGGGACGAAGACGAAGATGATGAAGAAGATGAGAAAAACGCCGAGGACGAAGACCAGGATGACACTAACGATAACACGAATAAGGACGAAGAGCGCATTCAACAGGAAGAGGAGCCAGAAGAACAACAGTCACAAACTATTGCCAACGAAGAGCAGGAAATCACCACAGCACAACCACAGATCTCTGCCATCACAGCCACAGAGGAAGTTTCGCAGGCAAATGCTCAACTACATGCGGAGCTGGCTTCGCAGCTGGAAGAGCATGGATTTGTGAACGAAGATCTGAGCAGGACTGACGAAACCATGCAAGGATTCACTGCGCCACAACACCAGGAAGAGGATTTACGAAAGTCTGGCGAGGACATGCACGCAGATGATAATGTTAAGATTCCATCCGTAATACCTGAAACTCTAGAGGCGGCGCATACGCTCCCTGACACGATGGATCAGGATGTTATAGTAGCTTATCCGACCGATCTTCTGAATGTGGCATACGAGGACGCTAGTACTATAGACGTCTCGCCTGGACCTGACACAAGTTCGGTTGAGCAGACTGGAATCAATGAAGAAACTGCGGATAATACAACCCCAATTGAGAAAGACCCGGAGGCAGAATTGCCCATAGTCGTGAATTCTCAGCTCGACTCTGTGAATGATGCGGAGCCTGATGGAGATATCATTTCTCAGCATGCTGCTGATGATGATGCACATGACGAGGCCGAAAAGATTACCTACCTTGAGGCCAATGCATCGCCCGTTGTTGCCAATGAGGACGAACCAAGCAAGAGTCAGGCGCACAAGCCCCAGAGACAGCCCGCGGGCGTAACTATGATGCAAGCACAGGATCATATTTCACGCAGCGTTGAACATGTCGCTGAACCTGTACTGGAGCTTGCTGCAACAGTAGAAGCAGCAACAGCCATTCCTCCCTTGCCAAACACGGAATTGGATCCGCAATCTGGTCCTGAACACGAGGCGCAAAGCAGTCCTGACGACGATAGCCTTTTCCTGGATGGTACAGGACTGAGTATGGAGGAGCCAAGTCACCAGGAAGAGGCGACCAAGATCGAGGACATGGGCGAATCGCAAATAGAGCTGACGAGTGACACCATGCCGCAACATGAAGAGGAGGCATCAGAAACCGCCGAAGACACCATCCAGGTCAACGTTTTGCTTGAGGCAAGTGAAGAGCCAGTAACCACGTCAGATCTGCCAGAGGAAGACGTCACAACGGATACCATGAACGATATCGAGCTCAAAGTTGCGCGTTTAGAGGCTATGACCGATGATCAACTTCTTCAAGAAGGACAATCGCAGCTAGACAAGCTAATTGAAGAAGACGGAAAAGAATCACAGACGCCGTTCGCGCTCGGCGCGACGTCTACACCAATGTTGATAGACATACCGATCGTCTTTTCAGACGAGCTAGCGTCACAAGAACCTCCAGCACACCGTCTAAGTGCCTTCGAAGTGATGCAGTCAAGGCTCAACAGACCAGTGAAGCAGACAGTTGATGTCCCTGCATTCACACCAGACGGTGCTGAGCAATCCGAAGGGAGCTCTTCAGAAGAGGAAGTACAGGAGGACGAGAAACAACCATCGCTTGTCATCAATGTGCTGGATGACTCCACTGATCCCGAGGACAATCAGGTAGAATACGACGATGTTCCGAGTGTTGCTGAAGCTGCGAGCCCATATGGCTCGAAGGGTAGCGAGGAGTCTTTTACCGGCTTTGATGACGAAGAGCAACTAGGTCCAGATGCTGCGGCTGTCGACCAGGACTCTGTTATTGGCTCTGCGGTTAGTGAGCGAGCAGATCCTGAGCGAGCCTCTTTCGAAGAAGAGCCCTTTGCAGAATTTCAGGACGAAGAAGAGGACGAGGATCGACCGATCCGTGATCTTGGGCGACTCGAAGAGATGGAAGATGAGAACGAGAGAGGGTTTGATGTCCAGACTCTGGAAGAAGATATGGAAGATGCTAAGGTTGAGGCACGTCAAACTTCTGGCACCGCCGAGAAGGTGACCGCGGACGATACCCTGCGTGGACGATTGCAATCTGCTGAGACCGAGAACGATAGAGTCGACGAGGAAATTACCCAGGAAGAGATGAAGAATCAAGAACAGGACAATGGAATCTATGACGACGAGGACGGCGACGAGGACGAGGTACTGCCGGAGCTTGATTTCAAACTCATTCCTGACCTCGATAAACCACTTGTGGCAGCTTTGCAGGCCGTTAACAACGCGGTGCTTGCGTTCTCCACGAGAGACAACGACCTGCCTACGTTGCAAGATTCAGGCGAAAAAGTAGATTCTCTTCCCGCTAACGCCGGAAATGGTACTCATTCTGATCGCGGCGTGCATGGAACCAATCACATACACCATACTGAGACATCTGAGGACGACGAGGAGGAAGATGAAGAGAATGAAGTGGATGAGCATGTGCACATGGGCACTATCGCTGAAGAGCTGAAGAGTCAAGCAAAGGATCACGACAGATACGAGGAAGAGGACGAGGACGATGTCCTGCCGGAGCTTGATCTCAGTCAGATCCCAGCTCTTGAGAAACCACTTGTGGCAGGTTTGAGCGCGATCAACGATCCAGCGCTTGAGCCCTTTGGAGAAGAGAAATCCCTTCCCGCATTGCAAGATCAGGTTGAAGGAACGCACACTCGGATTGCTGAAGTCGAATTTGGGCTTCATCACGATCGAGGTAATCATGCAGCCGAACACATCGGCCACAAAATTGTCAATGGACATTCCACTCACGACGAGGCAATGCCACTTGAGCAGGCTGAAGTGGACATCCGAGTCTCGAAGCGCGAGAAAAAGTCATCCAATAGAAAGAGCAATGTGCCATCTGAGCTGAAGGGCTGGTTCTCTCCACGCGAAAGTCTGCAAGATGGATATAGGAATGAAATTACACCAATTGAGAAAGAGGTGGAAGTGTCGCAGGTAGAGGGAGTTCACAGTGGTGGTCGTAAACCAAGTCTACCGACAAGCTTCAATGCTGATGGAGAAGCGCATGGTCACAGAGGGCACAAGCAGCAGGCTGCCGAACCATCTAGTAGTGCTCCTGTGGCAGGATCACGACAGGTCAAGCACTCGGGACTTGTGCCTCAGCGCCTCAGCGACGAAGCTCACAAGCTCGTGGGCGGACTCCATACTTCGTTGTCCTACTACACGCCATTGACGGATCTGCAAATTCATACCAACTCACAACACGAGCACGATTCGGTCGTCGACGTCCTGGCTGTAGTCTCATCATTCACTGCAAAAGCAAAACGTGCCACATCTGGTCCGAAGGATCATTTCACGACGTTTCACATCACCACCCCAACATCAAGGACAGTCTTCAGTCCGGTGGAAGTGCAGGTCTTCCGTCCACGGAAAGAGGTACTGCCAATGGCAGACGTCGGTGATGTGGCACTGTTGAGAAACTTCGTGGTCAGAAGCAACAATGGCAAAAGCTTCCTACTGAGCACGGCTGCGAGCGCGTGGTGTGTTTGGCGGTATGCCAAGAAAGAGAGGCTGGATCTGAAGCATGTTGGAGAGGAATGCCTAGGCCCGCCAGTGGAGATTGGCGGCGAAGAACGTCAACGAGCGCAGGAGCTGAGCAGCTGGTGGAAGAATGAAAAGTGAATGAGGCTGATGCAGACGCTCGACCGTTTTTAGATGGAGCTGGAGGGCTTCAGACTAGCTGAAAACTAGCTGAATTGCTGAGATGCACATTATAGGTGCGCTGGATATTGTCGCAAAGGACTCACGTGGATAGCGACTTCCTGTTCTTGAGGAAGTGACCCTGTTCAGCATCTAAAATTTGTATCCCAAGGATATCGAGTCAGGCTAGAATATCGAGTAACCTTGACCACCTCCCGAACGTGAATGATGCAATGATATATGCAGTCTCCTCTCACGTACAGCGCAATGGAAATGTGGACGCCATATCCCGGAAAGAGACATCATCTCAGATCTGTTTCAGGTTGAAACAATACGCGGGATCAGGTCCGCAACCGTTTTCAATGCGGGAGAGTGCCGTCCAAGTTTTCAACCTCACCTCAAGTCGGTCGATCATCATCATCATCACCACAACATCGTTCACCTCACTTCTTCTTCTTACAACCTCTTTCACTCCCCTCCGGCGCCAACCTGCCCGGCCTTGCTCACATCTTGCTTTCCTTTGTTACTTTCTTTATATTATCTTCTTACTTTACCTTATGACCTGCATTTTCTGCAGTGCTAATATTGCCCGTCGTCCCACTTCATAGATACCCACGAGCCTTCCTGCATCGCGACGTATCGAACACATCGTACAGCGACAATACTGCGTCTCGTTTCACAGTACATTTACTAACGGTGAGTTTGACTCATCATCCCCACTGTGACTCGATCCGCGCGGACTCTATTGCCTTATTGACTCGAGCATACCCCCTCACACCGAATATAGGCATATAACGTCCCGAGCACAGCTCGACGATTAACGACAAGATTCACGACGATATTGCATGTCTTCAACTCGGATACTAGCCATTTCTTGATCACTCAGTGACCAAGCGTGCCATCACTCTCACACTGCTGTGCAGACCTTCGCACGATTCTTCACTTCCAGTGACAATGGGGTCATCAAGCAGCAACACAGCCAATATGCCCGATCAACCTTCGCCTTTGCCCAAAGTATGGCTTGCAGAATTGCACAAAGACTTCGAGGCCAAAGTCAAAGCCACTGAGCAGCATGAGCAACTTCAAGCAGCTGCGAGATTGAAACGACGACCAAAGAAGCGTACGTCTGCGCAGCCTGATAAATCCACGGACGACGTTCTGAAGCCTCTGACAGTCTCGACCGCGACATCAGCACATACTGAGGTCACACAAAGACAGATGACAAAGGCTCACAAGCCAAGCCAGAAGCACAAAATGAAGCCCACGAAGCACAATGACCTTAGTGACAAAGCCAATGGCATACTAGTTGTGCACAAAGACACGTCTGTCACTAGTGATAGTGACACTACTGTCACTGAGAACCAACAAGCGCTCCAGGAAGGGTTCTTGACGCAGCTTCTTCGCCGGAAGAACGATGAGCAGCAAACGATCCAAAGTGAGGATGAGCACGAGGCTCGAGCCTCGATCAGTAAGATGTCGAGCAAAAAGCCTTCATATGGCGCGATGCAAGAAAGCCCAGCGACTGTAGTCGTCTCTACAGCTTCAGATCAAAGCGTCCCAATGATATCGGCATCTACATCTCACATGGCCGAATCTGGAGAGCCCTTCTCTAATAGTGTTCCAGCAATGTCTGGACCGCAGCAGCCTGTCACTGAACAGCCCAAGAAATCCATGCCTGAGATCTCAGTGCCAGCCACACATGAATATCTGGGGGTCACAAGACCTTCAACGCTGGATCTGCACGATACCAAAGCCTCAACGCGAAGATATAGTGTGGAAGAATTGAGGGCGATACGGAAGTCATGCATATCTGGACGCCTCAGATTGTGGGATGTCGAACGAGATTTGCAGCATGTTTTCACGAAGTCTTCGGCTGTCATGCTACGTGCTTTTACACAGTTTCAGTCCACGCTGGACCAGCCAGCAGTTCCTGATGAGCTCCCGCCTCGATATCTGGACTCAGTGGAAGGAAGGGCGAATGACAGCCTGGTACCGTGTGGTCGAGGAATGCACGCAGATCTCAACCCACCCCGCGTGGACTCTCGCACAATAGCAGCAGTCGACTCGTGGGCCTCATTACTCGAGAACCAAGACGCCGGTCTCAAGCTTGTGGAAAAGCCTCCTGTACCGACAGTCATACTTGGCCTGGCCGCGCGAGTAAGTGCGCGGGAGGAACTCTTACAGAATGAAGTGCCTGCAAAACCTCACAGTGAGGACATCGAAAAGGCCAAGGCAGCCGTACAGCCTCCAAAAATAGGTCCGTCAAGGAGAAACAAAGGCAAGACGATCGAGCCCAAGAGGCATGACAAACTGAGATACAAACCTGTCGAAAAGCCTCCCGAGTTCTTGGATCTGCCATTCGAAGTCCAGACCACGATCCTCAAATACGCGCTCCTGCAGAACGAGCACATTCACGTCGACGCTCTCTTTCGAACCCTGAACAAGAAACCAGGGGAGTTCAGAAGAAGAGGCTACGGAGCTCTGTTCGTGTGCCACCACTTCCACAAGATTGGTCGGGAGGCATACTATGCCATTAACACATTCACGATGTCCCTAGGTCTTTGGATATCCTTGGCAAAACTGATGACTAGGTGGCCAAACATTCCAAGGTACGCCAACAACATCCAGCCAGCATTGATGCACATGAGACATATCATTGTTGCACAGCTTGGACCGGGCGAGCATGGCTCTACTTATGGGCTTTGGCGCCACCTTGTGCAGTTTCTTCGTCCATTTCAGCACCTTGAAGTCGTGGAGATTGACTTTCGAGAGCCTGAGTATGGTGGTAGAGTGTCTGATGGAAAGAATGACAAGGTGGTGCCTGTCACCAAGGAGTTAAGGTTGAGACTGCAGAGTGCTGGTGGTATCCGCATTGGTTGGACCAAAAAAGAGAGTAACATGACGGGGATCAAGGAGGGTGCATTGGTCTACAGGACTACGAGGTTGCAGACAGGATATTGCAACGCAGCCTCACTTGCACGAGTCGTTAATGACCTGCAGTAGCAATTGGACAAAGGCTGGTTTCCGAAATGGAGGACACGAAAGGTTGGGCTAAAGTTGTTTCAAACAGAAAGATGATTGACGAGAAGAAGCATTAACGATTAGTGATCCATGACCTGAATGGCGACATACTCGTCCCGCCATTCCTCTGTTCCTTTACTGATATACTGATATGCTATGTTGCGGTGATTTATGATCTATGATCCGAGTCTTCAACAGTGTGCGCAAAATGACCAGGTTACAAAATATCAAGCGTGTGGCTGTTGTCGGTGGTGGTAAGCGTGACATTAGCAGTAAACCTCGAACGCTTGCCAATCACCCTGTGTAGGTCCAGCAGGGGTTGCAACAGCGAAGTAGGTGTGGTACAAATGCCACTTGGTGACTTCATGTTGAATACAACGCGCAGATACCTCGAAGCAGAAAGACACTTCGATACCATTGATGTCTACGAACAAAGAAGCACAGGCGGTGGCGTATGGAACTACACGCCGGAGAATGACGCTGATGCTACATTTGCCATTCCATCGACGTCTCCCGATGTAGGCCTCGAGCAGCCGGTCTGGCGTGAGAGTACTGAGACGAATCCACGAGTTGTGCAAGAGAAGAAGAAAGCTACGTTTATCTCACCGTTGTGAGTTGTCTTTGTCCACCTGGAAGCACAGCACAAACTGCCCACGGATGATACTGATCGCCCCTATGCAGATACGAACGCTTGGAAGCGAACCTGCCCAAGATGCTCATGCAGCATACAGACTTTGCATTTCCTGATGACGAGCAGCTTTTTCCAACACATGCTGCGATAACAGAGTATCTTGAACGATATGCTGATGAGGTACTACTGCCATACTGGCAAAGTGTTATAGAACCGCGAAGCTCATACGACGGTCATGACAGGTCCGCCATCTTGTCAAGTTCTCTACCCAAGTCACATCAGTCCTCCCACTATCTGCACCTCAGAAGGGTTGGTCGGTCACTACACGTTCTCTCACAAGTGGTGCCCAAGAGACGCATGAGTACGACGCGATTGCAGTAGCAAGCGGCCACTATACAGTCCCATTCATTCCTGACATCCCTGGGATAAGTGAGTGGAATAAGGCGTATCCTGGCAGGATCTCGCACTCGAAGTTTTTCCGACGGCCTGAGGAGTACAGAGATCAAGTAGGTCTTCACTCATCACTATGTCGAATCTCGTAGATCTGGTCGGTAAGCACAACAGCACAAGCACTGACAGTCTTCCTAGAAAGTCATTGTAATCGGCTCAGGTTATTCTGGCCAAGATATCGCCCTACAAATCGAGCCTCTTTGCTCTCAACCTCTTCTACATTCAACACGATCAGCCACTCCTGCACCAGACACCACAAGTCGTATCTCCGTACCCTCAATAGCAGAGTTCCTCCCTCCTACCTCGTCCGAACCAGCTTCCGTCCGCTTCACCGACGGTCGGATAGTATCCAACATCAACTCCATCATCTTCGCCACAGGCTACCTCTACTCATATCCATTCCTTTCTCCATCCCTGACCTCCAAGCTCACAGCACCCACCTCTGGCGCACGCACAAGCAACACTTATCAGCACATCTTCTACACCCCGGATCCCACTTTAGCACTTCTAGCGCTGCCACAAAAGATCGTGCCATTTCCCGTCAGCCAAAGCCAAGCTGCTGTCATTGCCCGTGTCTGGTCTGGCAGGTTGGCATTACCGGAGCAGGAGGAAATGGTGACCTGGGAGCGAAGACGCGTGGAGCAGATGGGGAATGACAAGCGCTTCCACTATCTGACCTCGCCGGAGGACATTGGATATGTGGAGATGCTGGCAAAATGGGCTGAGTCAGCGGATGATGAGGGCGATGGCGTGGGCAAGACGCCACCACGATGGGGTCAGAAACAGGAGTGGATGAGAATGCGGATTGCGGATATGAAGCGGGCGTTTGTTGAGAGAGGGGAGAAGCGAAGGGAGGTCAAGACGCTGGAGGAGATTGGTTTTGACTATGAGAAATGGAAGGAGGAGGAGGGAAATGGGCAGGGTGAGGCAGAGCATGTAGAGACTGAGGAGAAGAGAGGGGAGAATGGACTGGATAAAGCTAGTGGCGGTCAGGCAGAGTGACAAAACGGATTCTTGATTTGCTATATGAGTTGCAAAGTGACCAGGTTATAGACGACAAGAAACAGCATCTCAGGAACGATGACAGCGAGACGAGTGCTATGATCTCCAATGGTTTCACGCCAAGAGACCCTGAATTTCCATTGAAAGATGTTGAAAGCA
>Ga0058702_10000953_pt1 | contig 11297 bp, 11 predicted proteins | sample AgamicOrSfe_FD_83781 | JGI IMG/M metagenome (GOLD analysis project Ga0058702, IMG submission 83781) | Agave microbial communities from Guanajuato, Mexico - Or.Sf.e | ecosystem: Host-associated > Plants > Phyllosphere > Phylloplane/Leaf | place: Guanajuato, Mexico | collected 2012-05-30
GCATTAATCTACACTAATCTTGTTCATTCATATTTTTCTCTTGCATAATTTCTCTTAAAGCTTTTAATCCGCTCATCTGAATCTGACGCACACGCTCGCGGGTTAAACCAATTGCCTCTCCTACCTCTTCCAATGTTTCTTTTTCAAATCCCCCTAAACCAAAACGCCTGCAAATAACTTCATATTGTTTTTGATTTAAGGATTTCAAACAAGCTTCTAATTGTTCGGCCATGGTTTCATCCACCAATAAGTCTATGGGGTCAGTTTTTTGTTTATCTGGAATTGCATCCAATAAAGATCTACCTACACCACTTTCACTACCTATTGTCGCATCTAGCGATACCATATGTTCATTGAGCTCCATCATTTCTTTCACTTGCCCAGCAGGTTTATTTGTCAGACGAGCAATTTCTTCATATGAAGGATCATGCGTTTGATTTTTCATTAATTCTTTTGCAGCATGTAAATACATGTTTAATTCACGTAACACATGTATCGGCAATCGAATGGTGCGCGTTTGATTCATGATGGCGCGCTCTATGGTTTGACGTATCCACCAAGTTGCATATGTTGAAAACCGAAAGCCTCGCTCAGGATCAAACTTTTCAACAGCACGTAGTAACCCTAAATTACCTTCTTCAATTAAATCTAAAAATTCTAAACCGCGGTTATAGTAACGCCGTGCAATTTTAACCACTAGGCGTAAATTACTTTCTATCATTTTAGCGCGCGCTGCTTTATCACCTTTTAAGGTTAAACGGCCATAATAAATTTCTTCTTCAGCGCTTAATAAAGGTGAAAAACCAATTTCACCTAAATACATTTGCGTGGGATCGGTTGCTTTATTTTTTTCATGGATAGCGACATCATTCTCAGCAGCTATGGAAGCTTTTTCCATGACTAATTCAATCGGGGCATCTTGTTCTTCAATATCATCATCCCTCGTTACTGCTTTTGAAACTTTTTTTGTAAGCGTTTTTTTTGCAATAACTTTTCTGAGAGTGGATGCTTGGGCTTTGATAGGTTTTTTTTCCAGGACAGGTTTTTTAGGCGTAGAAGTTTTTAAAACTTTTTTAGCTTTGACGGCAGGTTTCTTTATATGTTTAGGCGCTGCTTTCCTTGGCATCAATCCTAACCTCTAAAGTTGTTAAACTAAATGGTCTAGGCTAAAGTCATATGTTACCACATATTTAGTACAAATATTAACAGTCCTATAGCTGTGCGGGGAGATAAGCGAGGGGATTGACAGGTTTTCCGTTTAATCTTATTTCAAAATGCACCGCTAAGTGCGAGTTACCTGACTGACCCAGCGTCGCAATTTGTTGATTTGGTAAGACGATGTCGTCCTCATGGACTAATAAAGTGTCATTATGCGCATAAGCTGTCAAAAAATTACCGTCATGATCTATGATGATTAAGTTGCCATAATTTTTCAAGCCATCGCCCGCATAAACCACCCGACCAGGCGCCGCCGTAAAGATTGGGTCTCCTAACTTGCCTGCGATATCTATGCCTTTATTGACCTCTGAGAAAGTTGCAATCACTTGGCCCCGTGCGGGCATGGTCCAATGTATAAGGTTGGGGTCGGGGCTGGTATATCCGTATCAGCTTTGGAAGAGGAAGAAGAGGCACGGCTTGTCGTGGTCAAAGTGAGCGCTATGCCATCTTGCCTGTGATAGGGATAAGGTAGATGATTATTTCGCGCAAGTTTCCTAGGGTCTAGCCCATATCGCCAAGCGATAGAATATAGTGTTTCATGGGCGTGCATCCGGTCATTACCCAGACTAGGCACACGCTCAATATTTCCATCCACCACGGGCGCGTATGTTGTAGATTCCGCGCAACCTAAAAGTGTTAACGCTGTGAAAACACAGAGCGTTTTTTTCAATGAATCATCCTAATTCAATGTCTTTCGTCCAACCAGCGAGTTGATCAAATACTTTGTAATGGGTTAAATCTAAATGCAGCGGCGTAATCGATACAAACCCTAAACTAACGGCATGAAAGTCAGTACCAGGTCCTGCATCTTGCTGCGGGCCAGGCTGGCCTACCCAATATATTTTGCGACCGCGCGGATCATTGGATTTAATCGTAGGTTCAGCAATATGGCGTGTGCCTAGACGGGTGACTTCAAAACCTTTCAGCTGCTCAAAGGGAATATCTGGGACGTTCACATTTAAAACTGTATCACCCGGTAACCGATTTTTATTTAATTGTTTTACTAATATTGCCGCTACCCGTGCTGCCGTTGCATAGTTTTCACATTTTGGGCCTGCTAAAGAAATTGCAATGGAGGGTAGACCTAAAAATCTGCCTTCAGTGGCCGCCGCTACAGTGCCAGAATATAAAACATCATCACTTAAATTTGAGCCTTCATTAATGCCTGAAACGACCATATCGGGCATTTCTGTGAGAAGGCCTGTTACCGCTAAATGCACACAATCTGTGGGTGTGCCATTCACTGCAAAAAAACCATTCTCTGCTGCAAATACCCTTAAAGGATTATCAAGGGTTAATGAATTACTGGCGCCACTGCGGTTTCTATCCGGCGCAACAACGGTAATGTCAGCAAATTGTTTTAACTCATTGGCCAATGCTTTTAAACCTGGTGCTAAAAATCCATCATCATTACTTAATAAAATCTTCATTTCTCAGCCTTAGTTGATGCACTGCTTGTTTTGTTAATGACTTGATAAAAGGTTTCGCCCTTTTGAATCATACCCAATTCATTTCTTGCGATTGGTAGCACAGCCTCTTTATGCGTTTGCAAATAATTAACTTCTTCAATCAGTTTTTCGTTACGCAAGCTTAGTTTTTTATTTTCTTCTTTCTGCAAAACAAATGCGCGCTTCAGTTTTAGCATATCAATTATTCCACCCGTTTCAAACCATAAACGGCACTGTAAAAAAATAAAAATGATCAGCAAAAACCAAGGTAAAAATTTAAAGCGTTTGAGTATCATGCTTAACTTCCATTTGCGTTAAATTTTCAAATCTTTTGAAAACTTCAATACCAGCAAAGCTTGCGTTAGACCCAAGTAGCGCTTCAATACGCATTAATTGATTGTACTTGGCGACCCGATCTGAGCGGCATAGAGAACCGGTTTTAATTTGTCGCGCGTTTGTTGCAACTGCCAAATCAGCAATAAACGTATCTTCCGTTTCACCCGAACGATGAGAAATTATGGTGTTATAGTGCGCTTTTTTAGCCATAGCGATGGTGTTCAAGGTTTCGGTTAGTGTACCAATTTGGTTAGGCTTAATTAAAATGGCATTGGCAACATTGGCCTCGATACCACGCGAGAAAATTTTCGTATTTGTGACAAATAAATCATCGCCAACCAATTGCACTTTTTGACCCAAACTATTGGTCAATGCCTGCCAACCATCCCAATCATTTTCACCCATACCATCTTCAATCGAAATGATAGGATATTGTTCGGTAAGATCTTTTAAATAATCGACAAATTCAAGGGAGGTTAATTTTTTATTTTCGCCACTTAAATGATAAAGGCCGTTAGCATAAAACTCAGAACTTGCAACATCCAATCCTAAATAAATATCTTTCCCTAAATGAAACCCAGCTTGATGGATTGCCTGCGCAATAGTATCGAGCACAGCAATATTGTGCGGTAAATTAGGGGCAAATCCGCCCTCATCACCCACGCTGGTATTTAAATTCATTTTTTGTAACACGCTTTTTAAGCGATGAAAGATTTCAGCACCAAATCTAACGGCTTCTTTAAATGAACTTGCGCCCACGGGCAAAATCATAAATTCTTGAATGTCTAAATTGTTATTGGCATGCTGCCCGCCATTAATGATGTTCATCATGGGAACCGGCATTTGATAAGCAGATAGCTGGCTTAAGCTTTCAAAGAGAGGCACATTTTTATCTTGCGCTGCTGCATTTGCCACAGCCAAAGAGACAGCTAACAAAGCATTGGCACCCAAATTTTCTTTATTCTCAGTGCCATCTAAAGCGAGCAACGCCTCATCAATTTTTTGCTGCTCGCCTACCTTAAAACCTTTGAGCTTTGGCGCAATGACTTGATTAATCGCCGCAACAGCTTTTAAAACCCCTTTACCATTGAAACGCGCAGGATCTTTATCGCGTAACTCTAAAGCTTCTCGAGAACCGGTAGATGCACCAGAAGGCGCAACGCCAAAACCTACCTTGCCGTTGGTTAATGAAACTTTTGCCTCAACGGTAGGGTTGCCACGAGAATCTAAAATTTCATACCCAATAATCTTGGAAATTTCCGACATCTAAAACTCCTAAAAAACTTATATTTGTAAAATAGATTTAACAAATGGAATCGTTAATCTGCGTTGCGCTGCAAGCGAGGCTTTGTCCAAAGCTTCAAGTGCCGCAAACAAAGTGGACATATGTCTGGGACAGTGGTGCAAAATAAATTTTGCAACCTCCTCTGAAAGCGTCATGCCGCGACGCTCAGCGCGCATGATCAGCACGGCTAACTTTTCATCGTCAGTTAATGGCTGTAATTGAAACGTGGCGCCCCAGGATAACCTTGAAACAATATCTGGTAACTTTAAGCCTAAAGCTTTAGGCATAACATTAGCACTGACAATTAATTTATGTTGCGCATCATGCATGCGATTATAAAAATGAAAAAAAGTTTCTTCCCATTTTTGCTTGCCAGCAATTAGATGCAAATCATCGACACACACAAGATCCAAGGTTTCTAATCCCTCAAAAATATCCGGGGTATACTCGATTAATTGATTTAACGGTAGATAAACCACCCTTAACTTATGTTTATGCGCATGGTGACAAGCAGCTTGCAACAAATGGGTGCGACCTAAACCACCTGCGCCGCAAAAGTAAATAACCCTATCACCGGCATCGCGCGTAATTTTTTCAAGCTCTGTGATTAAAGCACCATTTTCCCCAACATAATAATTTGCAAAGGTTGCCTCATCTTTAAGTCCTACCCCTAAGGTAAGTTGATTAACTGTGAACGTCATAATGGTTAATCCGCTGATTGATACAATTCGCTTTGGCGATAACTAGCATGTAAATGTCGTATGCAAACCATGATGACAGCTGCAACTGGTAGCGCCAAAAGTACGCCTAAAAACCCAAATAAACAGCCGCCAGCCAATATAGCAAATATGACGGCCACCGGGTGTAAGCCAATGCTGTTACCCATTAATTTAGGAAAGAGAAAAAAGTTTTCGATAAAGTGCACGATGATAAATACCATCCAAACTAAAGCCACAGAGCTAAAAGAATCAAATTGCACTAACGCAGCAATGGTGCCTAAAGTAATGCCAATGATAAAGCCTAGATAGGGTACAATGCCTATCATGCCAGCAAAAACCCCGATCAATAAGCCCACTTGTAACCCCACCGCGGTTAAACCTATGGAGTACAACACACTCACGACCAACATAATGGTTAATTGACCGCGGAAAAAAGCACTTAACACGCTATCAAATTCATTCATGAGCTTTGTCACTGTCGGCACGACATTTCTTGGAAATAAATCTTTAATGCCTTTAACAAACTTCGTCCAATCGCATAACAAATAAAATGCCACGACTGGAATTAAAATTAAATTGACCACCCATTCAATTAAAGTGGCGCTAGAATGTAAAACAGTTTTAAACATCCAATCTGCCGCCCCACCCGCTTTTTCAATATTACCTGATAACACTTGTTTTAAGGTGGTCACGTTCACCAGCGTTTCGCTCACACCAAAAGTGGTTTTCAGCCAGGGAATAATGGTTTGTTGCAGCCATTCAACTGTTTTAGGAATTAAATCAGTCAGCTTATCAATTTGCGCTTGCAGTAATGGAATGAGTAATAAAATTAACGCACAAAGAATGATAAAAATCAGTAAGAAAACCAAGCCGACACTCAACCGTCGCGAAAGCTTAAATTTCATTAATCTTTTGACCAACGGTTCCGTTAAATAAGCTAATAAAATACCCACGAAAAAAGGCGTTAAAATGGGTGATAATAAATAAACGAACAAAACAGAAAATAGAATGCTGGCGATAATTAAATAATGACTTTTCTGCATATGAAGTTCACTCTTTGTGTAACAGTTTAAATGAAATAACGTCTGCGCTTTCACTGGGTATTTCGCTAGCGCGTATATTTTTCATAGCTTGCATGGATTTTAAAAAAGCATCACGGGTACCACGCAGACTTACATTAAGCTTTATATCATCGCCTTTAGTTTCAATCAGTTTCACATCGGCAACAGCTGTCATGCTTTGCAAAGATTGAATTAATTTAATTAACGTATCAGGGGTATGAATATCACCGATCATTACCAATACTTGCGTTTGTGCTTGCGTGTTTAAACTCGCAAAATAATCTGTCACAAGCTGATCGGTCACATCGTTGGTTAAATCTGTAAAAACCTCATCAATATTTAAGCCTGCAGTTTTCCATGCATATTGATTATCATCGGTCACGAGCAACCAATCACTGGTCATTTCATTCCCAACTTTCTTGACTGTCCCGATCAATAAATCACTGTTGCCATATCTTTTCGAGGCTTTAAGGATAGGGCTAAGATTTTTTTTATCGACGTCCGCAAGCGTAACTTCATTGATTGATTCAATGTCCATAACGGGCACGATCATTTTTAAACCGCGCTTTTGGGCAATGGTTTTCAACAGTGTTTGAATTTGCGTATCGGCATCATTACCCAACAAATCTGCCGGGTGATCTGGCGTATCTAAAACGATCCAAGCTAACACAAGCGGTCTAGGGATAGGCCATACACTTGCCCCAGCTTCATTTAAAGCTGCATCAATTTTATCGTGATTGAATTTTAAATGGAGTATAGAAAGTTTTGAAGATGCATCAGGCTGAGCATAGGTAATTTCAGAGACTAATACGTTGGCCTCATCTAGCGTTTTTTGTAAAGCTGCATAATCTTCAAAAATGCGAGAATTCCCGGTAACTTTTATAAAGACTTGCGCTAACCCTTCGCGTATAGCTTCTTTTTTATCATCATCGCTTTGGGTAAGGACGGGCACATCGGCGGTATAGATAGCGTTGACCTGTTGGGCGCAGACAGATTTGAAAAAAAACACGCATAAAAGGCTAAATATGAACTTGTGTTTACTTTTCATTCAATAACCTTATCGCCTAAATTATTTACATTATATGCAAAACCGATTTCAACCGATAGCTTAAAAGCTTAAAAAAGCGCGAAAGTCTGATTAGACTAGATTTTTTTCAATAGATGTAATATATTCATAGATACAAGCAGTTGTTCTTCAATGTAATAAAAACACGGAGGCGGCATCACTGCTGAATAAAATGCTAATTAAATCCCAATTGATCGCAGAAATCAGTCAAAAACAATCCCACCTGCCTGAAAAAGATATTGCCCTGAGCATTAATAGCATCATTGAACAAATGAGCGAAAAATTAAGCCATGGTGGCAGAATTGAAATTCGTGGCTTTGGATCATTTTCCCTACACTATCGTCCACCCAGGAAAGCACACAATCCTAAAACAGGTGAAAAATTAGTCACCCAACCGAAATATGCGGTGCATTTTAAACCTGGCAAAGAGTTACGTGAGCTAGTCAATGCAAGTCGCAGCATTGCTTTGCAAACTGGTGACATGGGTGATGCAGACGAAGAATAACTGCTCAGGATTTAGATTAAACCCGCCAGGCGCGGGTTTTTTTATGCAATCGGCAAGGTCACGCCGCGCTGTCCTTGATACTTACCTGCCCTATCTTTATACGTCGTCGCGCAGTTTTCATCAGATTGGAAAAATAAAATTTGTGCTACACCTTCGTTTGCATAAATCTTAGCAGGTAGTGTAGTCGTGTTTGAAAACTCTAGCGTAATATGTCCTTCCCATTCAGGTTCAAGCGGCGTCACATTGACGATAATGCCGCAGCGGGCATAGGTAGACTTGCCAAGACACACCACCAAAACGTCTTTTGGAATTTTTAAATATTCAACGCTGCGCGCCAAGGCAAAAGAATTTGGTGGAATAATGCACACATCAGCGGTGACATCTACAAAATTGGCGGCGGTGAAATTTTTAGGATCCACAATGGCTGAATTAATATTTGTAAAAATTTTAAATTCATTTGCACACCGTACATCATAGCCATAACTGGAATTACCATAAGAGATGATTTTGTCCCCAGCAGCATCAACACGTACCTGTTCAGGCGCAAATGGGTCTATCATCGCATGTGCTTGCGCCATACGTTGTATCCACTTGTCAGATTTAATAGACATCGTCAGGACTCCTTAATTTTTAATGACAACATTGGTAAAGTTATGGGAATAATCAGTCATTTCTAATGACAATTTGGCGCTCAGACGTCTAGCTATATCAACATACAGGGATGTGATGGCCCCCTCGGTCGTGGCGGTAGGTGACCCTGCATCGCAATCGGCACGAATTTTTTTATCTAACGGCAGCCTGCCCAATAAAGGTAAAGCATATTGCTCAGCAAACTTATCGCCACCTTGCTCACCAAAAATAGCCTCGTTATGACCACAGGCCGAGCAAATGTGCATAGCCATATTTTCAATGATGCCAAGCACTGGGATCTGTACTTTTTGAAACATCTCCACCGCGCGAGCGGCATCGATTAAAGCTAAATCTTGCGGCGTGGTGACCACCACTGCAGCGCTGAGGGGAATTTTTTGGGCTAAGGTCAGTTGGATGTCGCCCGTGCCTGGCGGCAAGTCTACAATTAAATAATCGAGATTATCCCAAAGCGTATCGTGAATGAGTTGTTGTACAGCCGTGCTCACCATGGGTCCCCGCCAGACCATAGGCGCTTTTTCGCCAATGAGATAACCAATCGACATCGTCTGTAACCCATGACGAATGATGGGTTTGAGTTGGGTTTTATCAGCAAATTCTGGCCGAGTACGCAGCCCCATCATCAAAGGCACGCTAGGCCCATAAATATCAGCATCCAAAAGCCCGGTGCGCGCACCCATTTTCGATAAAGCCAGCGCGAGATTTACAGCAGTCGTTGATTTACCCACCCCGCCTTTACCAGAGGCAACAACAATAATATTTTTAATTTGCGGCAAGGCGTTTAAAGATTTTTGACCCACATGCCCCTTAATCACCGTACTAATTTGAATATCTAGCGTTTGCGGCAACGCAGCTTGCACAGCGGCTGTAATTTGCGCGGCGATGTCGCCAACTGGAAAACCAAATTGTAATTTTAAAGTTTTATCTGTCAGTAACTTAACCACTTTGGCGCTAAATAAATCTTGGCCCAAAAATGGATCGATATATTGCTTTAAAGCGCAATTGAGGGCTGCAATCGTCATGAGCGAATCTTTTAATCAAAGGGCGCAAATTATAGCATCAGAAACAATCTCTTGTTAGGCATTTTGATTTATTTTGCGCTATCATACGTCCATATTTTGTAGCTCAAAAAGGATGACCTATGCCGCGCCCCGCAAAAAAAATGCTCGTTACCAGCGCCCTTCCCTATGCCAATGGTTCATTGCATTTGGGCCACTTAGTGGGTTACATACAAGCCGACATCTGGGTTCGGTTTCAGAAAATGCGCGGGGTTGATTGCCAGTACATTTGTGGCAGCGACGCCCATGGCACACCCATCATGATTCAAGCGCAAAAGATGGGCATAACCCCAGAGGCGTTAGTGGATGGGTATGTGGCAGAACATAGAGCAGACTTTGCCGATTTCTATATTCATTTTGATCATTATCAATCTACACATTCTTCTGAAAACAAAGCCCTGGTTGAAGAAATTTTCACAACCCATTTACAAAATCAAAACATCAGTAAGCGCGTCATTAAACAAGCTTTTGATGAAGAAAAACAAATGTTCCTGCCAGATAGGTTTGTTAAAGGTGAATGTCCTAAGTGTCATACTAAAGACCAATACGGCGACAATTGTGAGCAATGCGGTGCAACCTATAATCCCACCGATCTTATCAATGCGCGTTCCATTTTAAGCAATACCCCCCCTATTGAAAAAGAGTCTGAGCATTATTTTTTTAAGTTACAAAATTTTGAGAAGTTATTAAAAGACTGGACGCGCAACGGTCACCTGCAGCCAGAGGTGGCAAACAAATTAGATGAATGGTTTAGCGCTGGCTTGCAAGAATGGGACATCTCGCGCGACAAGCCCTATTTTGGATTTACAATTCCTGGCGAGACGGATAAATATTTTTATTGCTGGCTTGATGCCCCAATTGGTTACATGTCTTCTTTTAAAAAGTTATGCGAACACAAAAATTTAAACTTCAATGAATACTGGTCCAAAAATTCAAACATTGAGCTTTATCATTTTATCGGCAAAGACATCATTTACTTTCATGCTTTATTCTGGCCTGCTGTGCTACATGGGGCTGGTTTTCGCATGCCCACAGCGATATTTGCTAACGGATTTTTGACGGTAGAAGGCCAGAAAATGTCAAAATCCCGCGGTACGTTTATCAAAGCGCGTACCTACCTCAACCATTTGCACCCAGAGTACTTACGTTATTATTTTGCCGCTAAATTAAATAATCGTATTGAAGATTTAGATATTAATTTTGAAGATTTTGCGCAACGGGTTAACGCAGACATTGTGGGTAAATTCGTAAATATTTTTAGCCGGTGCGCCAACTTTATTACGCAGTCTTATGAAGGTAAATTAGCCAGCGCATTACCGATAAGTGAATTGTTTGAGACTTTTGTCGCGCAAGGCGATGAGATCGCTTTAAAATATGCAAACCTTGAATATAGCCAAGCCATGCGGCAAATCATGGCACTTGCAGATCTTGCAAATCAATATATCGATGAAAAAAAGCCGTGGAAAATTATGAAAGATGCTTCAATGAAGCATGAAGTTCAAGATATCTGTACGCTGGCGATTAATTTGTTTCGCATTTTAGTTATTTATCTTAAACCCGTATTGCCAGTCACTGCGCTTAACTGTGAAAATTTATTGAATGTGCCGCCATTAACATGGGCCTCTCGCACCACACCGCTACTCAATCATAAAATTAAACCCTATGAACCCTTGCATAAACGATTAGACAAACAAGAAATTGCTGATATGAAAGCAGCTTTGCAGGCAGATCTGGCCTCTGCGCCAACAGAACAAATGGCACCTGAATCAGCTAGCAACATTGAGCCAATCAAGCCTGAGATAAGCATTGAGGATTTCGCAAAAATTGATTTGCGGATTGCAAAGATTACTAAAGCTGAACATATTGCGGGTGCGGAGAAATTATTAAAATTGGAATTGGATTTAGGTGGCCAAACTCGCCAAGTGTTTGCAGGTATCAAATCTGCTTACACGC
>Ga0058702_10000954_pt1 | contig 11291 bp, 16 predicted proteins | sample AgamicOrSfe_FD_83781 | JGI IMG/M metagenome (GOLD analysis project Ga0058702, IMG submission 83781) | Agave microbial communities from Guanajuato, Mexico - Or.Sf.e | ecosystem: Host-associated > Plants > Phyllosphere > Phylloplane/Leaf | place: Guanajuato, Mexico | collected 2012-05-30
AAGGAGGGCATCCCGCCTGACCAACAGCGCCTGATCTTCGCGGGCAAGCAGCTCGAAGACGGACGCACACTCTCAGACTACAACATTCAAAAGGTACGCTCTGTCGGTGTTGGTGCATGATATGCCAAGCGGTAATCACCTTGCTGACGAGGTATCTCTATCGAACAGGAATCCACCCTCCATCTCGTCCTCCGCCTAAGAGGTGGAATGCAAATCTTCGTCAAGACACTCACTGGAAAGACCATCACATTGGAAGTCGAATCATCAGACACAATCGACAACGTGAAGTCAAAGATCCAAGACAAGGAGGGTATCCCGCCAGACCAGCAGCGTCTCATCTTCGCCGGCAAGCAACTTGAGGATGGTCGCACATTGTCAGACTACAACATTCAAAAGGTATGCTTTGTCGGCGTTGGTGAGCGGCAAATATTTTGCTGACAAGACATCGAACAGGAATCTACTCTACATCTTGTCCTCAGACTTAGGGGTGGTATGCAGATCTTCGTCAAGACATTGACAGGCAAGACGATCACATTGGAGGTTGAGTCATCGGATACGATCGACAATGTCAAGTCGAAGATTCAGGACAAGGAGGGCATTCCACCAGACCAGCAAAGACTTATCTTCGCCGGTAAGCAGTTGGAGGATGGACGGACATTGAGCGACTACAACATTCAGAAGGTACGCTTTATTGGTTCGGTGCACCGGGAATTGCAGTACTGACATCAAATAGGAGTCGACTCTGCATCTTGTGCTAAGACTTAGGGGAGGTGCATAGGATGCTGGCAGATCCTGGAGGCTGGTTTGAGATGGGGATGAATGATTTCGAGAGGAGTTGAACGGTTCCAGCTGATGTGGCGAGTCCATATCAAGACTAGGACATGGCATGGAGAATAGGTCGTACATCTAATGACAAATGATACCCACCACACTTCGTCTTCTCTCTTTGTGATCAGTGCCTTGCTTTTGATGTATTATCACGAAGCGTAGGTCTAACCAGAACCCTGACGGCACTCTCCAGGACTTCCTTGGGTCTGTGATCCACTCAATGGACCTCTCCCTGTTCCTGTTTATATCCTAGTTTCTGGTCGAGGTCCTGACGGCACTCTCCAGGACTTTCTTGGGTATGTGATTTAATGTATTATGCTTCTCCCTGTCTATGGTCATACTCTGGCCGCGGGCCTGACGGCACTCTCCAGGACTTGCTTACAGCTCTAATCTAGTATATTATGCTTCTCCTGGTTTATAGGCTATGGTCTGGCCGCGATCCTGACGGCACTCTCCAGGACTTTCTTCCAATTAGATCTGTGATCTAGTACCGTAAGCTTCTCACGGCCATAGTCCATAGTCCAAAGTCCACTCGATCGCTTGCGCGGTCTCAACATTGACACCGGGAACAGCTCCCATACTTTGCTTGAAGTCTAGCTGGGTCGAGTTGAAACCTTCGTCGCTGCTTTCAAGACTGGATGTTGAGTCCCTTAAGTGCTCTGATATTGGTGTCGATCGCTTGGCTGCTCGATCGTCCACACGAGTCAAGGACAACGGCGTTCTCTCCGGTAGAGTACCCTCCTTGACCACCTGCATAGATGCTTCACCTTCTATACCATCTACAAGCATCACATATCGATTATACCATTGCTCTCCCTGACTTCGAAGCTCCTTCTGTGCATCTTCGAGCCTGCAATAGCCCCCACACCACGTTGCACTGCCGGCTAGTTGTATTCACAAGCTCGCGAGGACCTTCTAGCTCTCGTGATCACTTTGAATTCATCCAGCGGGAATGAAAAGAAGCTAAGGCTCAATGCCAGCGTACTTCTTTCATCTCGCTTTCGAGTTATACCAGCAATCATCACTTACTGCTGTCGACCAAGAAGCAGGCCAGACGGCACTATCACCACTATTCCTACCACCACAGAACTACAACATCTTCTCTGCAGAGCATCTTCTTCCTTCGGGCACTGTTCTCTGGACTTCGGTATTGGCGCCGCGGCGAAAGTCTTCGAGCACAAACAGTAACATAACTAAGAACGGACACGGGAAAGAGAACAAGCTCTGGAACACAAGGCGCGATTCGAGTGTGGAAGCGAGCAAGAAGATAAGAGCTTTTAAAAGTGAAGCAAAAAACAAAGCACTACCGGAAGAAGGTCACTTAAGCTCGAAAGAAGGCAAGGTAGTGCAACCTTCGAACGACAGAACAGACTGGCGATTCTCCGAGATATCTGTAGACAGTATCGACATGGAGTCTCGAGAGCCCATCTCGCGGGTCGAAACACGGCCAACGCAACGTCCTCAGGCGCCTGGAGCTACACAACCTCTGACTGCCACGTACACACCGACAAATCCGCAAACAACAGAATTTGGATGGGGTGTGGTACATCTATACCGAGATGAGCTCGAAAATGGCCACACGAAAGAGCATAAGTCCTCAAACGAGCAGACTGACCAGGATGCTACCTTCCTGGACGAAGATTGCACTACGCTGTGTATCCTAGCAGTGCCTTCTTACATGACACATTCGGACTTGTTGGGCTGGGTTGGCGAAGAGACGCGGGAACAGGTTAGCCACTTCAGGCTCGTCCGGACAGACAGGTCGAACCGGTTCATGGTACTGCTGAAGTTTCGAGATCCGGTCGATGCCAGGAAGTGGCAGAAAGAATGGAACGGAAAGCTTTTCAACAGTATGGAGGTATGTTGTCACTTGTGGCCATATCGAATAGTACTAACTATCTGACCAGCCTGAGAATGCTCACGTCGTGTTCATCAAGTCGATCTCATTCCAGACAACGGAGGCAAACAATGACCCTGAAAGTTTTCCAGACATGTCAAATGATCCCTTCACACCAGCCATCGCACGGACAATCAGCACACTGAACCCAGCAGCGGGAACTTCAGCAGACCTTTTCACCACACCTGGACTCGTAGAGCTACCGTCGTGCCCGGTCTGTCTCGAGCGTATGGATGATACATCAGGTCTAGCAACGATCTTCTGTCAGCATGTCTTCCATTGTGCTTGCTTGCAGAAATGGAGAGGAAGTGGATGTCCTGTATGTCGGTACACGCAAGAGGATCCGCTACACAAGGCACGATCGAGCAATCTGGATGAGGCTGCTTGCAGTACATGCGGTATCACCTCAAACTTGTGGATATGGTACGTTCACACTCCCTAATAATATGCTTCCCACCCTCCATTGCTAATCGATCCATGACAGTCTCATTTGTGGCAACATCGGCTGCGGCCGATACGACTCCGCCCACGCCCGCTCCCACTACTCCATCACCGGACACACCTTCTCCATGGACCTCAGCGACGAGCACATCTGGGACTACGACGGCGACAACTACGTCCACAAACTCCTGCAGGATAAATCCAACGGCAAGCTCATGGAACTCCCCTCAGCCTCTTCCCACCACACCCACGATCACGACCCCTCCTCCGATCTTCCCTGGGAAAAAGCCCAAAAAATGAGCTACGAATACACAACCCTGATAACCTCCCAGCTCGACTCCCAACGCCTCTACTTCGAAGAACAAATCGAGCGAGCCGTCGATAAAGCCACCCGTGCCGCTGTCGCCGAAGCAGCAGCGAGTGAAGCCTCAGCGCACGCCACGTCCCGCATGCTCGAGCTCGAATCCTCGCATTCCGCGCTCCTCGACGAAACCCTCCCAGCCCTGGAGCGCACCAAGACGCGCGCCGAGGCCCGCGCGTCGAAAGCTGATACGCTGTTCAGGCAGATGAGGAAGGAGGCGCAGGAACAGGGGGCGATGAACGTGAGTCTGCTGGAGAGGGTCAGATTGCTGCAGGGGCAGGTGGAGGAGCTGATGAAGGGGAAGAGCGAGGTCGAGGAGACGAATAGAGACCTTATGGGGTATATCAGCTGTATTGAAAAGCTCAAAGACGCTGGGGAGGATGTGCAGCAGGGGACCGTGGTTGTGGCGGAGGCGCCGGCGGCCGGGAAGAAGAAGAAGAGGGGTGGTAAGAAGTGATGAGGGGCTGCCAGGGAGCAAGAAAGCAAGTCGTGAGCTACAAGCTGGACAAGTAGTGCAGGGCAGGAACTCTCTCTGAATTGCGCACGAGACAACGAATGTCAACGAACGTGGGCAGCTAAGCTTAATAATAAAGCTCAAGACAGATGCATCGGAAGAGGTGTACGAATTGTGTCCTCCCAGTAGTATTATTTGTGTAGAAGTGTCTCGGTCACGATCATTAGATGAAGAGTCCCCAGAACTCCCGGGAGACTGCCGTCGATGATTAATTCAAATTTACGTCTTCATGCCATGTTCCTCTCTAGCTACTATCTTCTATCTTCTCGGGACTCGAATTGATCCTACAGAAAAGGTCAAAGGATAAAATCCGTGGAGAGTGCCGTCGACAATTTTCTTAATCATATCCTACTATCTTATGCTCTACAGACTGAAGTCTTTCTCAAATCAACACACTTTCGTGAAAGAAGGTCAAGGTCAAAAATCGCGGAAAGTGCCGTCGATAATCTATTTAGATATACGTATTATTGGTCTCGTCTTCTCGCTTCAAGGTCTTCGTAAGATAGAAGTAGATTCACCCCAAAAAGTCAGAGGTCGAAAATCGTGGAGAGTGCCGTCAAGAATGAGTTTGTAAGGAGGTCTTGCGACCAATCTCTCATCATGTTGACTATGCTATCTTATTCAGAACCGAGGCTGGAAATCGCTCAGTCACGTTGATTGATGTGTCATTGTGAAATGCAATCTACTGTGAGTTATGTTGCCCACCAAGTGAAGAGTGAGGTAGAATGGTGAGTGTCCCAAGCTTGTCTTCTCAGTAATCACCCTCCTTGCCTGTCTTTAAGGTGGTGTATCGACATGGGAAGTAACCCAGCCCAGGCTATGCTTGCAGGTAGTGCTCGTCGCGCGAAAAGCTCGTCGCCTCGAATGCTCCTCGTGCGCGAAGCTCGTCGAGTGGGAAGCTCGTCGGCACCTAGCAACGGCAACTTCTCAACAGATTCGTGCGAGATAAGCCACCAATGCTAGGCACGAAGCTTGATCATGCAGTCTCCGTACCAAACTGCACCGTCTCATCCCACTCAAACAGTGATGGATGCTCAGCCATGTTCTTCCAGAAGTCATCATCAATTCCCGTAGGAAACAGCCAGTCCTCATTGATGAAGTCAGTCAAGAATGGATCCTCGGTCGCCACTTGCTCATTAGCGACGGCCGCAACAGGTGGGTTTTGCAGAATCCGGGCGATCAGACCGTCAATCGCCTTGGCTGCATTGAATAGTAATGCGTAATTTGCATCGCCGGCATGTATCACATTGCCTGACTGTATTTCTGCAGCAAGGACGCACAAATCCTGTATGGTCCGTGCACGAGATAGTGTCGAAGATCGGACTACCGTACTCTGGTTTAACAACTCAAGTGCGAGGGTACCAGCGGCAGGAAGACCATAGCCAGCGACCTATGGCGGAGTAAGTACTTTGTATAGACTATTCTGCCATTACACTCTAAATACCTTCCATACTAAGCTGTTCTCGGAAGGAACTATGCCCTCACGTATGAGGATGGCTTGGACAACTAGGCTCAACATCCTGCTGGCGACCTGAAGGTAATCTTCGCTTCTTTCGTGTGATTGCCGAGATCTGATGCGATGAAGCAAGAAGAGTATCTGAAGATGGTGTAGCTCAGTGTTTAGCAGGAACTCGCGTTCGATTGGTGGTCTATTGCAATCTCTGAGGTCTCCATCGAGCTTCAAAAAGTCGGGAAAGGTAGCCCACTGGGCGTGTGCTGCCGCTTCTATGGTGCTGCGCCATGTATCGTCAGTCAAGGCAATTGGTTTGAAAAGGTCGGGATGAGAATTTGCTCCCAGTATTTCATTTGGGTGCAGATGATCGAGGATCACTTACTCAGCCTTCATCAGGACGTCATACCCCTCGCTGCCAAGGAAGAGCTCCAGGATATCTTCTTTGATCAACGAACTCATCGCGATCGAGCGGCAAGTGAAGAGATTGATCTTGCCGTCTGTATTCCAGCCATGTGTATCAAATTCATAGTCTAGAGTGGCGTCGACTGAGAGATGCCGATCTATATCCAAGGGCATCTGGATATGGCAAAATCGTTTGCTCAGTCGTGGCGGGCGACCGAGATAGATGCCCATAGTCTTATCAGCCGAGTACGCAGATGCGAACGCGATTCTCCTGATTTGAGTCAAGAAGGGAGGCATGTCCGAGGGACTAGTGCTTTGCGCATGCATTCCCAGAGCAGATAGCATACTAATTATGTCGCCCAATTTTCGCCATGCTTGGTAACCTATTTCATGTTAGTATTGGGCTGTGGAAAAAGTGGCTAGGATCAGCTACAAACTTTGGTTGCCGCTCACATTGGTGTGCAGTATGTACGTCTCATATTGCAGCATCATCTGGAGATCATTCAGACAGTCCATGGAGAGACTGAGCTCTAGACAGCTATCTGCAGCAGCCACTACTCGTCTTCGGAAGCTCTGGCGTTCACCTTCATCACCATACAACCCTGTCCAAGTTGTTGTACACAAAGTGGCACGACCGAGCATAATCCAGAACAGTCCAACTATCTCCCAACGCGCATTGTTTCCAGAGAACTGATTCGCAAACTCTGCGACACTAGTAGCGGAACTATACACGAGATGCTGCCGTGAACTCTGCAGCAGTCGTTCCGAGATGACCTCGTGCCAGTCTGTGGTCCGAGGTTTATTTAGCAGTCGCTCGATGGTGTCGACACAAGTCTGGGTAAATGGATATGCAAGCATTAGTCGATGGCCTTGTGCCTGCCATGTATTGATGAGACTTTTGTAAAGAACAAATTCGGTAGCTGAGGGGAGTTGAGAAACGAGTTCGGCGCCGGAAGTCATAACCCGGGAATATACTTCTGCCTGGGCACGGACTCTCGGCAGCGGATTGGAGGTCCCTGCTGCATTGAAGTCGGCCTTGTCGTCGTGACTTAGGTGCTGCTGAACTTGGTCATAGATGGCCGAATGACTTGATGGACCTTGAAAGCCTGGGTGTGGATACTCATGATTCAGCGAGACCTTATTGACGCTTGCTACAGAGATGGCCGGACTGGCTGGCCCTGCATGACTGTGCGTTGTGATCAACTCATTGGCATTGTGTGGATGGGCGGCATAGCCTCGCTTGGGAGTGGTTCCTGGCGGCTTGGGATGGTGCGACCGACGCTTGAAGGGATTCGACCGATATTGGCATAGCTCAGCTTCACCTCTTTGTGCACAACGGATGCAGATGGGTGTGGTGTGGTCACAAGCTAGCTTGGACTTTCGGCACGGTTCACAGGATGCTTTCTTAGCCATTGAAGTGGGCGCTGGAGTTGGCATTGGAGTTGGGGCCAGCAGAACGAGGAGTCATGATGATACCTCATAGTGCGACTAGCACTCGTTATATCCTCATGTCCCGTAGAAGTCCCGCAGGAAGCAGCTCGGATCGGAGTCAATTTCGGCGTAATCTTGACTCCGAAAGTGTCTCGGCTGAGGTTGATTAGCAGTATATGTTGACGAGGGTGTGGATTTAGAAGAGGAATGTTAGCAGGAAGGCAAGGAACTAGGACAGCGGGTGCTGGATTAATGTAGTGGGGGTCTGGGAAGGGTGTGGTTGAGCATAGGAGTGGTGAGGTTAGGGAAAAGGATAAAGTCACGTGTTCCCGCAGACGATTTGAATTACCCGGAGGTGGACCTTCCTTCCTATCCAACTAGGAAGCTACTATTCAAACCGCCAATCTCTCGCCCCTCGCTGTGATGGCGTGCGTGTCTTTGCAACATCTACACATCTGCTTAGTCTAGCGTTCGTGAGATTGATATACTACAATGGCATTCCGTCCTGGTGATGAGGCAGGCACAAAGCCAGATGAGCGGGCACCTCTGCTTGCCAACGAGTCCTCGAGACGTGATGCCGAGGCTCAATCCATCGATAACGAGGCAGAGCCCGACCAGCCAGCAGCCGTAGCACGGAACTGGCAATGGTATGCCTGGAGAGGATTCTGGGCCGTGCTCGCCATACTTGTGTTGGCAGTCTTCATCAAAGGCTGGGTTGATTCTGAAGATGTGGATGTAAGTCCCCCACCAAATGCTGTCTAATAACGGTATAGTCTAACGAAACTTCTGCAGTTTGATGGGGGCAAAGCTCTGAAACGAGCACTGGGCGGTGGTCTCAGCGGTGCAGCAGCAATGGTACTCCAGGTGTTGCTGTTGATGCCCATTCGAACAATCATGAACTACCAGTATCGCCACGGATCATCATTGACAGTCGCGACTAAGACCTTGTATGCTGACGGTGGAATGACCCGTTATTACCAGGGCATGACTGCTGCGCTCGTTCAAGGTAAACCACCATATATAGTGACACTACATGAAAGACTAACATTCAATCCTCAGGACCAATTGCACGCTTCGGTGATACCGCGGCTAATGCTGGCATATTGGCGTTGCTGCAGTCAAATGGTTACCTCAAGGGACTACCATCACCAATCAAAACCATCTTTGCGTCTGCCTGCGCAGCCGCTTTCAGGATGATCTTGACGCCCATCGACACACTCAAGACCACGCTCCAAGCTGAAGGTGCTCGCGGGTGGGAACTGCTTCGAAATCGTATCAAGACCGATGGCGTCTCGAGCCTCTGGTGGGGCGCCTTTGCTACTGCCGCTGCAACATTTGTTGGCAACTATCCTTGGTTTGCTGTATACAACTTTCTCTCCGAGACCATCAAGGAACCATCACGGCAGCACGAAATTGGAACGTGGTTGCTCCGCGCTGCTTTCATCGGATTTTGCGCCTCTGTTGTTTCAGACACTGTATCGAACTCACTGAGAGTTGTCAAGACTTACCGTCAAGTCCATGACACGAGAATCTCCTACACCGAATCTGCAAAGCGGGTCATTGAGCAAGATGGATGGGTGGGACTTTTCGGAAGAGGACTGAAGACCAGAATCGTCGCGAATGGTCTCCAGGGTATACTCTTCTCCATTCTGTGGAAGCTCTTCTTGCAAATCTGGGAGGACAAAACTGGTGGAAAGTGATGGCTTGGCCAGTTGGTATCTCATTAAGCATCGATGAAAGGATATAATGACCTTATTGTTGGTTCAGGGAGGGATGATAGATACTGCAGCACGAGTGATAGTTGGATATATACGACGGGTCATCTTGGGAACTTTTTGGGTGTTTTGGGTATTTTGAGTACAATACTTGAGTCAGTTCACCGCCCTTGACGGGTGGTGTGGTTCGTGCTTGTCCAAATTGTGCTTTCCTGACCCCAAAATTGATTATATAATATACTGCTTGCCCCCATTTACCCATGATCACCTCATCCTTATCTCCAATGGTTCAGACCTTCCCTATGCGAGACGGCCTTGACGGAGGGCCGCTGCGGCGGCTTGCCTTTACCTTTGCCTTTGCCTCTGCCTCTCCCTCGACCTCTTCGTCCTCACCACTATCATCCAGACAGCCTCCCTCATACACCTCGCACCATGATGTTCACCGCTACCCAATTGCTCGCGGCCCTCGCTGCCGTCACTCAGGCCCATGTTGCCCAGTCACCCCTCGGCTCCGACCTGAGCAGCTCTTCGAAGCTCACCATCAACAGCACGTTGAAGATGAACTCCGGTCACTCGATCCCAATCCTCGGCTTTGGAGTCTGGCAAACGTATGTTACCGATTCCCCTCACTTCTGCTCGGCACGGACCAGCAGCTAACACAAGCTTTCTCCCAGGCCATACGATGTCGCTGAGGAGGTCGTCCAGATTGCTGTAAAGGACGGCTACCGCCACGTAAGTCACACAGACAACCACGTAGTCGAACGCTGCCAAGGTGCCATGGTCTCAAGAATACGCATATACTGAACCTCAGCCTCACCAGATCGACTCCGCCATCGCCTACCGCAACGAGGCTCCTTCTGCCAAGGGTCTTCTCGACACCAAGCTCCCCCGTGACGAGCTCTTCTTCACCTCCAAGATTCCTCCCACCTACTTCGGCTACGAGAGTGCCAAAGTCGCCATTGCTGAAACACTCGCAAAGATTGGGGATCTCGGATACATTGGTGAGCATACTTTTCAAAGAAGTGTAACGATAACAATACTGAGACTCGATCAGATCTCTACCTCATGCACCACCCAGGTAACGCTGGCACTGAAGCTCGCCTCAGTACCTGGAAGGCTCTTGTCGAGGCGGTCGAGGCAGGCCAGATCAAGAGCATTGGTGTCAGCAACTTCGAGGTCGAGCACCTTGAAGAGATCGAGGCTTGGCAGAAGGCCACCGAGGCTAGCGGAGGCAACGGTGGCGCTCTCAGTGTCAACCAGATGGAGCTCCACCCCTGGTCAAGATACGAGGATGTCGTCGCATGGTGCGAGGAGAGAGGAGTCGTCTTGGAGGCTTACAGCCCGCTCACCAGGGGCAAGCACTTTGACGAGCCTCTGTTGAAGCCAATCGTCAAGAGGACTGGAAAGTCACCTGCCCAGGTTCTTATCCGCTGGAGCTTGCAGATGGTAAGTCTTGTCTTAGAGCCTTGAACTGATTGTTTCTGTACAGCATTGCTGACAGCTCAAAAAGGGTTTCGTCCCTCTTCCCAAGTCCGTCACACCTTCCCGCATCCAGGAGAATGCTGATGTGTACGACTTTGAGCTCACCAAGGAGGAGATGGAGTCCCTTGCAGGACTCGGTGAAGAATACTACTCGATGGAACTGTAGATTACTCGTGATGAGAATCTATGAACGGAGCAGATTGGGAGAAGTGATGGGTGATGTTGAACATTTGGACAAAATCTAGGAGCCGCAAGTTTTATCAATATAGCGATTTACAAAATAAAACATCTAGTACATATCATGTTAATCATCCAGTAGAGGACTAATTTACGCTTGTTCTTGCACCCAGTGAACGAGTCAATGCGATAGCACTATGAAGTTGTTCTACATTTATAGGTCAAACTCTGACTTTGGCAAACATTGCCCGAACAAGGACGCTGAGTTTCCATTCCACGCGAACGCTCTGATGAGTCGACAGACACCACGTTCTCAAAGGCCAGCGAAAGACTTGGTGACCCAAATTTCGCGCTGAGTGAGAACCGCACGCCGTCATCAAGGGCCCGCAAATACAAGGATCGCACCTATGATGACCAACCCGACCAGCACGACGTGATTACAGAAGAGTTTGAACGACTTAGCTTTAGGTAGCGACCAAACCTCTACCTCTCGACAGAGGAAGTCCTTTCTCGCACCTTGTCTGTTCGTTCTCACCTCTCAATTGGCTCTTCTTGCGCTAAGCGTATGGACTAAGATCGACACCGGCCTG
>Ga0058702_10000957_pt1 | contig 11275 bp, 10 predicted proteins | sample AgamicOrSfe_FD_83781 | JGI IMG/M metagenome (GOLD analysis project Ga0058702, IMG submission 83781) | Agave microbial communities from Guanajuato, Mexico - Or.Sf.e | ecosystem: Host-associated > Plants > Phyllosphere > Phylloplane/Leaf | place: Guanajuato, Mexico | collected 2012-05-30
ATTGTGGAGACGCACATCTCGGATGAGGATGCAGAAGGCGAGCCGGACGATGAGTGGATGTCTGGAAGTGTCGAGGAACAAGGATATGGAACACCATTTGAGGCTGATATGGGCAGCTACGCGATGCAGGGTGAAATGGGACAGTAGTCACGCAACTCGATCAGACCTCGCGCATGCAAAGTGGTGGAGGCGTTGCGGTGTTGGATAGGCGAAAGGCACTAGGTTGCGCTTTCGCCAATGAAATGAGGAGGTTATGGATGAGGATATGGATGAAGATGATCTGACCATGTGCTACAAAAGTGTTTCGACGCGATACGGTACTCCCCCTCCCGCTTCTTCCATGACCTCGCTTATCTTAGGGCATGTACAGTATCGTATCAGAGGAACAGTCACCTCGAACAGATGTGGCGATACAAAAGAGAATATAGACTTCACTAGACATCTCAAAGAGTGCCGTAGCTCCTGTGTGAATCATTCTCATTGCCCTCTGTTCTTATCTTCATTATTGACTTTGGCGTGCTCTGTTGTCTTGATTGTGCAAGATGGCGTCAGTTGAACAGCTTGTGGAGAGTGCCGTACCCCGTATGAATATAGTCAACATCATCGGAGTGCTCATGCTGAGCTGTCAGAATCTGCTTGCACGACCGGGCCCACTGAACGGCACACTAGAAATACTTGCTTCCAAAATCAACGCTTAGTTCAGCAGGGCTTGCACTGGGACGGAAGAAGTGATAGGTAAAGAGCGAGCTTGAAAGCCGAGTAGTGACGCCTCTCGCATGATGAAGGAGACATTTCTCTACATAATATTACAATTTGTCTATGATCATCTTATCATGTTTCCGTAGAAAGGTATGCCGATGGCTCGTAGCAACATTCTTGCATCTTTGTCTGTTGTTGCGGAGGTCTTGACAGAGATATCTTCAAAACACGTTAGTACCCTCTTTTTCACTCTCGCGTCATGAGAAGACTTACGACATCCAGGAATCATTTTCGGTGGGTACGAATCATAGTTGACCTCGACCTCTGGGAACAGAGCAACAACATCAGGCTTGAAGCCAAAGCTGATATTTCCGTTGTCATCACCACTGCTTCCTTTTACACCTCTCCAATCTCTTATACGCGGCATTACAACATCAATGAGTTTCCCAAGGAAGTGGTACATCTCCTCGCCTCTCAGATCCACAGACACCGCGACGTATTTTCCTGCTCTTAGACCCCAGTTCTGCACATTGCTTCTTGCCGCATGGGCTGTGCATCTCTGCCCGGTGATCGCTTGGATAACCATACTGGCCACATGTAACGCAGCACTATCTTCCGTCGCCTCTCTCACGAACGCATGCACAGTCACGCCATCGAGCTTCGGCAGATTCCGAAACGTGATTGGTTTGCGCAGGAGGTTCAACACATCGCTACCGCGAGGTGCTCGTAGTGGCCGATTCTTGTGATACGGTGAGCTCTCGTCCCATTGCCGTAGACGCGGTGCCTTTACAGCTGGTTCGAAGCCTGGAGGGTGGTGTTGATATGAAAGTGTCATAAGGTCGGAGGCGATTGTGGACTCATAGGTTTGTTGGAGACGAGGAAGACTGAATGGGCCGGGGACGAATTCGCGCGATGCGGGATCGGATGGTTTGGGAGGCTGATGAGGGTGGAGGGGACCGCGATAGTACTTCGGTGGCCGGAATTGATATCTGCTAGGCGGCAGTTGTCCTTTTCGCTTTTGTGACTGTGCTACGGGGTCAAATGATTGGTTTCCTGAGGACGAGAAGGTGGTTGCGATTGATGAGGAGCCTTCGAGGTCTTGTAGTTCAGATGTGGTTGTTGTTGCGGTTGATGCGTGGCGTGCGCAACCAGCGAGACGAGCTGGTCGACATGCTGTGGCTGTGGCGACTCGACGGGCAGCAATGCCTAGCTCACGAGTAGGCATCTTGATTCGTCGTGACTGTGATACTCTGCTTAGACGACGATGTCTTGAGAATTCAATGTAGATTGTTCGAGGTCGAATTTGAAACATTTGCCGATCAGTCTGACCCTGACTCCACACGAAGCTCCACAGTTTCGAGCCGCCCGTGGAGTAACAATACAGTGCTTGCATGCGATTTAGGCGTCGTAGGCGAGACAGGACTCAGGAGGGGCTGAGTAGCTTTCTGTTATGTTATTCTGATTCTGATCCTCCTTCCTCTGAAGACCTCACATCTTTGCCCCCTGCAAATCTTGCTCCCTCCATTGCAAGAGAACGATTCTCTCCCAGGCTTCCATTTGCGGTGTCACCGTTTCATCCTTAGCGGGACACACACTGGCTCCGCGCCGGGCCTAGTTCGTTCACCTGGTTGTCTTCGAGGACCACAACGCTGGTGCTATCCGAGATATTCCACACCAAAGGCTGCACCACAACCTCATGCAAACTACGAAACACGCCCTCCATCCTGCGACAACGCTATGAGCGGCACCTCAGCCTTCTCGCGGGTGTTGAGTTTGCGCGATAGGAAGAGAAACACTAGCAAGACTCGGCTGGACGTTAACAATCTATTCACGATCGAGGAAAAGCCGAAGAAACTATCGAAAGAGGAGGAGAAGAAAGCTCAGGACATTCAACAGACACTTTCGCAACTCGGTATACCTGATGTGCCCCAGCAGAGGATCGAATATGCGCTTCGTTCGCGGGCTGTCCATGGCGATGTCAAGGAAGCACTACGGCTGCTCATGCTTTACGAAGACTCGGTCGCCGGTGTGCTAAGACCTTTTGACCCAACTATAAAGATGCTAGGTGCGGAGAACAGGGAAAAAGTGAGCAAGGAGGATACCAGGCTCGATCGGTTGCTGACTTTTTCCAGACTACATGTTTCCTGGACTCTTTACTGTTCGCAATATTTGCAAAGTCTGATGTGTTTGAGGCTATACTGTTCAACAACTTCGAGGACGAGCCGCGAAAGAAGCTGGTCATTATTATGCGGTTATGGGTCAATCTTCTGCGGACTGGACGACTGGTCACAACTGATATCGTAAGTCAAGAATGAGGCGTATGATAGAGCCCAGCTGACTTCCTGGACAGATTGCAAAGTTGCAGGAATCCTTGGCAGAGTGTGGGTGGACAGACGCGGCGAGAATACGGCAACAGGATGCCTCTGAAGCTTTTGCCTTTATCACGGATAAGCTGCAGATGCCACTTCTGACTCTCAAGACCGACATCTACCACTCTGGCGGAGACGACAAGGACGATCACAGATTCATCACGGAAAGAATGCTCGATGTTGCGATACCAGACAAAGTCCCACAGGGCGAGGTTGTAACGTTAGAGATGTGCTTAGAGGAGTACTTCAACAATCGCGTCGAGGTGAAGCGACATCTTCAGCGGAGGAGCACTATGAACTCGAGTCCGGGCATTGGCGAGCGCCACAACTCAATGGATAAAGGCGGAGCAACATTCGTCGAGACAACAGAGGTCGAATCCGACAAAGATAGTGGATACCAGCAGGAGGCTCCTGCCGCAGCCATACAAAGACCACTCCATATGCGACAAAGGGCGGAGAGCATATTTAGTGAGAGGAAAGTGGCGGTTCACAAGAAAGATGCAGACGTGAATGGTGAGAACAGCGTGACAGGACGAGTACGAGCAAATTCGACAAAGAAGGAAGTATTGATGCCAGCATGGCAATTCCTGAATCTTATACGTATGTTGCTGTCATTTTGTTACGCTGGTTGTCCTAAGCTGACAACGATCTAGCCTGGTATGCCGACAATTCCACGACAGATAACAACGCCCAAGTCAAGCAACACTTTGAGTCAAAACGACCAATGCTTGGAATCTGTCTGAAGCGGTACAATGTCAATAATCATGGACACTCATACAGACTCGGGACACATGTCGACATCCCCCTCGAAATGGCCACGCCACACTTTGCCGAGGATGGAAAGACAGAACAGGAAGCGAAAGCCATGAGCAACGTCAAGCTGTCATTACAGTCTGTTGTGTGCCATCGTGGCCACTGGTCGAGGCTGGACACTATATCTCGTTCGTTCGTGCTGGCAATGTTGGTTCTGCCTATGGGCTTCGGGGTAATAACCGAGATTCACAAGATGCAGCGAACGATATATGGCTGAAGTTCGACGACCTTGCCGCCGAGCGAGTGGTCCCAGTCAACATTCAGCAAGCGCTCAAGGAAGAGTCGCCATACTTGCTGTTCTATCGAGTACAGCCGCTAATAGACGAAGAGCCTGAAGCAGAAGAACTTCCTGCATACACTAACGGTCCTGACTCACTCGACCTGGTCGACCAAAAGCTGGCAAATTATAATGCCGCAGAAAACTCAAAGCGGATATCTCAAGCGATTGATACTTCCAGACGTGGCAGTGTTGAGCTAGCAAGCCCCGAGGAGTCCAGAGGTAGAATCAGCTTCACAGATACTCGTCGCACATCACTACAACCAGGAAATACAGAGTCAGTCAATGGTGGCAGTACCAATGCAAGTATTCGAACACTGGATCATATCATCACAGAGCCGGTTACACCTCTAGACACACACAAGTCTGAGTCTGTCAGTGCATCGTCCCTAAGTGCCTCTACAGCCATCTCCAGAGAGACCACAAACGGTCGACCGACAAGTCATGATAGCACCAGCCCTGGCAGTGGCAACACCGAGAAACGATTCAACATGTCCATGTCACGCTTGACTTCAGTTTTCAGCCAGAAAACCAATCCAGACATCGTTATCAATGAGGCACAAGACGATGTGGTGGTTCAACCACAACCACGGCCGAGTACGAACGAACCTCCTGTGCCCAGTCAAGCTGCACCAGGCCCAGCTAGTGTCACTTCGAAAAGCGGCTCTGTGAAGGACAGCTCCCAGCACAGCCCGAAGCTCACGAAAGAGAAGAAGAGGAAATTCATGTCAAAGTCGCGACGAGGCTCAGGGGATAAGGGCAAGACGCCGGATCGGGAATGTGTGGTGATGTGATAGGGCAGCTCAAGCAGTTGATGGGTTCTGGGATTCTTTGGTCTTTGTGAATGCATTCATAGCGAGGCGTTGGTGGTGGGCTGTGTTGTCATGGATGGAGGGCTACCTGGTATGGATGGAACGATTGGACACGGTGTGTAAAGGCTTTGGGCTTTTACATAGAGGAACGCTATTCTTCGAGCAATACTACTATCATTTCGCTGAGATCTAAGTCTGAGCAGTTACTACGGCACTCTGCGGGACATTCTGTAGTTGACTACCAGTTGTGTTTTACGACTTTCTGGTATGTCACTGCCCTGCTGGTGTGCCTGGTTGGGCTGGCCTCCTTTCTCTCCGCATTTTCACAACCTCGTCGCCTCATCTCATGTTGCACGCGCTCCAGTCTCCAGACATTTTGTTAGGGCCATCTGCCAATGATGTGGTCAAGTGATGGGCGGTGCATATCTAGTATGGCGACTATGGTCCGCCTGCTTGATTCTTGCCGTACTGGCAGCAGCACAGAGTGAAACTGCTATCAGACGGCCCGGCCTGTCCACGGCCACCTCATCTGCACCGACATGTCCTTCTGCATCTATCAACTACATCACACATAGGCTTGCGCAACAATGTCTCAAGACCGGCTACACAGCACCAACGGATCGACTGAACGCAACGAGCACGGTGACATCAGGCAGGCCTGATTCTTCCGCTCCGGCTCATCACATTGGGCCCTCGAATTCCACGTCCTATCCAGTCTCACTCAACGCTTCTACCACCACGAACGAGACAGTCACAGTAGTCCCGACATCTACGTCTAGCGAGAGTAGTCCGTCGACGAATGTGGAAGTCTCCGCCATTCCAATATCTGAGCTTGTTCTGGAAACAGTACAAGCAGACAACGAGAACGACTCCGCGCTTGATACTGCTAAGTTCCTGTCATTCGAGGACTGGAAGAATCAGAACTTGGCAAAAGCAGGACAATCTGCGGAGCATCTAGGAGCTAGAGCGAACGCTGCACCCGGGTCAGATCGTCGTCGACCGGAAAATGGCAATGCGATGGAGAGCTTTGGTGAAGAGGCGGAGATTGACATAGATTTTGGATTTGGTGGCAGTCCTTCTACTTCCCCTGCGCTGTCAACAGCTGAGCAGGGACCTGACGCAAGCGCTGCTCCGAGTGGAAGTAAGGTATCAGCACCACTCGTCCGCAGTAAAGATGCAGGGAGAACGTGCAAGGAACGCTTCAATTATGCATCCTTTGATTGTGCTGCGAACATCATCAAGACTAATGCTCGATCGAAATCCGCCAATTCAATTCTCGTCGAAAACAAGGATAGCTATATGCTCAATGAATGCTCTATCAGCAACAAATTCCTCATTGTCGAGCTCTGCGACGACATTCTCGTTGACACCATCGTCCTCGCCAACTTCGAATTCTTCAGTTCGATGTTCCGCACTTTCAAGATCAGTGTATCTGATAGATATCCCGTCAAGGCTGAGAAGTGGAAGGATCTGGGGACATTCGAGGCCAAGAACAGCAGGAGTATACAGGCATTCCTCGTTGAGAATCCACTCATTTGGGCTAGGTATCTGAGAGTGGAGTTTTTGTCGCACTATGGCAGCGAGTATTATTGTCCAGTCAGCTTGATCAGGATTCACGGAACGACCATGATGGAAGAGTTTAGACATCAGGAACAGCTGGCTCGTGGCGAACTTGATGACGAAGATGAGGAAGAGGTAGAAGTGGAAATGATGGCCAATAAGAGCTTACCCGCACAGGTCGTAGTCCCTGCGATGCCGCCTTCCGAGAAGCCTGTATCAACCCAAGACCAGGCCAGTGCCACAACAGAGACGATGAGCTCGTCCTCTACACATGCTCTTCTCAACTCTACAGCTTCGGCCTCCGGGATGGCATCGACAGATCAGGCGACAGTCTCCACTACTGCATCGATGCCTGACCAGCTTGTGGAGTCTGCTGACTTAGAAGAGCCTGAAGCTGTAACGATAACAGAGAAGACCACGACAACATTATATTACAGGACTACCCGCTCTACAGAGTCCGCAACGAGTCTCGCGCTCGACGCCACCTCTCCGGAACCCACTTCATCCGCAAAGAATGCAACCACGTCTTCGCACACCGCCGAGAATGCCACCACTTCGACTTCTTCTTTCAGCCAACCAGCTACAGTTCCTAATGTGTCCTCAATGACCAATCAGTCTTCTTCGTCAATTTCGACAGCAAGCAGCACAATCCCAGTCCCTTCGGCTCCACCTGCGACACAAGAGTCCTTCTTCAAATCTATACACAAACGTCTTGGCTCTCTCGAGTCGAATGCCACACTATCTCTCCAGTACATCGAATCTCAATCCGCACTTCTCCGCGATGCCTTTGCCTCAGCCTCGAAACGCCAGCTTGCCCGAACGACCACATTCCTCGATACGCTGAACTCGACGATCTCAACTGAACTCCTAAGATTCAAAGGAGAATACGACCAGCTATGGCAGAGCACAGTACTTGAGCTTGCAGCCCAGCGAGAGGAGGGCCGCAGAGAGCGCGAAGTCCTTGCAGAACATGTGCGACTGCTCGCAGAGGAGGTAGTAAGCCAGAAGCGGATCGTCGCTGTCCAAGCAGGACTCATGCTGGTATGTCTAGGTGTCGTACTCCTGGGCCAGTTCGGCATGGGTACAGTCTTCGGCGGATCTGCCTTTTCCCCAACTTACAGTAAGCGTGGGAGTATCAACGGACTCGGCAGACAACAGGACTATTCGAACAACAGTCGTGCAAATTCGCCGGCTGATCCTGGTAACGAGAGTGCTGGAAGTGCTTCTGCCATTGGTAGTGCTGGTAAACCACCTCGACATTGGCGGCAACGCTGGCGTTGGGACAGCCCGTTTCGATCTGGCGGCAATAGTGGGATAGGCTCGTCTGCAGTATCATCTGCTTCGAAGCCGCGCAAGCCACTGCCTTTTGAACGACGGGTTCGATCTGAGAATGACAGAACCCTACTGGATGCACGCATGCAGGCGTTAACTGTGCAGGAGGATGACGATGACGACGATTCTCCTGCAAGGGACGATAATCTCCTCAGCCCCAATAGTCCAGCGACTGCATCGCTGGCGGATGGCACAGATGGTGTGAGCGATGTTGATGTTGAGGGTGGCGACGCGGATAGCCGTGATCGAAGCATATCGGCGAGTCGCGGCAGTAGTGCCGGATCAGATGTTCGACCTACCGAGACGTCCATGGCAGGAGAGGAAGACCCCCGTACACCCATACACGACTCGAGTGCGAATCGGAATGAGAATGAGCGCTTCCCCTTCGGACTTCTGAGTGTTGATGATAATAATGATGGCAAGGAATTGATGCAGACGAGGAGCGCGCCTACGACGCCGATGGCATGATGAATGTCGGAATGAGACGATGGGGTATGGATATGCATTTCATTGGAGTATGGTAAAAAAGCAGGAAATGCTTGCAACGGCATGGGATGTCACAGGATAGCATGGCATGACACGAGCAAGATGTCAATGTAAGACTGTGTGTACGATCAGGATAGAAGCTGCGCACTTCATAGGGGATTTGTATAGTGGTATGTAACCTTTAGTACTGAGCCATTTTCATGTCCGTCCACTCCACGTCCAACCTTGATCTATCACGGTACTCTCCACGACACCTCCCTTTTTCAGCCTTGACTGTAATGGTCTCTCACCTGGATGGCCTTTGCAAACTGATATTGTGACCGCACGGTACTCTCCTAGCATAGACAGCGGCACAAAAAGACATGGAGATATAGGAAGGATTCCAAGCAATCTCATAGCAAGAATTCAGCTTATCAACACCCACAGCACAGTTTCCAGCACAATGTTCGCTAGTCCTTTACAGTCGACCTTATCGGAGCTCGATTTCCAAGAATCTACGGCACTCTTCATGGCCTTGCTTGAGCACCTACCTTATTAGCCTTCTCGATCTTTACTAGACTCTTTTTATGGCTCTCTTCCCTGATGATCCTCTTTTTATGTCAATATCCAATGGCTACGGCACTCCTCTCCGTACAAGCGAGTGGTCGAAGCTCGAGAGAAATAAGCAATTTAATCGCAAATCGGATGCTGCTGCGCAATCCATCGAAAATAGACGGCTGATCAATCTGGCACAGGCAGCCAAGTTCTATGCCACACCCGCAGAGAATACGAGAGAACCGGGCAAGCGCCTAAAAGACGACGACGATGACGACGAACCGTCCGACCGGAAAGACTCGAAGAAGCCTCACGCGCAGCCGCGGACAGAGTATCACGATAGGAGCAAGCAGCCTCCTGAACCCAATGGTAAACCACCAAAACCACCAGAATCAGGTCTACAGAAGGACAACACCATGCCGCTTCCGCCGCCTCTTGACGATTCGGACTCTGAATGGGGGTCAATTCGCAAAATGGGTCCAGCGAAGCGGTACTGTAAAGAGTACTGGACCTACAACGAGTCACACGTGGCAGCGATCTCAGACCCAACGCTGAGCAAGAGTTTCATTACCAATATGGACAAACAGCGCTCGGAGCCGAAAGTCATAAGGCGGAAAGCAGGTCTGGAGCCTGAACCTTGATCATCTGATCATGGTCCCAAGAGTCAACTCGGTTAACAAATCACATCTAGTTGCGCAAGCTCGCGAGCTTGTCTTGGAAGTGGTATGGCGGTATGGTGGTGTGTGAAGGAAGGGAAGACTTGGTGCAGCGGAAGAATCGATCGGTGCTCCTCCATTTACACCTTACAAGAAGATCACACAAGAAAAAGGAGAGAGAGAGGACAAGGCGAGTGAAGAGAGAGAAGACAGTGATATTGATAAGCAAACAGAGCCAAGAAGAGTGCCGTCGAATCATAGATATCCTTCATGTAATGTAGAAGCACCAGTGTTTCAGAATCGTCACGTTTCAGGCACGTTTGTTTCAGAAGGGCTATTCAGCCGAACACCGATATTCCGCAGCGTTGCTATGACTCAGTCGCGCTTACCCCTCATTTCGTCACGAGCTCGAGTTTTTCCTATAACCTGCCCGTCGCCCACTTCCTGAATCCTACTTTCTGCCAACTTTCATCATACTTTTTTCACCTTCTTTTCTTCTTCTTCATTTCTTGAGCTGTGTCGAGCTGATCGGCACCCTTCACAACCAGAATATGCCGGCGCGCAGGACTGCTATAGACACCGCCGCCGACATGTTCGACAACCGGAGTTTCGTTTGAGTAGCAGAAACTGCTTCTCTTGCGACACCCAACCTTGTGGTCGACCCGCGAAAGCAGGCGACTACGCAGCGGAGTTGAGCGCAAAGCGTGAGCTCCGTCTGTTAGTCACCGGCAAACCTACGGGCAGCCTGTGACCCAGTTGCCATGCGCATCTGAGAGACCAAGGAAGCCATAACGCTCCTTGAAAACACCATTCGAACATACGTGTTTGTCTGGCAATTCTGAAACTTCGTCTAAGCAGCGTCTGCTGTAATGCGAAGCTCTGAAATTTGGAAATTTGTCCGAGTAGCGTCTGCTGCCATGCGACTGTCCACCACCGACCGAGGTCGATGCGCCTGCTCTTGCGAGAGAGGTGCAACCCATACTTGGCTCGCAGAGCAAGTCTGGTAGAGTGCAAAGTTGGAGCTTTGCTTGGCTGCGTCTGCAGCCTTGCGAATCTCCATGAGCCACTGCCGAAGAGCATAACATGCCGCAGAGCATCTCTTCCCCCTCTGTTGAGGGCGGAAGGCGCAACGGCCTCCGAAGTGAGGACCTGAGCGTCACGCAGACATGACAAGATCGAGTCAGTCTGTGGAAGTGGCGGACAGACTCTGTCCCTTGCAGTCTTGTCAAAAGACAGACTGATGCCTCGAGGCCAGACTAGTGCCTCGAGACAAACCAGTGCCCCGAGCCAGACCAGTGCTTCGAGGCACACCACTGCTCCATGGCAACAACTGCCTCAGAGCATACTGCCTTACCCAGCTTGAGCTTGTTTGGCATATTTGGAGCTCCGCCAAAGCGACCAAAGTTGCTTCGCGATGCTTCAACACGGCCTGACCTGGGCGATAGCACAGATCAGGCACAAGCTCTGTCTATGCTGCCCAAGCGGCGAACCCAGATGCTTCACCACAGAGCACTCGATGAGGCTCTTGTCAATAACGGCACTCGCCGACAACGCATCACAAGGGAAGCTCCGATTTGTGACAGGGCGTGCTTGTCAAAGAGGAGCTTCTCCAACCTTCGCGACTTGTGGCTTGCGTGCCGAACTCCAGTAATGGGATCACCGTACTTGACTGGAGGAGCCCGAGTTTGCGCTTGGAAGTGATGTGCATGGAAGTGGTCACTGAGAAAGTGGTCACTG
>Ga0058702_10000958_pt1 | contig 11273 bp, 7 predicted proteins | sample AgamicOrSfe_FD_83781 | JGI IMG/M metagenome (GOLD analysis project Ga0058702, IMG submission 83781) | Agave microbial communities from Guanajuato, Mexico - Or.Sf.e | ecosystem: Host-associated > Plants > Phyllosphere > Phylloplane/Leaf | place: Guanajuato, Mexico | collected 2012-05-30
GAATGTGCCGCCGACGCCTGCGAAGAGCTGTGGAGAGGGTACTGGCATTCTTATGGACGTGCCCGGTTTCCACGACCCGCGTATCTTCTGGACCGGAAAGGGCGAGCCTCTGATGGTTCTGAACACTCAGTATGGCGTAACCTGTGTTGTAGCGTCAACTCATGCTAACAACTTCCAGATCACGCTACGCCTGCTTTGGTCTTTGGGTGATTGACCTTCGTCAGCTACACTATCCTCTCGATCCGCTACTCTCATCAAATCCGAAGTTTCCTTCATTCGGCCCTCTGCAGTCATATCCTCATCTGACTGAGCTCACGCGGAATCCACCGGAAAGTCGTGGTTCTATTGAGAAGAACTGGATGTTCTTTTCTACGAGTGTTTCTACTTACGTTCACTACGATATTGGTCCTGCCACACGTTCATTTGCTAAACTTCTAGGTGGTGGACTTTCCACGCCAAATCTTACTGACCCTCTTGAGCAGCCTTGCCTTCAGGAAGGTGCGCTGAAGAACAAGGATGAGGATCTAGGAGGTTCATGGCATCAAGCTACCAACTCTTTAAGGCTGATCCTCTGCGAGCGTTCTGACGGATCATGCCGTTCAAGACCAGAGAATACAGTCTTCTGGTCGCTTATTCACCACAAGCATAAGAACGTCTACCACTTGCCCCTGCGATACGAACGGTACTTCGTCATCTGGTCGAGCACTCCTCCCTTTAATATGCTCGCCATGTCCTCTCACCCCATCCTCCTAGCGAACGAAACCGCCGGCGGCTGGGACCCAGCTGAAAACTGGGACGACGACGCCGAGAACGAAGAAATGGTCGCAAACTATGGCAGTGGAAAAGAGAACTTTGCTGTCTTCACATACACAGTGTCAATTGCCTACAGCTGGGGCAGATTCGACGATCAGCCGCAGGACAAGTACACCGGGTTTTTGAATGATGAGGTCATTATCGGAGTTGGTGTCGACGATGAAGCGCAGAACTATGCGAGGATACCCGTGAGTGAGTTATTGCAGTGTATGCATGTATGTCCGCCGCGGGCAGATGAGCCGCTGGATGGGAGCGCGGATCCGGAGTTTATGGCGAGGAAGAAGGCGGAGCAGGAGGCTGGGGTGGTGAAGAGTGCGTTCGATGATGATCGGTTTGGAGGTGCGGATGAAGCTTTTCCGGAGAGTGATACGAAAGTGTCTGAGGATGATGCACTGGGCGATGGCGAAAAGACGGACGAAGTGACTGAAGAGCTACTTGAGCAAGAAGCTCTCTTTGAGGAGAAGAAGAAGCTTGCGCAAGCTAAAGACACTTCTAGTGTGCTGCAGGTGGCGACATCGTTTAACCCAACGGCGACGGGCATTCCGGCTAGCGCTGAGAAGGCGCGGGAATTGGTCGACAGTGAGAAGGCCGAGGGAGGTGAGAATGAGAAAGAGAAGGAAAAGGCGAAGCCCGTGGCTCAGGTCGAAAACATCAAGAAGATTGATGGCGAGAAAGTAAAGGCTGATGTTGGGCAAGCGAAGGACAAGTCGCAACCATCGGCAGAGAGCGAAAGGGCGAAGATAGAGAAGGAGAAGACGGGCGTTCACAAAGATAGCTTGCAGGAATTGCAACAGATTAAGGCTGCGACAGGGAATATGCCGCGACCTGATGAAGATTATGGTGGTGGTGGGCGGTAAGCTACTAGGAAAGGCATTCACGACGGTATGGACTGGCTGCATATATGGAGAATGGTGTACATGGAAAGGGCAACTAATGCTGAAAGTGCATATGGATTGTGTAAAATACGTTTCTGTATTGTTACATGATGAAGAGTGCCGTAGAGATATGACATCTGCTGCTTGCTGATAGAAAGCTATCTTCTTGCTATGCCGGGTTGTCGACGATACGTTTGCAGTAGGGCGTTCAACGGTTAGAGAGCAGTACGGCACTCTCCAAGTAGAACTCCAGTCTCATGACCAACGACTGAAAATCTCGAAATCATGCTCGACGCTGACCTAGAAACTCTAAGGTCTAGGTCGGATCCTTGTTCAGTGAACGAGGGAAAAACCTCCCTTACCCCGCATTTTCGAAAAATGGTCGTATGACCTCAAAATTCGAGCCACAGGATTCGGCCGAGTTCCAGCAATACGGGACACGATTTTGACATGTTTTAGATTGCTTGATACGCATCAAATGTGGCAGACGATTTTGATTGCGATGATGTTCACAGCGCCGCTTGAGCCGAAGAGAGGCCGACAACTTTCCCCGCATTCTATGCAGTCACCAGAACATCATTCAATAGGACCAGGGGGTCGAAAAATTTCCCCGGATTTTCCAAAAATGGCGGCAGCACTTCAAGATTGATTCTGACGAAGGGGCTCGATGCCATGCGCGCGCAGTGCATTTAAAGTCAGTCCCGGACTACTGATGGTGCATGTATCGTGTTTAACGACAAAGACATAATGTTGTTCGATTTCGCAGGATCGCCCCGCGATTACTCACGATCCCCCGCATTTCAGTCGAACTTCACAAATTCCGAGAAAACCGACCACTTTGAAAAGCATATAATTTACGCTACAGACATGCAAGTGTGAGCTGGCAATGGCAAAAGATGCGCAAGAGCCAGGGAATCATTTTGGCCTGGTCAAAGAGTTCAAAAAGTTGATGCAGCTGTCACCAAATGCAAAATTACGCCGTACCACCCTCGTAAAATGTTGAAGCTCGAATGGTCGAAGCCCGCATATATGATTAGGCAGATCGATTGATGGTGTTCGTTCATGATCAAATATCGCAATGAGAACCATAGCGCACGCAAATTGAAGTCTCCAGCTGCGGCAGAAGTTGGGGATATTGTGCATGATGTTCCACATGGGCCCTCCAACCCCGCATTCTTCCAAACTTCTCCACAAAGTTTCCGCTCACATCTGCCCAAAAAGCGACCATTTTGAACAGCCTATAACTCCCGTTACATGATTGGCAAAACGAAGCCAGTAAGCGCAAACGCTTTTTCTTGACCAAGAGGTCAATTTGATGGAAAGAAAAAGTGCAAAAAAGCCAAACTGAACGCCCCACCAGGGGGTCGAACCCTGAGCCTTCAGATGAAACTTCGAAGCGATAAATACCGTCTTAAAAGTCTGACGCTCTAGCCAATTGAGCTAGTCGGGCTTCAATAACGATCACAAAATTTGTGTTAGAATATACACTTAACAGATAAATCATGTGGGGACCCTTGTTCAGATTTCAACGGCGTTCCAGCCCTGCATCATCGCAGGACATCATTGTACTTTCGCACCGTGAGGTCCGCTTCATTCACTTCGATAATATGGCTACTGTATTCTGGACAGTCGGATCCCTATATGGCGCAACTTCTGTTCTCTTTGGCGCGTTTGGAGCTCATGGCTTAAGTACGACGAGCGGCCACAATGTCCAGGGTGTCTGGCTGATATACATCCAGAAAACCGGATAGCAGACCCATCCAAGCTCGCAAACTGGGGCACAGCAGCACAGTATCAGGTATGGACCTTTATATCGTCACAATGCAACTGAACATATGCTCTTCAATATCACGATCCGCGGAGCTCACCTGCAGATAGCAGTGTCCAGACGACTGATCCGCTCCCCTTACAATAGCTCATCCACTCCGGGGTCCTCCTCCTTACCACCGTTGCCGCACCGCAAAACAAGCTCGCCATGGGTCTGTTCACAGCTGGTATGACCATGTTCTCAGGCTCGATATATCTACTTGTACTGGATCCGCAGAGGTTCAAGGCATTGGGACCGGTGACGCCACTGGGGGGATTATGTTTGATCGCGGGATGGGGCGCGTTGGCTTGGAGAGGAAGACTGCCACCTGTGAGGGTGTCATGAAGTGATCGGAGTGGATGAAGACTATTCAGAGACAGGTTGTAATGGTAATTGGAAAGGACCAGGTAGGCAGGACCGCATACTGAATCCACTCGCACGACAGTATCCTCGATCGGCACCTTCTGGTCTTCGTATCACCCTCGTTCCTAGACTTCTCACACGCCCAACACACTGCCCACAAACAGCATATGCACAACTTCTTTGTCTTTCACCTCGACTCTTTGTTCCCAATCACTTCAAGTACTCAAAGCACAAAGAAATACGTCATGGTACTATGGAGTGAAAGAGCTCTTTCACGACACTGAATACTCTCTTAGTCCCTGACAGCGACATTGTGCAAGAAGTGTGTTTCAGGTCAAAATGTCCGCCCAGTACAAAAGGCTTCTCGTTGTGCCATCTTTTTGTTGTCTCCTCAGTTGCATCTCTACTCTCTGCGATTTCCTGCTCATTCTCTACCCACCAGACTACTTCTCTACAAACCTCGTTGATCGAGCTGCTAGATCAAGTCTTCTCTATCTACATCACCCACATTCTTCTACCATACTCTACCAACACCATGCCTTTCTTTAGCAACCTCTTCCCCTTCTCGAAGACCAAGGATAGCAACAAGAAGAGCAACTTCAACCGCTTCGTCTCCAATGTCACAAAGATCACACAATACCAGCCCGACATCTACGACGACCTGCGCGACGAAGGCTTCCACTTCCGTCCTTCCGACACCTTACGACCCGCTTCGGCTGCTGGACAAGGTGATGGCATGCCTTACAGCTCAGCTTCAACCAGTAAGTCAACTCCTCACCTGTATGCTGAAAGTCCAGAAGCTATAGTCCGCCGCCCAACAACAGGCTACAGGCATCCTCCGGAAGCACGCGACTCTGGTGTCTCTTTCTCCAGCTTCAGCATCAATGGCAGTCGTGACAATCGTGCAGAGCTTGAAAGCATCACTCTGCCAGCCACTGTCTACACATCTCCAGCAAAGTATCCTCTCGGCTCCCTTCCTGCACGATATGCAACCTCTACTCCTTACCTCCCGGCTTCGACCAAGACTACGATTGCAGAGCTTCCCGCACTTCTCCCAGCAGACAGAAACAGCAGCCGCCGCAAAGCTATGACAGTTTCGGATAATGGTCACCTAGCTCATCAGGAGCGTGCGCTTGCCTCCTTGACTCGGGGTGCGACGACGCCTCTCAAATCATCACCTCTTTCGCTCGTTGCAGCAGTTCCAGCAGAGGCTGAGACTCTCATCTCAGACGACGATGAAGAGTATCCTATCATTCTCAGTCCGCGGACCGCTGCTTCCATGAATCCGCCAGTTGAGTCATACAATGCCGAATGCTTCATCCAGGTCGCGGCGTCTAGGCTGAGTACTTCCAGTTACGTCAAGCGTAAGCCTCTTCCTCCTACTCCGGTCTTTCTCCTCCCACAGACGACTTACACCATGCCTGATCATATTGTCAACAACACCCTGGCTGAGTTGTCTGCACAGCTATCTCCAGCTCTACCAAGCCTACCACAGTCCTCGCCGCAGCTTCCCGATCTCCCAGGCCACCTCTCCCGACTTCAAACACTACGGCATCGCCTGAGCCTGGTTCAACCTGCCGGCCCCATCTGCGATGCAACGACCGAGAAAGAGGTCGTCAGCCACGGGCTTGGTATATACCACCACAATTTCTCGGCAATTGAGCTGTCGGCAATCGCCACGAGTGGTACACGAGCACGCAGCAAGCGAGGCGCCTTCGCTGACCAGCCGAGACCGGTGAGTATGCCAAACAACTTGGCCGAACTCGATGCTAGCAGAGCTGATGCGGTTGCAATGCTCACGATCACGATCGAATCTGACCACGTTGGGCACTCGTCAGAAGCTATCGAGCTTGATGCGTATGCGCGAAATGTTCAGAGCCCCGATGACAACCAGGATGGCTACGATGGCGGAGATGAGTCTGACATGGACGATGAGCTCGAAGTGCTCGAAGTGGGGATAGCGAGGGCTGTCTTTGGGGTGAAAGGATTGTACAGGGAGGCTAGGAGTACCGTTCAGGATATCTTTGGACAGCCTACAACCAAGTTGGTCGGCCGTGTACTGGTGGAGCAATCGGAGGTTGACGAGGAGGAGGCTGCGGCTGCATTGGGATGGTGGCACACACGAGGCTGAGGTTCGGTGATGAGGTACTGCGTTCTTGCCTTAGTTTGTGGTTCGTGTATGTAGTGTGGCATGAGAGCTGGACTCTCCGCTTTTGCAAACCATCTCACCAAATTCCCAAAAGTGTTCGGTCACGTGACTTCAGGTGGTGTTGTTTCAGATTCGGCGCGTCAACCTCAGTCTCCAACTTGTTTCAGGTCCGATGTGCCTGGAAAATCCTTGAACATCATCCATGCACAGCACGATGGTGACAATATCCACTAGTTATCCCACACGAGATCATGACGACATATCGCGTGGGACAAGTCATAGAAGACAACCTCGGTCGTGCATCAATCATCCGCTACATCGGCCGCATCGCTGCTGCGCCTGGTGACTATGTCGGCGTCGAATTCGACAGCCCTATCGGAAAGAACGATGGCACCGCAAAGGGTGAGCGTTACTTTGAGTGCGCTCCTAAGCATGGTCTTTTTATACGGCCTGCAGCTATCGTCAAAGTGCTGGTAGAGCCGCCGTCATTACCGACACCAGGGACTGCTACACGTCATGCGCGGCCAGTTGCACAGGCATCAGTAGTCCTGGATACGACGCGAGACTCAGGTCCTGTCGACACCACATTGCCTCGCAGACTAACATTGACGGCACCAAGCCCGACTCCGAGCGAGCGGTCACAAGAAAGATCTGCACAAAGACCTCTTGCGAACACATCTACAAGATCCGAACGCTCAATCTCTGTGTCAAGCTCGACTTCGAATCGTGCTCCAACACCAGTCGATCGTCGATTTCCAGTACGGCCAAGTCTCTCGTCACGACCTACTACCGCCTCATCACATGGCCGTAGTCGATCCGCCGTACCAGTCTCTCAGGATCAGGAGACTGAAGACCGAGCTCCATCAACGTCGTCCGTCATATCATCAGCCACAAGTCAGAGGTTCCCAAGCGCAGCATCGCAACGTGGTGGACCCGGGCCAGCGACCAATATCTCCAGACCTACTACTTCAGGATCCAACTCTGTCTTGAACAATGGAGCGGTACCAGCACTGCAGATCACTAAGCAGCATGGCGAGTCTTCGAACGCTGTTACAGAGTCTCGATATGATACCCCAAGTCAACTCTCAAGTTACTCATCAAGCTCAAGTCACGGTGGTAAAGAATCAGAACAGGATGTCGACCAAACGCCTCGGGCTGCAAGGACGCGAGGTCCATCACTTTCTGTCCCGGCAGAAGCCTTGAAGATTGGGAGAAGTCGCGAGATCGAAGCACTCGAAGCAAAAATCAGAATAATCGAAAGGAAGCGAGCAGAAGATCGGCAGAAGCTGTCAGCTCTCGAGAAACTCCGAGTCGAAAGGGATCGATTCGAAAGTGTGATACAAAAGCTACAAAATAAGCTCCAACCTCAACAACAGGAATTGGCAGAATTACGGAAGCAGTTGAAAGATTCTCAGGCAAAGCTTGCGGACATCGAAGGCGTACAGACAGATCACGATGCTGCATTAGAAATGGCCACACTGGATCGTGAAGTGGCTGAGGAATCGGCGGAGACTTTACGTGAGGAGCTTGAGGTGCTCAGATTGCGGGCAGAAGAGCTTGATGAAGAAGTCAAGCTGTTACGAGAAGAGAATGAAGAACTCGGCAAGGGCGTGAGTGAGCAGGATCGGACAAGTCAGGGTTGGATGCAGCTGGAAAAGTCGAACGAACGACTGAAAGAAGCCCTACTTCGACTACGAGAGATGTCCCAAAGTCAGGAAGCTGAGCTCAGTGGTCAAATTAAGAGCTTGAAAGAGGACCTGAAAAGGCTGTCTGGCATTGAGCAGCAGTATACAGCAATGAAAGCAAGAGTTGACCAGTCTGATGCGATCATAGAAGATCTACGGCAACAGCTTGAGCTTGCAGCAGGCGCAGATGACATGATCGAGGAGTTGACCGAGAAGAACCTGGCACTTACTGAACAGGTTGATGGACTCCAGCTTACTGTCGAAGATCTGGAGAATCTTAAGGAGATCAACGATGAGCTAGAGAATGGTCATATCGAAGCAGAGAATCAGTTACAGTCCGAGCTCGATAGAAGAGATACATTGTTATTTGACTATGCGCGACAATCTGATCAGCAAAGCGGCAAACTTGCAGAATACGAGGCTACCATTGCGAAATTTCGCCAGCTGGTAGCGGCTTTGCAGGCCCAATTTCAAGACTTGCGATCGGCTAAGAACCTCACTGAAGCACAAGCTGAAGAGCTCAATGCACAAGCACGAGATTTGATCAACTTGAATACAAAGCTCCAGTCTGCTGCATCGAAGACGCAAGTGAGCGCAGCTGATCTCGAACTGAGTCAATTCCAGGCGCAGGAGGCATTGGAACATTTGGAGCTCGTCAGTCTGTTTCTGGTCGAGAATGCCACTGAACCACTTGATATACTAGCGACACTTTCTCGGATGAAGAGGATCCTGTTTAAGAGTCGCCAATCATATCAGCAACTCTACGAGCACATATCCATAGGTGACTCGACGCTGGCACAACACACACTTACCTGCTGCGATGTCCTTCATCGTCTGGCAGGAATAGCATTCCACTGCGAACGGGTTATTCAGGACATACAAACATGCTCGGTAGAAAACTTGAGCTGGTATCGGACTGGGATGCGCCGAATCATGCCTGTGGAAGATGTGCTTGAACGACATCAGGCTGCGCTTGCGGCAGATGAGTTTAATGCGGACCGCGCCAGTGAACAGTTGCAAGAACACTCGCTCACACTCACACACATTTCGGAATCCCGCGATTTACCTCATACTTCGAGGTCAACAGCTACGCTAGTGTCTCGTAGCATAGATACGATGTTACTTGCTCTTGAATTTCTCCATTCTTCGCAGCAAAGTACTGCCACTGATGCTTTGAATAATGGATTTATTGAGCCAACAAGGCACTTGCGTCAAGCAAAGACGGCAGCCAATAAGATTGCTGGACTAATCAATGATCTGACACTCCAGCAGCAAAGTCTCAATCCTGGCACTGACGAAGAGCTTGAGATGTGCTTGCTGATATGCGGACCGTTGTTTGCAGCTCTCCAAGACTTTGTTCGTGACAGCCTGGCTGTACCAGCCACGTCATCGAATATAGACAACGATCTTACAACAGACGGGCTCGAGGCGTTCGTATCGTCCATTAAAGACCAGACAGCACATCTCTACACCCAGCTCACATCTCTCCACGCACACCTCACGACCTCGCCAGCACCTACGATCACCACTCCAGCAATACCATCCTCCTTCGCTGAGCTCGCCGCCCACCTCAAACAGTCCAATCTGTCCACATTATCAACCTCGACTTCAGACGATGTAACGACTCTCCGAGCAACTCTTGCCACCACAAAGGACACCCTAACAACCACTATCGCCACTGCCGACGAACGCGCTCTTCGCCTCTCGCTTCTCGAAGCCCGCCTACCCGCCCTCAATACCGCGTCTACACGGTTAGGAAAGGCAGAAGTACAACTCAGGAATACGCAAGAAGCCGAGCAAAAGCTGCGGGCATTATATGACTCGGCACAAAATGAGCTCGAGGAACAGCGAGTTTGGATCATCAAGTGGAAGCAAGAGCAGAACGAAAAGGAGGACAAGCAAGCCCAAGCAGATAGCGCCGAGGAGACTCGCACTGAGCAGGCGAGAGCCAGAGACGCTGCCAGGGACGACTTCGACCCCATGAGCGGCGCAGGGACCGACTCGTCGCAGCTTGCGGACTTACGTGCCGAGTTGGTCGGGTTACAAGGGACTGTACGACATCTGCGGGCAATGGAAGCGCAGCAGCTGTATGGTATCGTCATTGGCGATCAGGGAGCTAGCAACAGCGCCTTAGCATGGTTGCACGAGCCGCTCGTCCCGGCTGTGCAGGTGAAGATTGATGACACGAAGCGGGACAGGCTCAAGAATGGCGACGCACTATTGGATAAGTTCCTGGCCATCGTTGCAAATGCTAAGAGTGCTAACATCAAGGAGAGCTTTGCTGGGATTGGAAAAGATGGCAAAGGTGAGGAGAAAGGCCTACACAAAGTGGAAAGGCTAGCATGGCGTCCTGCGAGGCAGAAGAGCCCCTGGATCGTGGCAAGGCAGCGAGAGGAGTGGGAGGGTTGGCTCAGAAGAGCGGAGCTGTGGAACCGTGGCGTGCAGTGAGCTATTGTATTGATATGTCGGCTTGCGCAGACGGAGGTGATTGCATCTTCCGCGATTTGGCGGACGGCGTTTGAACCGAGACAGCGACAGGTGCCGATCCTATGATCCCCGGCGATAAGAGGTTCAAGACGTCTTTTTGTACCACGAGAAAATTCCGTGCTGGTCTTGACGTACAGAACACACGATGAGAGAACCTCATTTGTGAAGACCACCTTGGTAGTAATCTTCCAGTAAGACCACCAGAATGATTTGTCAACGGCCGGTTGCCGTAGACCATATCTCCTGTGTCTATGATACCGTGCTCGCTTGACGATGGTGTGGACGTGGTCATCGAGGAACAGCCACGGGGTGATCCAGATCACTTGTCGGTGATCTTCTGTCCAGCAAAGGTGCGCTGTTGAAATTCTGTCGTTGGTCCACCGGAAGTACCGTGCACAGGTCTTACATAAGCATCAATCTGCCTGTTGATGGTCGACGCGGCGCAGGAAGCGGTATCGTTCACCGGTATCCGCGTTGACCTGCTATCTGTGATGCTTCGAAAGAGCGCCCGCAGCTTTATGGGTCATCGATAATGCAACTACGTCGGCAAGCGGCAGGACATCGACGATGTTAAGGAGGATATCATCAGGAAGGTTGGCAAATGGTGTAGGGTGTCGAGAGGCTTCTTGTTGGGGTATATGCAAGGTTCTCTTCCCCTTACAGGCCATGTGAATTGCGGCGAAAGCCATGCATAGTGCTGTTAAGAGACCTTGTAGGCCAGCCCTGGTATCCTCTGCGAGATACTGGAGACGCTCACGACGTGATATACTAACAGGGAATAGATGGAACCTGCGTCTATTAGGTGCACTGAACATTGTCATGATGCCAAAGTCTCGGACGCATATGTAAGTTTCCGTGGACCTCGTGCTTGGACTTGTGTTCTAGTAACAGAAGCGGAGAGAAAATCGATTGTACTTCGTACCGTGCGTTCGTGAACAATCCACATTTTAACCTCTGTCATTCTTCCATGGACTGCCAATAAGCTTTCCACGCGCAAGCCGAGATCATTTTCTCGATTCGTTCAAGGCTCACCTTTTTACAAATCAGCCACGTCAAGAATACCAGGGGAGTATGGTAAGCACCATGCCTAGGTC
>Ga0058702_10000959_pt1 | contig 11270 bp, 10 predicted proteins | sample AgamicOrSfe_FD_83781 | JGI IMG/M metagenome (GOLD analysis project Ga0058702, IMG submission 83781) | Agave microbial communities from Guanajuato, Mexico - Or.Sf.e | ecosystem: Host-associated > Plants > Phyllosphere > Phylloplane/Leaf | place: Guanajuato, Mexico | collected 2012-05-30
ACGGTTGATGCCTGAGATCTTTGAAATACTCTTCTCACGACTTGTGAATTGAGTCCTTGGGAGACGCGTTTTGGCGTTCTGGACTAAGTGCGGATTCTGCTGGACTCAAGTGGCTATTCCCGGAATACCCACCAACCAAACCAAGCTCAGAACGACAACGACGATCCCGAGCGACATTGAGAACTCGGTTCAGGTGCTGCTACTCGCATTCACAGTTCACACCCCAAATGTCGGAGACAAAGGCTCCCACAACCGGCGGCCAGAGGCCGGCACCCTTCATTCCCACCAAACAGCCCAAGACCGAGTACCCTGTATGTAGCTAGCAGGCAAGATACACCGGATTGTCAAGTATTGTGCTAATTACTTGTATTACTATAGCTCATTGACAACGACCCGTACGTTACTCTCCAGTCGCAGCTTCTTCATACACGCCTATATAGCCGGACTTCGCGCACGTCCAAGGACGTCCTTGAGCTAACAGAAAGAACCCAACAGACACTTCAGGCGTGTACTGCGATATGCTCGAGGCTCGGACTACGCATATGGCGCCGCGATCGCAGCTCTTCCTCCTGGGCTCATGATGTACTGGGAGCAGGTTTCGCCCTCACATGTCGGTAAAGGTGGTTTCGCACCGATTATGCGCTTGGCAGGTGTCATTGGTGTTGGTGCTGGATTCATGCTGTTCTACCAGAGATCAATAAGTACGTCTTACGCCTAGAGGATAAGAAAACCCACAGTTTGCGGCACAGAGCGTTCATGGTCCAGAAGAAGAACCCCTGAACTGATTGGAGACGTACAGTGCGATTCTACGGGATGACGGAAAACAAGCGGGAAGTCGACAAGGACATGCGCGAGATGGTCGACCGGGTCAAGCGCGGCGAGCCACTGTACGGCACCACCGAGCTCACAGACTACATGCAAGGTGTGGCTGCGCGGAACTCGAGATATACTGGTGTCTTTTTGCACGTTATGCCCATGTTCAACTTTGTAAACCACAACCAGGTATGTTGAGCAGAGCGTGAGCACACGGGAAGGTATCTGACGGGTTTTGTAGCACGGTGTCGACACAGCGAAGTATTTCCAACAGGCGGAGCGGGAATTGGAGGCGGAGTCGTTGGCGAAGGGCGTGACGTGGAAGAGCGGGTGAAGAGGTTGAGGAAGGGTAGGGAGAAATTCATCTGGGCTGTTTGTATCATAGCACAAGACTCGATGCATGGGAAATACAAACATAACACTTCTACGATATCGCTCACAAGGATACCCGTGCACTTCCTGATTCAGGTTCCTATTGGTCAATGTTATCGATGATTTGGCAGTATCGCAAAGAAGGCAGCAATTGCAACAGTCAACAAACCGCCACATACACACAATGACTCCATATCATCCATATCGAGCAGACTTTTGCAAAGGCACACCGAGTAGTCCCGGCTTAGTAAGCAATAGCCTGCTGTACGTGTACTTATTTTCTGTCTCCTCCACATTTCCCTTCCCTCCAGCATTTGTGTATCACTCAAGACAAGCTTTCTACAGCTACAAAAATCTAAAAAGATCCCAGGGAGAGTGCCGTAGTGGTTCTGTTCTATCCTTTTCTCGTCTACATTACCATGTCTTCCCATGAAACAACAACACACAATATCTATCCAGCACGCACTTCCAACGACTACAAAGCAGCTACAGTACTCTTCGAAGCCTACGCAACCTGGCTTGATATCGATCTCTCTTTCCAGAACTTCACTTCTGAGGTTGCTAGCCTCGCTGATATTTACTCGCCGCCGGACGGCGAACTGCTGCTTGCGCAATTCCAGAAATCCCCATCTGCGACTGCCACTCTCCGGAGAGACCATCCCGATATCGACGCAGAAGAAGGTGGCGACTTTGTCGGATGTGTCGCACTGCGTCCTCTCACGCTGGCTCACGATAGCAAAGCTGGACAAGTTGAGCAGAGAGCATGTGAGCTCAAACGCCTGTATACTCTTCCGTCAGCTCGTGGACTGGGTATTGGTCGTGCGCTGCTTCTTACCATCGTCGAAATAGCTCGAGACAGGGGCTACACTCATATGTATCTCGATACATTGATCCCACGTATGGCTGGAGCGATGAAGCTGTACCAGAATATGGGCTTTGTGGAAGTGGAGGCGTATTATCCAAATGGCCTGGAGGGTGTCGTGTTCATGTGTCTGAACTTGAGTTCGTCATGAATATGTTCGCTTGAGAAACTTTGGGTTGTGGTAGGAGTGTAGACGAATCGTTCGAGATCAACGGCACTCCCATCTGATTGCGTCGTGTCCTTCTCGATGACAACAACTGCGCTGTCTTCCTCAATGCTACCACGAGTACTGCGCTCCGTCCGCTTCCTCCAGACCGACTTCGTTTGCACAACGCCCACATTCGTCAAAGATCTATGAATCGTAGTGAGACTGGCCTCAACGCCAAACTTCTCCATGAGATACTGCTTCATTTCATTCAGATGCGTAGGCACAGAATCAGGTCGGTTGATCAGCCAATTCGTCAAGTCATCCAGTACCTCATCCGAGAGCAAGTTGATACGACCACGCTTTTTGTGGAAGATGTTCGTGGCCTGACCATGTCTGCGGAAGTTTCTGGCGATTGTTTGCACGCTGCGTACACTGATGCCGCTGAGTACGGCGATCTCGGTTTGCATGAACTCTCCAGATTGCATTAATTCAGTGGCTAATTTGACGGAGGCGTCTGGAAGTCGCCAGGGGTCGCCCCCTTCTTCGACGGAGCCATGTGCGGGATCCTGTATTATATAGCGGGAGTACGGTCAGGGCTAGTCTACTAGATCATATGATGCTGAGGGGCAGACATGCCACCCTGTGTAAGGGCGCAGGTGAAGTTGAAGGCTGTCCAACATCGTGATGCACTAAAAGTGAAGCACCCCTTTATCGCCACATCAGTCTCACACAGGACGGTCCAATTTACCATCTACGGTAGTTACACGTAAAGGCTACCATGATGATGTGTGAAACGCGAGGCACAGGAAAGACCATATGGCCCACATTGCAAGATGGTGCTATGCAATTCGTTTACATTGGCACATTATTTTGTCATGGCTCATGATCTCCACAGGTTGTTTATGCACATTGCCCATTCCGCTTGCCTGCCTCAGGATGTCGTCTACATGACTCTGCATTGGCTACTCTGAACGGTCGAGCAGGACCCGGCCAGTCATCAGAAATCCCGTATTTGCTTGCAATACGCAGCGGCTCGACCCTTAGGATCGTGTGGCGAGCCGGAAGGACCAGCTCTGATCCTCCTTGATCAGCCCGGTCATGCATCATGAGATGTCATGGTGCTCCAGAATTGGCAGCCTGCCACCAGTGCGATCTCGTCAATTTCAGTACTCATCCTCCGTGCCGGCGATGATGACATTGTTGATCTGTCATGAAATCATTAGCGCCTTGTATTGTAGACGAAACTATAACAACAAGTTGCTTACCTTCAGCACCATCCGGCACAATTGCGTAGCAAGCATCAGTTGCGAGCGCTTGCTGATCAGAGGATCGATGACAAAGTGCTCCCGCATGTCTAACAAATGGTTAGCTGGGGACCTATTGAAGTCGATATTCGATCCGCCTTACCATTGCTGCCAGTTTGCATACAATCAACACCAAGTCTCGAATTCTTCTCCTTGATCTGCCTGCTCTTAATATGCGCCAGCGTCTCAATCGGAGCCAAACCGCTGTTCTCCGCCAGTGCAACGGGGACTGCATCTAGTGCGTCCGCGAAAGCTCGCATGGCGTATTGCTCAAGCCCGGGACTCTTCACCGCCGCCTCTTCCACTGCTAACGAGCATGCGATTTCTGCTGCACCACCTCCATAGACAATGCGGTTATCCTTGACTAGGTTCCGCACAACGCAGATCGCATCGTGTAGTGAACGCTTCGCCTCATCGATGATCATCTTGTTGCTGCCACGCACAAAGACAGTGACAGCGCGGGGATTCGCGCACTCCTCGATGACTAGCATCTTCTCGCGCGTAGTACCGAAGGACACCTCGCGGACGACACCTGCCTGTCCAAGCTTCTGCGCGGAGAGATCTTCGAAACGTGGCACGATACGACCATTCGTGGCAATGGCTATCAGCTCAATCTCCGGACCACCGACCCATCGCACGGCCGGCAGCTTATTTGTGAGGAGAAGATGGTTCGCTTCGTCATCGAAACCCCATTGACATATGACAACGTTTGCACCTGTTGCTTTTATTTGCTCAATCATCTCTGTGAATTTTGTGCTTTCATACTTCTGGAGGCGCTTGAACTCTTCGACGGAAGTGATTTCGAGCTTGTGCTTTGTCTTCGGCTTAGGTGGCTCGAATGCGCAGGTGAGAATAGCGATTTTAGCGTCGCGGACTTCAGAGGGCATCTGAGGGTGTGAAAAGTCCTTGTCGACGATAACACCCTTGACAAGGAGAGAATCTTCAAGACTTCCGCCAACCTTGCCATCTACCTTGATCAGCTCGAAGTCCACGTCTTTGCGCTCAAGGTCGGCCACTGATAGAACTGCGTCGACAGCAATCTTCGAGAACTGGTCGTGTGCTTTTGAGACAATCTTGCTGCCCAGACTCGTCTTGGCGACTTTCATTAGATTCGTTGGGTTGTCTCTTGAGAATTCCATGGTGTCACTGATCTTGTCCAACTCTGCTACTGCAACCTCGCAAGCCTGATCATAGCCGTCTGCCACCCGAATAGGATGTATTCCTTTGTCGATGAGCTCGGCCGCTTGTTCCAATAGTGCTCCAGCTAGTACTACCACGCCAGTCGTCCCGTCTCCTATCTCGTCATCTTGTGACTTTGACAATTCCACAAGTAGTTTAGCAACGTGGTTTGATATTTCCATTTGTCCAAGAATCGTGGCTCCATCGTTTGTTACTGTAATGTCGCCATCTGGTGAGATGAGGATCTTGTCAAGTCCTCGCGGTCCAAGAGATGTCTTGACAATGTTTGCCACCGTCCTTGCTGCTAAGATGTGTGCTTTTACTGCTTCATTGCCATGCTGTCTCTTCTTCTTGCCCTGGCTGGCGTCGTATGTTAGTTTGTGGTCGGTCTTATATCCAGCATGACATACTCTCTGACGATGACGAATGGCCGGCCATTCTCATCTCGCATCACCTGCGCTACGCAGTGTTAGCTAAGGTTCATGCTCGTCCGATCCAGTTATGTTCACCTTGTGAAAGGTCAATATCTGACACATTGGATTAGCATCTGCGTTGCCCAGCGTCCTTCAGGATCCAGCACTCACTCATCGCCATAGTCGTCTATTGAATGTTCAGAAACTCAAGTAGACTTCAGACTTCACTATGCTCCAGCTCGTGCCTGCGCATCGTCAACTTTTCAAATCATCACGTCCCCCGCAAAACGCGCATTCACTAGCGCCGTTTCAAACCTCCAGCTCTCCCTTCAGGTTCACTCAGTCTACTTTCACATCACATTACATCGCAATTCCATTGTCGCGCATACTTCTTGATACGTCACACAGGCTGAGAGTGCATATAAGAGCCATCTATCTACACAACAGCGCATGCCTCGTATGATTCTTCATTCGACAAGGTCAGGCGCATTACTGACATCTCCTCAGGCGCACCGAGCGAAGACGACTCTGACATTGGAGACATTCCTTTCAAGAAGACAGAGACGAAGCAACAGGCGATGGCGAAAGGAAAGGGCGGGAAGGGCAAGGGGAAGGCGAAGGCCGAACCGATAGAAGATGTATCCAACGCGGTCGCTGAGGATGATGAGGACGAAGATATGGATGCGGACGAGTATGTGCTTGATTGACGAGGGATGTCAAGGCGTCAAGATATACTCATACGTCTCAGGTTCGCTGTCGAGCACATTGTCAGCCACCGTTTCGAGCCAGATGTGAGCAAGCGCGACAATACGACACATTCGACAGCAAGCTTATGGCAACTCAGGGAACACTAAAGCTGGAGGTCAAGTGGGTTGGGTGGCCAGACTCAGCGAACACATGGGAACCTGAGGAGAACCTGTAGGCATTAGGAAAGACTGGACTGCGCAGCTGCATCTGACTCCGTGCAGCGATGGTGCCAAAGATGAGTTGGCAACCTACTATCGAGAGATTGATGGCAAGCCTACATTTGGCGCCGTGAAGACGCGCAAATCCATACCAACTGCATCGAAGACAACTTCAACGAAGCGCAAAGCAGAATCACCAGCAGCAGCTGTGAAGACTGAGTCTAAACGTGGTAGGCCAGCAGCTAAGAAGCTAAAGACGGAGGAGAGTACACCTTCCGGAAGTGCTGCAACACAAGACGCGGAGCCTGTCAAGGGATGGAAACCGCCACAAGGATCCTGGGAAGATCGCATTGTGCAAATCAGTACAATTGTCAGGGACGAGAAGGGTGAGCTCATTGGGCTCGTCCAATTCCAAGAGAACAACTTCAAGACAAAGCATGCTCTGAAAGTTCTGTACACGCGCTGTCCGCAGAAAATGCTCCAGTTCTACGAGGGCTGCATGTATGCTAATCCGATATATCTTTATACGAAGATGTTGCTAACACGGACTGCAGCGAGTTCCGTTCCGACCAGGTTTACCTTCCATACGAAGAACAACAAAAATCCAAAGAGGAAGAGGAAGACCAGACGATGGCGGACGCTGCTATGGCTGGAGCTGACAAGCTGCTGGAATCGGTGGGCGAAATTGTCAAGCCTGCCGAAGATGCCATCAAGGGAGTCGCTACCAGTACAATCAAAGGAGTCGCTTCTCTGGGCTCAGCTGTGAAGGGCGTCGTTGCCAGATCGACACCCAAGGCCGCCACTCCCAAAGTCGTCACTCCTAAAGTCCCTACGCCAAAGTCCACTACTCCCAAGACAGTCGTAACGACAGCCGCGAGCACGGTGTCGTCCGCAGTGAAAGAGGTGGCACAAGCAACAACAAATGGCAACCACGCAGAGCCTGCTGAGGAGTCTTAGTCAGGTAACGAGGATATGTGCCCTGTGGGAGCTGGTGAATGAAGTGGAGACCTCACTCCAGCCTTCAGGTTACGTCCTTCGGCATCTCCTCACACATCGTAACGCTAGGCCTGGAATGCCTTTTGGAAAAGTCAGGTGCTTTGCTTTAGATACCCTTGTACAATATCACATCGCGGTTCAGTTAGGATTCAGAGTATACTGGCGGGACACTAAGGGAGCTCAATCTTGAAGAGATTATAGACAGTCAGCAAGTTTCGCATTGAATTGTCACGGTATTGCCGGTTCGAAGACAATCCTGCGATGCTTGTTGACCATTTCGCTACTCTGCTCGCCTATAATGCTCTCGTCCCATCTCTTATCAACAATGCCAAGGATGATTAATCACTACCTGACTGTACGGCTTTTTCTCGGACGAAAGCCACGAGTTGCCCCTCGTCCCATGTTTTCGTCCCATCGTCATATCATAAAATCAGCGCTCCGGGTGTCCTACCGAGTATAAGGTAGCTGCTATATGAACTCTTGCATATAATCAATCTCACCACACCACACCAGACCATTACAACTACTCCCTTCTGTCCACCAATTTACTATCAAAATGTCCGCTGATACTGTTGGAAAGGTAGGCCGAATACACCAGCACCCAAACGCGGGGCTAACGATAAACAGCCAATCACCTGCAAGGCCGCCGTCGCCTGGGAAGCTGGCAAAGACCTTACTATCGAGGACATCGAGGTCGGTGTACCGAAGGCGAATGAAGTCCGCATTAAGATATACTACACTGGTGTCTGTCATACAGGTGAGTGGGCCTCAATCCTGGTGGTCAGCACAGCTGGGCACTGCAAAGAGGCTGTCCCAGCTTGCGGGCCCACGATGGATATCATGTATGCGCGGGAGCACTCGCTGATTGTCAAAAGATGCGTACACACTCTCCGGAAAGGATCCCGAGGGTGCTTTCCCCATTGTCCTCGGACACGAGGGTGCTGGTATTGTCGAGTCTGTCGGTGAAGGTGTGACGAACGTCAAGCCTGGCGACAATGTGGTGGCTCTCTAGTACGTAGCTTGTGAAGCTCGGGGATAGGACACTTTGCTGACATACTCACCAGCACACCTGAATGTGGCGAGTGCAAGTTCTGCAAATCCGGCAAGACCAACCTCTGCGGCAAGATCCGCGCTACACAGGGCAAGGGTGTCATGCCTGACGGCACATCTCGCTTCAAGTGCAAGGGCAAGGACCTTCTCCACTTCATGGGTACCTCTACCTTCTCGCAATACACCGTTGTGGCAGACATCTCCGTCGTCAAGATCACAGAGAAAGCGCCTATGGACAGGACATGTCTGCTTGGATGTGGTATCACAACTGGTTACGGTGCGGCGATCATCTCAGCAGGTAACGGCGGTATTGAGAAGGGCTCGAACGTCGCTGTTTTTGGTGTCGGTTGTGTCGGATTGAGTGTCATTCAGGGATGTGTAAAGAACGGTGCCACCCAGATCATTGCTATCGATGTGAACCCGAGCAAGGAAGAGTGGGCGAAGAAGTTCGGTGCTACACATTTCGTGAACCCGACAAAGTTGGGAGAGCAGACGATTCAGGAGAAGCTCGTTGAGATGACGGATGGTGGATGCGACTACACCTTTGACTGCACGGGTAATGTTGGCGTCATGAGAGCTGCGTTGGAGGCTTGCCACAAGGGATGGGGTGAGAGTATCATCATTGGTGTGGCCGCTGCTGGGCAAGAGATTGCCACAAGACGTGAGTTGTCTTTGACGCAAGTCGATCTGACCATACTAACAGCTTCCCAGCATTCCAACTCGTCACCGGACGTCGCTGGAAGGGTTGTGCTTTCGGTGGTGTTAAGGGACGTACTCAGCTTCCCGGTCTTGTCGATGACTACCTCGAGGGCCGCCTTAAGGTCGACGAGTTCATCACACACAGGCAGCCGCTTGACAAGATCAACCAAGCGTTCTCTGACATGCAGGCTGGTGACTGCATTCGGTGTGTCGTCAGCATGAGCGATGAGGCAGTGAAGCAGGAAGGCGCCGAGCATGCACAAAAGTAGGATGAGTCTACTACTGGAAAGAAGTAATGAGGAATGAAAATACGCTTGACATATGTATAATACTATGAATGAACGGCAACAAACATACCTAGCTCATCCACCTCAATGTTCATCTGGCTGTGAGGATGTGTGCCTTCGAAGAGGAGCTGTAAAAGGGGGATTAGCTCAATCCGGCGAACCTTGAAGCTCAACCTCAGCATTGGAACCACCACCGCGTGGTTCCAACATGATACTTCAGTGGCGAAATCCTCTTGTCGAAAGCGATACTATCCATCGGAATATGGCAGGCTGTGTTACCGTCTTCGCTATCGTAAATATCGAGACATTGTATGTGTACCACGTATTTCTCACCAATATTGATCGAGAAGAGCCATAGAGCCAATGGATCTGGTGGACAATGCGTTTCAGCCTGACTTCTGACAATCACTCCCAAGTGCCTGGACCTGCTTGACAAAGGTCTAGAAGAACAAGAGCGTACTGACACTCGAAGACGGTATTTCTAGCGTAAGATATTGGAAAAGCAAACCACGGAGTTTCTATCGTGCTTGCTTTATGTTCGCTTGATTCACCACTAGACTTCGACTCCAAAGTTGTGAAAAGTCAGCGTGAACCTGACACGCTCAATATCGAGATCGTGTCAATACAAAAGCTTTTGCGAGTCCTTCAAGATCGAACATCCCGCTCTGCACAATGCACCACATTCAGGCTCTCAAGCTCTTCCTTCGTGAACCAAGAAAATGCTCGGCTGCCTCCCCGCTACATATGATGCTAGTCTCCCATTCCCTTTCATTCCTCCCATCACCCATATCTTGCCATTCCTTTACCTCCCATTCCAATCACAGCATTACCACACTGACCATGCCCCCTCCACCCACGCCGACAGCCATCTCCCCAAGCATCTGCCGCTCCTGCATCACCCTCATCGACCGCACCGCCCACCCGACATGCTCCACCTCCGGCCCAGCTCACCCCTGCGCGGCCTGCACATTGCGCGGATCTCCCTGCGAGGCTGTCCCGGCTTCACTTCAGCTGCAACTCACCGACCTGATCTACTTTCATGCGCGTTGGCGCACAGCATGTGCTGGTGCCGACAAAACAATTGCGACGAAGACCAAGAAGGAACTCACGGCAAATGTCATGGATTTTATTGAGTTATTGGACGAGGATAAGGCGTCGAAAGAGCGTGGTGATGCAGGTGGTGATGTCGGGACCGGGGCTGAGGTTGGGGTGCTTGTTCCTGCTGTTCCTGCGACAGTACCTGCTACTGTGAAGACATCGAAAGCTACCTCTACACCTGCCACGACCCAGGCCGGCAAGAAGAGAGCTAACCCCGACAACTGGCAAGCTGGAGGCGGTCCTGTCAAGAAGCCAAAGCCAACCACAGCTCGAGCACCGAAGCCCAAGACACCAGCACCGCCCAAGCAGGTCAAGCCAAAGGCTAGCACGCCCGAGAAAGTTGAGAAAGCACAGAAAACATCAAGGAAGCCGAGCCCAGCAGTCCGCCAGAAGCAAGTAACCGCTCCGCCTCCGGCGACAGTGGAAAGGGAAATCTCAGATATCGATCTCAGCGCCACTGCAACCACCATCGTGCATACCACGCCGCCAAGAGACGACAGGACTTCATACCCACTGTCGACGCCGGAGATTGCTGCCATGGGGAGGACGGATGTAGTTTCTGACCCATCCTCATGCGACACTTCATTGACCGCATCTACACTCCCACACTCAGCCATGTTCACCTCGGAATACCTCAACTTCGAATTCGACTTCGACAGTCACGATCAGCCTCACCCCCAGGCCCAACCTCAGATCCCATTGTCCTCATCGGACACGTCCCCGTCTTTTCACTCGGCACAGCATCCTGGATCTGCATTCCAAGACGGCACAGGCATTGCGGCCGATGCCATCCACACCCATACGCCCGCCAATAATTTCAACAGCTTCAACTCGAACACGAATGTGAATTCCAGCGGCCATGGCGGCAACCATCACGACGTTAGCATGATGATTCTCGAGCAGTTGCGCACGATGAATGTGACGCTGCAGGGAATGCACGAGATGATGAAGTACCAGGCTCCGGCGCAGATGAGCTCGACTACGAGCGGTGGCTTTGGTGGTTGAGATGTTTCAGCTCAGATGGGTTTGAGACCAAGGGAAAGCATCGTGATGGCCGAGGGGACTGGTTCCCATTCACCGTGGGCGCCAAGTTGGGATGGGATTGGATTGGAGTCAGCTGCAAGATACTGGCGTCGTGGTACGG
>Ga0058702_10000960_pt1 | contig 11263 bp, 12 predicted proteins | sample AgamicOrSfe_FD_83781 | JGI IMG/M metagenome (GOLD analysis project Ga0058702, IMG submission 83781) | Agave microbial communities from Guanajuato, Mexico - Or.Sf.e | ecosystem: Host-associated > Plants > Phyllosphere > Phylloplane/Leaf | place: Guanajuato, Mexico | collected 2012-05-30
GTGTATTACTAACTATACAATCAGCGAACAACAATACGACTACAACAAAAAGCAAAGTCAGACGCCCACTTCAATGCTGCTCACCATGCTTTCCATCACCTATGCTTCCTCCTCAGTCATCATCGTCCTGCCCGCTGCCACCTTTCCTCCCACCTTCATCCATTCCCCCAGATCCCCAACCCAACCTCGATTCCATTCCCCACTCAATCCTCGAAAAAGCTCAATATCGCATGTATCCCCTTCGGCCCCAACCCCCTCGGCGGATAGCATACGAAAATCGGATCCTCGTACGCGCCCAGCTTCTCTCTAAACTCGCTTTTCTGCGTCAACTTCAGCTCGCTCGCAATCGTCCTATACGCCTTTGCCAGCATCTTGACCTTCGCGCCCTTCAGATTATGCGTCGGCAAGAAATTATTGCTCGCACCGCCGCCGTACGTGCAGCTAGGGACGCCAGCCGCCTTCAGACCCGTCAGGGCGTGCATGTTTATTGCTTCGATGGAGCCGGAGGGCGCGTCGGGGAAGTCGAGGGAGAATTTGATTTGGTAGCCGTGTTCGGGGGAGAGGAGGGCGAGGATTACAAGGCCGACAATGGTGCCGGATTTGTCGGTCGCGTAGTGGTATTGGCGATGCTCAATGTCCTGCCAGGGATGGACGTCCGTCAGGTGGACGTGCTGATGGTCCTTTCTGCTTCCCAGCCAATCCTCGACGCGTTTGTCGATTTTCCGCCTAAACTCCGACGGGACATCGTCGCCCATCATGATATCATGCACTTTGACGCCCTCCTTCTGTGCGTGGCGGATCTTGCGCTGAATGTCGTTGTCCGTGGCCGCTTGGAGGGGTTCCTCGAGGTTGACGCGCTGTTCGGCGGCGCAGGAGAAGCAGCGCCAATCGAGGCGGTCGCCGAGGGCGTCGGCGGTGTTGGAGCCGCAGAGGACCCAGAGGGCTTTCATGTCCGTTTCGTGCTTGACCCAGTCGAGGTAGCGGGAGATGACTTTGTGGTATTGGCTTTCGTGGCAGAGGGGGTCGCCAACGGTCATGGCGTAGCCTTGGTGTGGGACGTAGCCGATGGCGGCGCCGGTCTCGTCGTCCCGCCAGATTTTGAATTTGGGCTCGAGCCAGGATGTGTTGGAGGCGTCGCCGTAGTTGGCGATTAGTTTTGTGAGTGGTTGTAATTCTTTGCGCTCGCTGGGGTGTTCTTCCCATGGCGGATGTAGTGTGCTTGCTTCTGGGTGTCGCAATTGAGTTGCCTTGCGCTTTGCAGGTAATGACTTGGGATCTCTAGGGAAGAGTGAAGCGTGTCGAACGTCGCCGAGCTGGAAAAGCAGCATGACAAGGCGCTCTAGACCAATACCAGCACCTCCATGCGGCGGCGCACCCCATGCGAAGCCGTTCATGTATTCGCCCATTGTCTCTGGGTCTACCTTGACCTTTTCCATTTGCGCTATCAGTGTTTTCGCATCGTGCACACGCTGTCCACCGCTGGTGATTTCTTGTCCTGTTATGAGTTAGTGGATGTCCTCGATATAAGATGCGGATATCCAATGCTCACCCCTCACGAAGATGTCGAAAGAATTGGTGTAATTTGGGTCATTTGGGTCAGGCATCGTATAGAATGGACGAGCCGACGCTGGGAACTTGTCGAGAATGTAGTAATCAGTCTTGTATTTCTCCTTCATGACCTTGCCCAGCTGGATCTCATCCCTCGTGCCCAGATCTTCATCAAGCGGCAAAGGCTTGTCATCCTCATCTGTCCATCCCGTCTCGTTCAGCATCTGGATGGCTTCCTTAAAGGGAATAATTGGTGTCTTCTCCAGCCATACAAGATCTTCGTGGGGGAATTGCCGTTTCACCATATCTACCTCATGTCTGTGGTTCTTGTAGATGTTCTCGAAGATAGATTTCAGCGTCCTGTCAATCAGATTGCGGACTTCCCAGTAATGCTCGTCAATAGCCATCTCAATATCCAGACCAGTGAACTCAGTCAAATGTCGATGAGTATTACTGTTCTCCGCACGGAATACACTACCAATCTCAAAGACGCGAGGAAAGTCTGCACATATGCTCATTTGCTTTGCCAATTGTGGAGACTGTGCCAGGAAAGCAGTCCGTCCGAAATAGTCAACCTTGAACACACTTGCACCAGATTCTGTTGCACCACCTTGCAGTTTCGGGGTATGTATCTCCACGAAGCCTTGTCCGTCCAAGTAGTTTCTGAAATATCGACAGATAGCTGCCTGCAGTTGAAATACCGACTGTGATGTTGTTGTACGCAGGTCAAGGATACGACTCTGCAGACGAGTGCGGTTGCTGATGAGCGGACGTGCTGATCCTGCCGCTTTATGTTCGGCTTCTGTAGTCTCTGCCTCCGCCACAGTGAAAGGCAGATGGTCCGTCAAGTTCGCCACAAGATGAAGTTCAGTGATGAGAAGCTCCTTGTCGTGGATGATTGTGCCTGTGATCTCGCCCTCCTTTGCCTTTGGTTTCTGCACGATACCTCGAACATGCATGAGAGACTCAACAGGTAAATGTTCAGCCCAGTAAACCATGTGCTTGGAAACATGCTCCGACACTTGGAGAACACCTTGAATAGTGGAGCTCTCTTGACGAAGTACAAAGAACGACATCTTTGCGCTCATCTTCCTCAAGTTGTGTAACCGTGCCCGGAACGATACCTCTTGTCCATAGTGTTCGTGTTGTATTTGGAATAGTTTCGTTCGAGTCGTCTCCTTGAATTGTCCCGCATAGTTGTTGACTGGCAGAACACCATATCTTGCTCGCATCTCGCGCGAGTCTTCCCTCAACGCTGCCAGCTCCTCCTCTTCTCGTTTCTGCCTGACTTCTGCTTCCACCTTTTCATGTTTTTCCCTCTTCCTTTGCTCAGCTGCAACATGCTCCTGCTTTTTGGCATGGGCCTTCGACTCAGCCTCGTGATCCTTTGGTCCAGGTGATGGGCTTGTCCTCTTGAGCTTGTCTGCGATCACGACCAATGGGTTTCGACGTGAAGAGTCCGAATTATGGTCCCCGGGACGATCCTTTGATAGAGAAGATCTTGCAAGTCCATTTGTACCAGTGTGATCAACTGATGCTCTGCTGTGTCTGACCTCTGACATGCTCTTTCTGGAGCTCTCTTCCGGTGTCAGGGTGCCGGATGTGCCGGCAGAATGTCCGTTCGTCTCATGATCGCCATGGCCTTTCAACTTCTTCGTCAGGCTGCGGACGATACCCGCCATCTTTCAGCGCAAGGTGTTCTGGATATTGATGTGATATGTACTTCGTACCGCGCAGAAGGCAACAACAAGCACGTGAGACGCTGCGGACGCGCCTGAGGAATCGCGCAGTGAAAGCAGTGGGACAGAAACAGAATGGTGCTGTCGTACGTCGCAAGGGTGTCCCGTGACGGAGAAAGGAAAAGAGCAGAGGACTGGCGAATTACGCTTACTATACCACCACTGCCGGCTACCGGATCAGATTAAATAAATAAACTGGATGGACGTCATGTTGTTCTTGGCAGGGTCGGCCTCATAGGGCAACGTCCCAAACACCGGATTCAGATTCCGATGCAGGAAACAGCCTTTTCGTAGATTACAACCTTTCACAAAGATCTGTCCATGTCTCGGCTTGATGACCTTGGTCAAGCGCCAGCCTCAGCATTAGTGCCAGTGCATATCTATGCAGAGTTCTTGCCGAATATACGCTCGGTGACCGTCTCTGTAACGCTTCCTTCGCAGCTGCCGCCGCCGAGCTTGCCGTGTTTGTCCGAGACGACAGGAACAGCAGTCTCTATCGCCGATGATGCCACGACTCTCAACATACGCTGTAATGGAGCTTCGTACGGCTTACGACTACCTGTCCCTGTCGACCCTGCATCCCTATTACCATCTCCAATTGCGTACGCTGTAACTCACGACATCAGTATTCGCTTGCGGCCGAATGCCATAGCTGTGCAAGGCTTGCTCGATACTTGCGAGGTCAACCATGATCCGTGGTCTGCATCTGCACTTGAAGACTGCTATAGTATTGGATGTGCTGAATGTGCCTTCACGATTGTTGAACAGGATACGATCAGGCTCTGGAAGGACCTTCCGTCCGCAAACTGGGCCGAGATGATGGACTTTTGGCATTGCCATAAACCTCTGGACCACAAAGATAGCACCAAAGCTGCTGGACTTGAGGGCAAAGGCTACAGTGCGAGTAGTACTTTCAGCGCGGGTCCTAGAATATGCTTCGTGAACACCACTTCATTGCTACTATGTCCCGAGGATTGTCGTGCAGAAAAGGTATGTTGTGTCATGAAGTGTGTGCTGAAGTGCTATGGACGACAAGAAGGAAGCCTCTTCGACCACTGGTCAAAGCAATGTTTAGGAATCCGATACAATTGTCCTATATTGAAACTCTGAAGGTTAATGACCAGGTTGCAAAACACAGCATCGTCTGATGGTTCGCGTCTATCATTACCCATACCCATCGTCTTTGCATCAAGTGTTCGAGCCTTTGTGAGATTATCTGGCTTGCGTAAACGCTGAAGACACATTCAACCATACGTTACTAATAGCGTTTTCGGCGTAGAATACTCATGAACAATCTAATTCACTCTCTCAATTGCAATGTGTTCAATGTGCGAGTGTCCTCGGAATGGTTGACCAAGTCTCTCAAAGCTGGAAGCTCTACAAGTCGTCCCTGAGTGTCAAGTCCGCCAGTACATCAGAGTCCACAGCGTTCACACCTGAGCAGTGGATCTCCGCGGAGCTTCTTGTCATCATGGAGAGTATGTCGGCTCGCAAGATTCTTGTGACTGAAGACTCGAAGCAGCAACCGTTACTATTGGTGAGAAGGTTCCATCACTCGCGACAGACACTCAGAGCCGGGCTAATGATCTCAGCTATGGCTTTTCACCCCCGATCTGTGGTTCTCAGCACTGACAGACCAGGATGATGATCCCGAGGTGAGAGGAAGAGCTATGAAGATCATGTGGAAAGCTGTCGAACCCAAGACTCGAAATGCCCTGGGCAGCCAAGCTGGTGTCGAGGAGCTGGAACTACCTAACAGTGCCTATGTCAAGCTATGTCAAGCTCTTTCTAGAAATCGAACAATGCTGCCACAGTCATCACAGCACTTCCAAGACTGGCAAGTCAGTCTTCTACGACGATTCGACGTCTCTCCAGCATAGTCTCGATCATCTGGGCACTTCATAAAAGGTCAGACACAATAGGATTTGGGGAGGATCCTAATTGATCACAAGCTTCCACCGAGGTTGCATGCAACATAGCCTGTTGGTCGGGACTCTTCGCACCAGCAGGCTACCGATCCAGCCGTTGAAGGACAAGCAGATCCAGTCAGCCAGTTGCTAGAACATTTGACCGACGAAGCCCGCCAGAACCTCACAGTGAGGAACATGTGCACCTCAAGTCAATTGTCCGAGGAGATGAGAATACCACATCCACTTGCATGCACGTTACTTGGACATCAGCCAGAGTAGCAACTCGACGGCCTCTCGCGGGCACTGTAACCTGAACATCTCCAGGGACAACATCAGTGTTGGTCACTGTGGCCGAATGAGGTGATGAGAGAGAATTTAAGACGAGGAATCGAAGTTTGATTGCAAGTAGACGTTTGCCTCACAGATGCTGCTACCGAGACCTTCGTTACACCACCAGAGATTTTTGAATTAGTTGAATTAGTCTAAGGGAGTACAATGAAACAGACGAATATCGTAGCAGGATAGACTAGACTCGTCTTTGTGCTACTCGAAGTCTAGTACAGCAGTAATATGGCTCTTCTCACTGGCCCTTCGCCAGTCTAAACCTAGTTCTACTCTAAAACGCGCTAGTCCGTAGTTGTATTTTGTATTATTCGGTTGGAACTCCATGGCTCTTTTATACAACAACCTTGTCCTCATCATCACATCAAAGGCCGCAAATCTACATATCAACACTAGAGTATCTGATATTGCATCAAAGTAAGTAGTAGTTCTGGTGTCGCGAATAGATCAGTCAGGTCGCGGGCAGCGGCAGCAGTCAAACAGCTAGCACACTCTAGACTCTGGGACTGAGGAACGGGCTCATCCGAATTGGAAAACGGCGACCCAGAACCAGCTGGCGTCATCTGAACACAGTAGTCTGGCTACTACCTTAAGCACCATACTGTAGTCGCATGTTCAGTACTCCTCACAGCCTGGACTCGTCAGCAGAATTCACAAAGCGCCAGCTCGCACCACGAAGGCACATCAGGAACAACAAGCATTGCTGATCAGCTGACCACAAGCTTTCTGAAACATCCAGCACAACCCCACGCGACAACATCATCGCTCCGTCTCAGCTTCGTGCGCAATCAGTCAGACGCTTTCCAAGCATCGGAGTCAGAGATATCATAAAAAGTCGTGTTCTGTCACAAGCTTGGCGAGCAGGAGACTACTGCTAGAGCTCGACAGCCGAGGAAGCAGGAAGTGGGAAAACAACAGCTGTCGGGGCACACTACCGAGGAAGTCCATCGCAACATCTGCAGATATCTTGGACTATATCCAATCGCATTCCTGATATCAGAAGCACGATACAAGCAACTTCAATCGCACCGAAGAGAAAAGACCAAGAAGCTGAACGCCCACATATGAACGCCAGGAGCGTTGGCAATGGCTTCGCCAACATCTGGACCAGCTACACTTGACGCACAGCCTGATCAGTTCGCACCGAAGCAGCCAATAGCCAATGGTGCATACCTGCCATATCGATCGCCCTCGAGCGGTGCACACGCAAACAATCACACAGCCGCACAAGATGAACCACAATCAAGCAGCATGAATGCACTAGCGCAGAGTCAGGGAACGAACGTGGTGGACGTGAAGAATGGTGAAAGACCTCGGACAGCGAGCGGAAGAGGGAAGTCACACACGAATGGCAACAACCAGCGAAGGCTGAGCTCTACAACCCGGACGTGTGGCAAATGCGGTCTGAGCTTGACGGGTCAATTCGTCAGAGCACTAGAAAATACGTATCACTTGGAGTGCTTCACATGCAACGTATGTGCCGTTTTGTGTGAAAATCTGCTCATCTCGCTGACTCTATGCAGGACTGTGGCAAGATTGTAGCTTCGAAGTTCTTTCCCGTCCCGGACCATCCACCCAACCAGTACCCACTGTGCGAGACGGACTACTTCAAGCGACTTGACCTGCTTTGTTTCAAGTGTGGTGGTGCACTTCGCGGGTCATACATCACAGCCCTGGACAGGAAATACCACATCGAACACTTCACTTGCTCAATATGTCCTACAGTTTTCGGCGCGCAGGATAGTTACTATGAGCACGACTCCAGTGTATTCTGTCATTACCATTACTCAACACGTTTCGCGCAACGATGCAATGGATGTCAGACTGCGATCCTCAAGCAGTTTGTGGAAATCTTCCGGAATGGTCAGAATCAACATTGGCATCCGGAATGTTACATGATACACAAATACTGGAACGTGCGATTACATTCTCCCGGCCAGCCAATCTACGAGCGGCCGAGCATTGAAGGCGATGCAAGTGAGGCGGAGCGCAAAAAGGTCAAGAGTGAAGAGGAGGCGATTGAGGAGAAGGTGCTTTGGATCTGGCGAACATTATCTGCTTACGAGGAGAGATCTGCGACATGTATCTCCGACATGCTTCTACATGTCAGCAATGGCGCGTATATGGAGGGTGTGATGTCTGCGAGACGTTTCATTGTTCACGTGGATCTGCTGTTTGCTGCAGCTGACGATCTGGACTACCTGATTGTTACCCAGACGCCAAAAGGTAGCGTAACTGATCTGCTAGACGATGATCTCAACTGCTAATCAGCTGGATGCAGGTTTATCATACTCGCGCGAGGCAAAACTCCTTTGTAAGAAAGTCGTCGCATTCTTCTCTCTTCTGGCAGAGTCACAAGAAACTGGCGTGCGTCGACTGGGAGTCACACAAGAACTTCTTTCTCTGGTAACAGGTCTGGCACATTATCTCAAATTGCTCATCCGAATCTGCTTACAAGGCGCTCTCAAGCTCGAGCGTGAGACTGGAAGTGATCGCGGGCTGCATGAATTTCTAGATACAATCAATGGCCTCGAGAACAAGCTTGAGCTTGAAGAGGGCAAAGAGTCTAGTGCCGAGCTTGCAGCATATGTTCAGGAATCATCCGATACATGTCCGATCTGCATGAAACCTGTCGAAGACAAATGCTACCGGTGGGAAGACAGGGTGTATCATACAACTTGCATGAATTGCGAATCATGCCAGCGTGATCTGAGCTTGCAAAGCGATCATGCACTGTGGGACGACAGGGGTCAACGGCTGATTTGTCAAGACTGTATTGGTAGCAACAGGGAGCTTATTCATGGTCAATTTATTGCTGTGACAAGGTTGCAGCAATATGTCCATCTACTGCGGGTGGCCCACGCGCGGTTGCTCGCGACGCTAAGAACTAGCGGCGCGTTGCCGCATACATCTGGTAAGCTCTTTTCCGGCCAAGGTGCACCAGGCTTTCCTGAACTTCTCTATCAGATGATCCGAACCTCGACAAATATGACGCACAATCAGGACACCGATTACCAGTCGTCTCCGAGTCGACAGGCCCGATTTTACTACGCTCCGACACCAGATCGAAATCTTTCGGCGGCGTGACAGCACAGACGGAACGACCGCAATCGAATTATGAGCAAACCTTGGGAGATATCAAGAGACTTCGATCCACCAGATTGAACAAGGAAGTCTCAGAAACAAGTAGAACATCGCGCGTCATTGAGAGCCCCGAACGAGAACAAAATCAAGGCGGTATCCCCGTAGTTGCGAATGATGCGAACCATTCCACACGACAGCTGAATTTCGGCAACCAAAATATAAATCTTGACGACATACCCAGATTGGTGGCAGCAGAGCAAGCACGAGAACAGAGGCCAAATGCCACCAAATACGCAAGAGGTGGTCTCGTCCAGCCGGAGCCAAAGGCACGATTAGTGTCAACACATCGTCGGGATCCTTCTGGTGGTCAAGATTTAGATAATCTCGGGCCTGATGGTCATCGTCCGAAGCGATATTTCTCAGAGCTATCACCCATCGAGTACTTCATCGTTCGACACGTCGCTGTACTTTCCATGGAACCATTGCTTGAAGGTCATTATAACCAAGAAGAACTGCTCGATCTCATCGAGATGCGAAAGCCCACGTTCTGGAACAAATTTGGAAAAGCCTTGAAGGGCGACAAGAAGAAGAAGGGCATATTCGGCATTCCACTTGAGGCTCTCGTTGAAAGAGATGGTGCTGAATCTACCGACGGTGTTGGTCCAGGTGCTTTGAGAGTGCCTGCACTAGTTCAAGATGCTATATCGGCAATGCGCACAATGGATATGTCCATGGAGGGCGTGTTCAGAAAGAACGGCAATATCAGAAGGCTGAAAGAAATGGCTGATACCATAAATGACAAGGGTGGCGATGCGCTTGATCTGAATGCTGAGAATCCTGTCCAGGTCGCAGCTCTGTTGAAGAAGTTCCTCAGAGAGCTACCCGATCCGGTGTTGACATATAAGCTGCATCGTCTCTTCATTACGACACAACGTAAGTTAAGATTATCTGTCGGTCGATGAGTGCGCAACTGACACTACAATAACAGGAATTCCGGATGAGGACAAACGACGGCGTATACTACACCTCAGTTGCTGCCTTCTACCTAAAGCACATCGAGACACCATGGAAGTCCTGTTTTGCTTCCTCAACTGGGCCGCTTCCTTTTCCGTTGTTGACGAAGAGTCTGGCAGCAAGATGGACATCCACAATCTCGCCACCGTCATCGCTCCGAATATACTCTTCTCGAATCAGAAGGTCAACACTGGCGATAACTCCATGGAAGAAAGCTTCCTGGCAATTGAGGCAGTACACTCTTTGATTGAATGCAATGAGGAGATGTGCGAGGTACGTCTGGTCTTTCCCGTCCCAAGCTATTTATGCATTACTAACATGCATCTCCCACCAGGTCCCAGAAGACGTCCAATCCATCCTGAACGACTCGCAACTCTTCTCCGGCAGCGCCGAGTTGACAACAAAGGAGATACTCAAGCGCTACGCCGACATTCATCCAACAGCCTGGAAAGCCGGCGCCGGCACCGGCACTCCGACCAATTTCGCTTCCTCTCAAGGCTCAGCCAACGCTGCAAATACACCCAACATGACCACCATAACCACAAATCCAGTGCATCTCAACGCGTCTGCAGGATACTCGGGCATGCAGTATTCCACCACAACAGCGCCAACAGGCAGTGCGATGGTGCAGCCAGCCTCGAACCCAGCGATCGTGAACAATAACAACGCATCACGCATCATTGAAGGCAACAGCGTGCGTCCAGTTCTCGGCGCCGGCAGTGGTGCGAATCAGCAGGGAAGCTTCTATGCGCAACCGGGAGCAATGGTGACTTCGAGGGAGGAGCTTACTCCAGCTACGAATGGAGCGGCAAGGCACGAGCCGAGTCCGGCGAGGTTTGGTGATGGCGGCGGATGAGGTATGATTTTTTACGTGAGAGTTCGAGGACGGGGCTTGTTTGGATTTTTGTTTGCATGAACGGAAAAAATGGATAAAAGACGCACGATGTGCAGTACGGCAAGGCATGGGGGTGGAATCAGGATGGACGCATGATGAAACGGCAGATTGCATTATACGGATAGGAAAGTGGGCGTCGAATGATTTCATGGGAGATGAACGCATGGAAGGAGGGGTACCTGAAGCACCGATGGGAGTCGCACTTGCGACACAAGACGGGATGTAAGGAGAATGAGAATTTGTGGGCATGCCAGCGACGGACGCCTTCGATGCTAGTGTAGTGCAACGTGGAGCAATGTAGCGCCAGAGTTTTTTGCTCTTGACTCCATGGTCATGGACACTTTTGCAAAAAAAGGTCACAGGTTAATCCTCGTGCAGCATGCCGTGTGCATTCTGCTTGGAATTGTATGAGTGGGCTGTTTTCCCCTCGGTTCGCGGTCTTACTGGGACAGAAGTACTTTCATGACAAAAGGTCAAGTGATAGAAGTCGTGGAGAGTGCTGGCGATACTCTACTAAAGTTCTTGTCGCCGTGGCTTTATCTTCTCGGCATAGAGTCTTCAAGGAGAAGAAGCACTTTCCTCGAAAAAGGTCAAAGGACGAAAATCGTGAAGAGTGCCGTAGAACTTTCGTTCAAATGTCTACCTCGAATACCTACCACATACACGCTCTTTCTCAACCCCTCCCCGCACCACCGCCCACCCCGGCACCACCCCCAACATCGTAGTAAAAC
>Ga0058702_10000961_pt1 | contig 11251 bp, 11 predicted proteins | sample AgamicOrSfe_FD_83781 | JGI IMG/M metagenome (GOLD analysis project Ga0058702, IMG submission 83781) | Agave microbial communities from Guanajuato, Mexico - Or.Sf.e | ecosystem: Host-associated > Plants > Phyllosphere > Phylloplane/Leaf | place: Guanajuato, Mexico | collected 2012-05-30
AATAAGCATTTAACTTTTGCTAAAACTAGCGCTTAAGGATGAACACTTATGTATAAGCATATTTTGTTTGCAACCGACCTTGCTGAAGACACAGATTTTATTCTCAGCAAGGTCCAAAGCCTTAGAGAATTTAGCGGCGCAACCCTGCACATTGTGCATGTTGTAGAGCCTATGCCAGGTTATAGCTATGCCTACCTAGGCATTGAAGATATTGAAGGTCAGTTGATTGCCGAAGCGAAAAGTGCCTTAAGCAGTTTAGGCGCAAAATTAAATGTAGCCACGCAATCTCAAATGATTGAAGTAGGGCCAACGAAATCTAAAATTTTAAAAGTTGCCGACGAGCTAAATGCTGATTTAATTATCTGTGGAAGTCATGGTCGGCATGGCTTATCGTTATTATTAGGCTCAACTGCAAATGCAATTTTGCATGGTGCAAAGTGTGATGTACTGACGGTACGACTACCTGAGGAGGAATAAATATGCAGGATAATTATCGTAATAGTATCCCACATTTAGATACAGCTGCAAGATATGCTGAGCCTGTCGTTGCGGCGATGATTGTTCGCCAAATTGCTAGTCAAGAAAAACATAATCAAAAAGAAAATGACAACAAAATCCAATTTAATGCCGCAGTATTTGCTGTTTCAATGCAAGAAGCTTACATACAAGAATTTTACCAATTAATGGTAAATTTACAGGTTATGGATAAAATCGAACAGACGCAACAAGACAAAGAGCAAATGCAAAAAGAAGCGGCGCAAGCCCGAGATCAATACGACGAAAGTTTTAAAGCTTATGCTGCCGCGACCAGCCCGCAAGCATTAACAGACTTTAATGAATCCATACTTCGCGATAAAATGGCAATGATACAAGAGCTAATTGCTGATATTGATGCTAAATACTCGGCTGCAAAAACTGTTGTTATGCAGGATCTCAATGTTTTTACCGATCAGAATTGGAAGCCTGCTTTGCGCGAGCAGCTTGCTGCATTTATGCCAACACTGCAAATTGATCAAGCTTTGGGATTGGATCCAGAAAGAGTCGCTGCTGTATTAAATAGTGATGTCAGAGAAGTCATTGAAAATCGGGCGCCCCCACAAAAAATGTTAGAGACTAATCCGATTCGCCAAGCCATATTTGATGGAACGTATGCAAAACAAATTGAAGCAGGTTTGCCGCAAGTGGATGCAGCTAAAGCCGCATTAAAAGCTGCTGTTCAACCTATGATGGATCTTGCCACGCAAATTGCTTTAGCAGCAGCTGCGCGTAAATTACATATGGAAGCTAAAGCGGGAAATAAACCTTTGGGATCTAATTCATTGCGCTACGCGGTACAATTTGCCAATGAGAATTATCAGAATACTGATGCCAAACCCCATGCGCTAGCAGTGATGGCTACAGATTTAATGGCAGCACCTATGGTAGCGATGGCTGAACTTAATCGGGCCCACAATTATGCGGTAGGTGCTTTGCAACATGAGGTACAAAATTGCCAGCAAGCAATAGATAGAAATCGAGTCAGCTTAGATATAAAACCTGTGACGCCTAAGCCTAATGTCGTGACTCAGTCAGCCGCTGAAAAAAATGAATCAGTTGAAATGAAAGCCATTAAAATTGTTTTGCATGAGGAAGCGGTCACTAAACTCAATTTAATTAATCAACTGTGTAAAGACCAGTTTATAGATGCGGGTTTGGGCATGAGCGTGGCGAATCTTGCAAAAGACTTTGTCGATGGCACGATAGACGCAAAAGTAATGCAGGGTTATTTTGATAAATTTGCATCTTTAAAAGATCAGCAATCCGCCTTGTTGCAAAAAGAACCATCAGCTGAAAAAACCATGCAGCTTGCTGCGATTGACAAGCAAATAAATAAATACAGCAATGCGTTACGAGAGGAAATAGGTTTTCTGCCAGATGCACAAAAATTACCGATTGATGTCACTCAGAAACCTAACATGACTTTGACCCAGTCAATCAGTGATATGGCGCAAATGCGTGAAAAAATTAACGTGCTAAAAAATTTTATGGGCCCAGATCTTTATGCCCAAAGTATGCCTGCTGTCATAAAATTGTCCGCCATCTGTTTGTCAGATGCTAAAATTCACGCGCAATTAGATAGCGTCATCGAGAAAATTAAACCAGCGCAAGCCAATGCTACGAGTGTCAAACAAGAAGTAGGGCCTGAATTAGAGGGTTTCAGGGCCAGTATTAGCGCCCATGTAATCATTAACCGTTCGCCAGCAATTGATCAAGCGCTTAATGCCATATACAAGCCAGAGCCGCCGCAACATCAGGGACCTAGCGCTGGAAACCGCTAATTACCTAAACCATATGCGGCTTAAATCAATACGATTTGTTTAAATTAGCATCTTTACTTAAAATATTGACAATAAAATGACTTTACACAATACTTGCTTTTAGTCGGTCACGTATTGTATTGGAGTCGCAATGTTATCAAGTTCTATTGAAAAGCCGTCCGCAACATCATCCAGAGATTTGGTGAGTGATTTATCTGTTGCAATTCCTCCCGCACATCCGCCTTTGATAAGGGCTATGACCACACCTGGTTCGGCCGCAGCTGCTTCACCTTCTCCATCTCCTTCACCGGCATATTCCGCGACTGGCACGCCACTCGCTAAGCATAATTTGAAGTATGCTAACTTTGAACAAATTGTCGGCCCTTTAGAGTCAACTACCCTGATGGTATTTTTGTTACATGCGGTGGACTTTTGTCCTGCAGAGCCACGTACAAAAGAATCTCCTATCGTGGTTGCTGCACGAAATTTAAATTTTACCGTGGCTGGCAAGCAAATTGATGGTACTAGCGGTCGCGATGCGCGTTTAGATTGTATGCAAGTTTTAAAGAATGTGACAACTGATCATGCGTTTGAAGTGGTTAATATATACACTGAGTTTAATCTAGGTTACAGCGGCTATAGTGTTGATACCACCGACTCCCTGATTAACAACATTAATGCGTTTATTGATGACCATGCTCATCGCTATCAAGTTGTAACAAATATAGCCACATTAAATGCTGTTAAAGTAGGGTTAAAAAATAGCATTGCCGAAAACAGCCAACGGATTGCTGTGAATGCTCTGCCGGAAAATGTTGCCCAACAGCCATCTTTTTTGCCCATGACAATTCCTGTGCGTATATTTTTGCGTGGCGCCGGGGGGTTCGTTAGCCCAGAAACTTTTGCAGCTTTCAAACTAAAAGATCCAGAAATTTTGCCTTTGCCTGATGATACTCAACGGGTAAACTTATTAAATACTAGTTTCCAAAAATCTTATCATAGCGGCACTTTTGAATTATGCTTAAAAAATTTGGTTAAGTTTAAAAATGGCACGCTAATTGCTTCACCCAGTACGCCGCTTTGCTCTCCACCGGCCTCACCCGCAATTGGCGCTAATTTGTCATCGCCTTCCTACGAAGCTTTTATGGCGCGCACTAAAATTCCTGCAGCCTCATCTGCAACAAATGGGGAGCTTGAGGTGACCTTTCAAAGAATGCGTACCCAGTCTAATGTGGAAACTGTTCTCTCAAATAACGCAACGTTATTTGCACGCGCTAGGGCCAGCTCTGCAAGTGATGTGCCAAATCATTCTACGCCGCAGTGGCCTGTTCCTTCCCCTGAGCATGATGAGCGTTTTCTTTGTAAAATGATTAGAAAATAAAAAAATAGCGCAATGTTGATCTCAATATTGCGCTATTTGTTGTTACTTGAAGTTTTCAGCCACAAAATCCCAATTAACTAAATTCCAAAACTTGTCTACATACGTTGGACGTGCGTTACGATAATCAATGTAATATGCGTGTTCCCACATATCACAAGTGAGCAAAGCTTTTTTGCTATCTTTAAGCGGCGTGCCTGCATTGCTTGTGCTGGTAATTTCAAGTGAACCATCAGCATTTTTAACTAACCATGCCCAGCCGGAACCAAAAGTTTTGATAGCGGCTTCGCTGAATTGTTTTTTAAACTCATCAAAAGACCCGAAGGATTTTTCAATTGCGTCAGCTAAGGCACCCTCAGGTTTTTTTGCGCTATCTGGGCTCATGCAATGCCAGTAAAAAGTATGATTCCAAACTTGCGCAGCATTATTGAAAATGCCGCCAGCGGGTGCACTTTTAATAATTTCTTCAAGTGAGGCATTTTCAAATTCAGTGCCAGGAATTAATTTATTAAGATTGTCGACATAGGCCTTGTGATGCTTGCCGTAGTGAAATTCTAATGTTTCTTTAGATATTGTTGGGGACAATGCGTCCATATCATAAGGTAGCGGGGGTAGGGTATGTGTAGTCATTTACAATTCTCCATATTCAATTAAATATTTTCATCACTACGTTTAGTTAAAACTTCATAACCATCATCGGTGACTAAAATTGTGTGTTCCCATTGTGCAGATAAGCTGTGATCTTTGGTAACGACCGTCCAATGGTCGGGTAGTAGTTTCACATGACGTTTGCCCGCATTAATCATCGGTTCAATGGTGAAAATCATGCCAGGCTGCATCACCTCACCGGTATTGCGGGTGCCATAGTGCAACACGTTTGGTGCTTCGTGAAATATTTTACCGATGCCATGGCCACAATATTCACGCACAATAGAAAAGCGATTTTTTTCAGCATAGGTTTGAATGCTCGCGCCTATGTTACCAAAGTGGGCACCAGGTTTCACTTCGTCTAGGCCTAGATATAAACATTCTTGCGTAACTTTGATCAGTCGATCAGCCAAAATAGAAGCTTTGCCAACCACAAACATTTTACTGGTGTCACCATGATAGCCATCTTTCAGTACAGTCACATCTATATTGACGATATCACCGTCTTTTAATTTTTTTTCACTCGGAATGCCGTGACAAACTTGATGATTGACTGAGGTGCAAATTGACTTTGGAAAGCCATTGTAATCTAATGGCGCTGGAATGGCTTTTTGGGTGTTGACGATATAGTCATGACATACTCGGTTGAGCTCGTCAGTTGTAACCCCAGATTTCACATAAGGGCCTATCATTTCGAGTACTTCTGCCGCTAAACTGCCAGCGACCCGCATTTTTGCGATGTCTTCGGCGTTTTTAATCGTGATTTTGGATAATTCGCTCATTTAATGCCATCCAGATAACAAAATATTGTTGGAAGTGGCCGTCTATGGTATAAAGGCCAGTTTTAATAAGCAAATGAAATTTATAGCTTTGTCTGAGTATTTGAACAATACATAGTCATACTTTAAACCAGTTTGCAAACACACACATGCATTACCACTATTGACTGGGTGCCTTTTATCAAAGGTCGGTAAATAGGATGCATGGAGGTTTAACCCAAACTTTAGGAAACAAGCAATGTCTTTACCAGTCAGTATGCGAGATATGTTAAAAGCGGGCGTTCACTTTGGCCACCAAACCCGTTATTGGAGCCCAAAAATGGGTACCTACATTTATGGTGCGCGTAATAAGATTCATATTATTAATTTAGAAAAAACCCTTCCTATGTTGCAAGATGCTTTCAACTTTGTGGGTAAAGTTGCTGCCAATAAAGGCAAGGTCTTGTTTGTCGGTACAAAATCTGCGGCGCAAGATATTATTAAAGAAGAAGCATTGCGTTGCAAAATGCCATTTGTTAATCACCGTTGGTTAGGCGGCATGTTAACGAACTACAAAACAATTCGACAATCCATTAAACGTCTTAAAGAACTTGAAGCAATGTTTGAAAAACAAAGCTTTGGTCGTCTAGTCAAAAAAGAGATTCTTGAATTAACCCGTGAAAAAGATAAATTAGACCGCAGTTTAGGTGGTATTAAAAACATGGGCGGTTTACCCGATGCAATTTTTGTCATCGATGTGGGCCATGAAAAAATATCTATCGCTGAAGCTAATCGCCTAAGTATTCCTGTCATCGGCGTGGTTGATACCAACCATAATCCTGCCGGCGTAAGTTATGTCATCCCAGGTAATGACGATTCTTTAAGAGCTATCCAGCTCTACACTAAATGCATGGCAGATGCGATCATCGATGCGCGTGCCGGCGATCCAGAAAATTTCGAAAACAGTGATTTTATCGAAGAAGTGGCAGAAGTTACTGCTAAACCTGAAGGTAAATAACATCCTGCGCGACATCATACATTGTTGTGATGCGCGCTTTTTTACGCCCAAAATAAAAGACCAAACGATTAAAGACGAGGTTTGATATGTCAATTACAGCAGCACAAGTAAAAGAATTACGTGAACGCACCAATGTCGGCATGATGGAATGCAAGAGAGCCTTAGTTGAGTCAAACGGTGATATGGATTTAGCAATTGAAGCATTGCGTAAATCAGGTCAAGCCAAAGCTGACAAAAAAGCAGACCGAGTTGCGGCTGAAGGCATTGTCATCATCCGTGGTAGTGATGATGCAAAGCGTGCCGTCATGATTGAAATTAATAGTGAAACTGATTTTGTTGCCCGCGATGAAAACTTCATGAATTTTGCTGAAATGTTAGCAAAAACAGCGTTGCAACATTCACTCACTGACGTTGAAGCTTTAAAACAAGTTGAGCTATTGGGTGCAGATGGCCAAACTGTAGAACAAGCGCGTCACAGTTTAGTCGCTAAAGTTGGCGAAAATATCAACATTCGTCGTGTTGTATTCTCAAATACTGCTGCAAACGCTGTTGGTGCATACCAACATGGTACCCGCATTGGCGTTGTTGTTGATCTAGATGTTGATAATATTGATTTGGCCAAAGACATTGCAATGCATATTGCTGCTAGCAAACCAATCGTTATATCTCCAGATGAAGTGCCTGCAGATGCAGTCGCCAAAGAAAAGGAAATCTTCATGGCGCAAGCTGCTAGTAGCGGCAAGCCACAAGATATCATTGAAAAAATGGTACAGGGTCGTTTAAAGAAATACTTAGATGAAGTCAGCTTGACCGGTCAACCATTCATTAAAGATCCTGAAATGACCGTTGACGCTTTGCTCGCTAAACATCGCGCCAAAGTTATCTCCTTCTCACGTTTTGAAGTTGGCGAAGGCATTGAAAAAGTGCAAGAGGACTTCAGAGAAGCGGTTATGGCTCAAGTCAACAATGGCTAACATTATGGAAAACTCTAGCGTGTCACCAATATATAAAAGGGTATTGTTAAAATTTAGCGGCGAAGCTTTGCAAGGTGATCAGCTGTTTGGGATCGATGTCACAAAATTGTCACGCGTGACGAGTGAAATTGCGAGTATTACCAAGTTAGGCGTTGAAGTTGCTTTAGTGATTGGTGGGGGAAATTTAATTCGTGGCGCAGATCTTTGCGTCACGGGTTTAAACCGTGTGACAGCAGATCAAATGGGCATGCTGGCAACCTCTATCAACGGATTAGCCTTACTAGATTCCTTTGACCGTAAAAATATACCTGCCACGATTATGTCATCCATTGCATTGCCGGGCTTGGCAGATTTCTTTGATCGCCGAAAAGCTGTGGAAAATTTATCGCAAGGTAAGGTGGTTATCTTCGTTGCTGGCACCGGGAATCCATTGGTTACCACAGATTCGGCGGCAGCTTTACGAGGCATAGAAACCAAAGCCGATATTGTGATAAAAGCGACAAAAGTTGACGGGGTATTTGCTGAAGATCCTATCAAAAATCCTAAAGCCGAGCGGTTCGAAAAATTAACCTATGACCAGGTGTTAGCCCAACGTTTAGGTGTCATGGATTTGAATGCGATCTTGCTTTGCAAAGAACATAATTTACCGCTGCGTGTATTTAACATGAATAAGCAAGGTGCGTTGCAGCGCATTATCTTGGGTGAAAACGTCGGTACACTCATCCAAAGTGGAGAATAATCTATGTCAAACATTGTGAAAGACACAGAAGTAAAAATGCAAAAAAGTATTGAAGCTTTTAAAATTGATATGTCAAAAGTTCGAACGGGTCGCGCGCATCCTAGCCTGTTAGATCATGTCAAACTTGATTATTACGGAAGCGATGTGCCTTTGAGCCAAGTTGCTAATGTCACCATCGGCGATGCGAGAACATTAGTCGTCACGCCTTGGGAAAAGAAAATGATTCCTGCCATTGAAAAAGCCATCATGACTGCAGATCTTGGGCTAAACCCATCAACGACCGGTGAGATTGTGCGAGTGCCGCTGCCAGCCTTAACTGAAGAGCGTCGTAAAGATTTAACCAAAATTGTGCGTGGCGAGGCAGAAACGGCACGGGTAAGCGTACGTAATTTGCGGCGGGATGCCAATAATGCGCTAAAAGACATGCAAAAAAAGAAAGAAATTGCCGAAGATGAAGAGCGTCGATTAACTGATAATATTCAAAAAGTGACCGATAAGTTCATTGCCGAAATCGACGTATTGCTCACAGCGAAAGAAACTGAATTAATGGCAATTTAAAGTTGTCGTAAAGCACCTAAAAAATGGTATCAGTCTGATGGAAACAGCGAATACGCCTAAACATGTGGCTATTATCATGGATGGAAATGGTCGTTGGGCTAAACAACGCCATTTACCACGGGTAATGGGCCATCAAGCTGGTGTCAAAGCTGTGCGTCGCACTGTCAAAAAATGTATTGAAAGTCATATCAGCGTTTTGTCATTGTTTGCATTTAGCAGTGAAAATTGGTTACGTCCGCAAGGGGAAGTAAGTTTTCTCATGCAATTGTTCATGACAGTGTTGCAACGTGAAGTGAAAAAATTACATACGCAAAATGTACAATTGATTTTAATTGGCGACAGATCAAGGTTTGATGCAAAGCTCCAACACATGATGGCTGAAGCTGAAAGTTTAACCGCCAATAACACCGGGTTAAAACTAGTGGTAGCAGCAAATTATGGTGGTCAGTGGGACATCGCTCAAGCCGTGCGTAAGCTTGCTGTTAAAGTAGCGCAAGGTGAATTAAGTGCTGAAAACATTGATGCTGATTTAATTGGTGCAAATCTATCTCGCGCAGACTTACCCCTCCCAGATCTGCTCATCAGAACCAGTGGCGAAAAACGCATTAGTAATTATTTAATCTGGCAACTGGCATACAGTGAATTATATTTCACTGATGTCTATTGGCCAGATTTTAATGCGCAAGAGTTTGATAAAGCGTTGGCAGCTTACGCTAACCGTGAGCGACGCTTTGGCTGTATCAGTGAACAATTGAGTACTACATCATGTTAATGAAAAGATTGTTAACCGCATTATTCTTAATACCCATTTTTGTTGTTTGTGTTTTATATCTAACGCACTTCCAATTTGCGTTATTGATTACGGCATTTTCTTTGTTAGCTGGATGGGAATGGACCGGTTTAATGGGTTTGAAAAAAACCTTATCACGTGGTGCCTATCTCATTATTTTGATTTTTGCGACCCAAGCTAGCTTGTTTTACATAGATTTATTTTCGCTATTACGCATCACGGCAGTTTGGTGGCTATTTGCTGCCTTGCTGGTTGTCACTTATCCGCGTACCAAAATTTTATGGTCTCAACGGGTTTGGGTGAAAGGCTTGATGGGCATGTTTGTCCTAGTGCCAACTTGGTATTCTCTGGTTTTTTTACATGCGCAATCCCAAGCCGGTGTTTTACAAGTATTATATTTATTTGTCCTTATTTGGGGGGCCGATTCTGGCGCCTATTTTGCGGGTAAATTCTTTGGTAAACATAAATTAGCCCCAAATGTGAGCCCTGGTAAAACGTGGGAAGGATGCATGGGCGCTATAGTATCGACCATGATGATTGCCGGCTTAGAATTATATTTTGATAAACCTAGCCAGAGCTTATGGAAGATGGGGTTATTACTGGCAATTGTCACTGTGTTGTTTTCTATACTGGGCGATTTATTTGAAAGCATGTTAAAGCGAGATGTTGGGCTTAAAGATTCTGGAAATTTAATCCCGGGTCATGGCGGTTTATTAGACAGAATTGATTCGCTAACCGCGGCGGCCCCCATTTTTACGTTTGGTTGTTGGCTTATTACCATGAGTGCAGTATCTTAATCAAACTTCCGCAAATTCAATTATAAGTGAAAGCTATGAAAAAAATTTTAGCGTTTGTAGGTTTACAAGTTTTAACCACTTCTCTTTATGCTGCGAATAGCTTTGTTGTCAAAAATATTCAATTCGATGGCTTGCAACGTGTGAGCCCGGCCACCGCTTTAAGCTATACACATTTTAAAGCCGGCACGCGCTTTAATGCTTTGCAATCGCAAAGCATTATCAGCTCGCTGTATAAAACAGGCTTTTTTGAACACATTGCCGTCAGTCGAGCGGGTAATACGTTAGTGGTGCATATCACCGAGCGACCTACGATAGGGCAATTAAAAATCACAGGCAACAGCGTCATTCCTACTGATAAATTAACCACAGTCATGAAAAGTCTAAACATTGCGCAAGGGCGCGTGTATGATCCTGCGCAAGTAGAACGGATTAAGTTAAGTCTGCTTAGTCAGTACTACCAAATGGGTAGATACAATGCACGTGTTGACATGAAGACCACTGAATTATCCAGAAACCGTGTGGCTGTTAATGTCATCATTTCTGAAGGTTTAACCGCTAAAATCCGTCGTATTAACATTATCGGCAATCAGGCATTTGCACAAAAAGATTTAGTTAAAGCGTTGCCAATTACTACCCCGGGCATTTTAACTTTTTTCACCCAGACTGATCAGTATTCACAAGAGAAAGTTGATAGCAGTTTAGAGTCATTACGTAATTTTTATTTAGACCATGGCTATATTAAATTCGTCGTTAAATCTTCCCAAGTTTCAATCACACCAGATCGCAAGTCGGTTTATTTGAATATCGTTATCGATGAAGGCCATCCCTATAAGGTAAAAGGTTTTTCAGTATCTGGTCATACAGTGGTACCAAAGCCTGCGTTACGTGCATTGATTGCCTTGCAACCTGGACAACCGTTTTCAAGACAACGTATCGTCGATTCCGAAAAAGCCATGAGTGATTTATTGGGCAAGCAAGGTTATTTATACGCAAGCGTTACCATTAAGCCTACAATTGATGAATCTAACCATGAAATCTTTTTAGATTTTAATATGAACCCCGGCAACCGAACCTACGTTAGACATATCTCATTTACCGACAATGCAAAAACCAATGATGATGTGTTGCGCCGTGAGTTAGAGCAGTTTGAAGGGGCACCTGTTTCCACCACAAAATTAGAAGAATCTAAACATAGACTAAGTTTATTACCCTATATCAAAGACGTTCAAATGACAGTTGAACCTACGGCTGATCAAAAAGATCGTGTAGATGTAAATTACAAGGTAAAAGAAGA
>Ga0058702_10000965_pt1 | contig 11227 bp, 12 predicted proteins | sample AgamicOrSfe_FD_83781 | JGI IMG/M metagenome (GOLD analysis project Ga0058702, IMG submission 83781) | Agave microbial communities from Guanajuato, Mexico - Or.Sf.e | ecosystem: Host-associated > Plants > Phyllosphere > Phylloplane/Leaf | place: Guanajuato, Mexico | collected 2012-05-30
ACTCATGCTTCTCCAACATTTGATGATAAAAGAAAGCACCTGTCCCTCGCGCAATCCACCCGTCACGTCACCGACCGCGTCTCACCACTCGACAGCTTCCTGAGCATCTTCGATCCACCCTCGCCATCACCGCGTGAAAGCACCCAACTCCAATCGTCTCCTGTCATTCGACCAAACCAACAGAGGCCCAGCCGACCAAACGAGAAGCACCCGAGACGACGCGCCATGCCCGTGGCCTAAACCGCTCCTACACCAATGCGCATCATCACTCCCGAGAACCTGCACTATCCCATCACCGTCACGAGGCTTCTCCGGAACCCTCAAGACCAGATCGACTACAATGCTCCTCTGTTCACCTACCAGTACAAGACCAAAGTCCTCGAGGGTGATGAAGAGACGCGCGAGAACAAGCTGGTCGACCGCATCATGCCCTCGACCTTTGAGAGCTCTGCAGAAGGCACCTTGACCCAATGGCACATCTCCCAAGGACGCGTTATCAGCAGGCCAGGGTGAGCTTACCCATCTCTATCTTGTCCTCGTCATCAACTAACCCACCATGTAGCGTGCCTATCGCCGACGTCGAAGAAGCCTGCAAACACGAGGTGCAGTTCGGAAACCTATGCGCCGACTGCGGCAAGGACATGACAACCGTCACTTACAACACCGCCACACGCGACACGGCTAGAGCTACTGTCAATGCCGTCCACGGCCACACCTCGCTACTCGTCTCGCGCGCAGAGGCTTCCAAATCAGACGAAGAAGCGAAGCGCCGCCTGCTGTCATCGCGCAAGCTCTCCCTTGTCGTCGATCTCGACCAGACCATCATCCAGGCTACTGTCGATCCTACCGTGGCCGAATGGCAGAGAGACCCCCAGAACCCAAACTACCCCGCGGTCAAGGACGTTCGCGCTTTCCAGCTCGTAGACGACGGTCCTGGTGCAAGAGCTTGCTGGTACTACATCAAGTTGCGTCCTGGTCTCGAAGAATTCTTGTCTACCATCTCAAAGTACTATGAATTGCACATCTACACGATGGGTACTCGTACTTATGCTCAGAACATTGCCAAAATCGTCGATCCTGACCGCAAGATCTTCGCCGATCGTATTCTCAGCAGAGACGAAAGCGGAAGTCTGACTGTCAAGAATCTTAAGCGTCTGTTTCCCGTCGACACCAAGATGGTTGTTATCATCGACGACAGAGGCGATGTTTGGCACTGGTGCCACAACCTCGTAAAGGTCACCCCTTACGATTTCTTTGTCGGCATTGGCGATATCAACTCCAGTTTCCTTCCCAAGAGGCCAGGCTTGGACCCGAGCCCTTCAAAATCTATCACTCCTAGTGCACCCACTTCAGCACCTGACGCGCAAACAAACCCGCCCACCGACACGACCGGAAACAAGGTCTCTGCCATTGATCAATTAGTGTCAATGGGTGGTGGCAACGATCCGACCAAGCTTAAGGAGCAGACATCTGAGCAGGGAGAAGCCATAACAGCTCAACTCACTGACCGCCCTTTGCTGCAGAAGCAGAAAATCCTCGATGCTGCAGACGAAGACAGCAATGGTACAACCGAAGCAACATCTGAAAATGATGCAGCTTCCGCACCCGAGGCCCCCGTCGATACTCACAACAAATACCGTCATAATCTTCTACAAGACAACGACACTGAACTCCGCTACCTTCAGCGCAGTCTTCAATCAGTTCACTCGGCCTTCTTCGAAGAGTATGACCGGAGGACTTCTGGCCCCAAAGACGGCCGTGTTGCCGAACTGCGTACTGGTCGCGATGTCAACATCACATCAGACAAACTCGACAGTCTTCCGGACGTCACGAGCATCATGGCGGCCATGAAGTTGAAGGTCCTTAAAGGTGTACATGTAGTGTTCTCCGGAGTGATGCCGTTAGGAGTTCAGGTTCAGAAGTAAGTATATAATGGGTGGTTATCTAGCATGTTGAGCTAACATCTGTTATAGCCATGATTTTGCCATCTGGGCGAAGAGCTTCGGAGCGACGGTGTCTGAGAACATTACCAAACGTACTACACATGTGGTATCCTCGCCATTGCGGAAGACTGCCAAAGTCCGACAAGCCGCCAAAAAGGCCGACAAGATCAAGATCGTGTCTCAAGATTGGCTGTTTGCCTGTCTGACGCAATGGCGAAAGGTGGACGAAGCTCCTTTCCGCCTACACGCTGATCTAGAAAACGAGCCCATTGAGCCAGCCACTAACGGCCAAGGCTCGCCGTTCGACGGTCCAGATCAGAACACTCCTTTGTCCTCATCTGATGAGGAGGCCGCTGTTACCGAAGACGAAGACGCTGCGGAGACGGACGGTACTGGCAACGATACCGATGCGCAAGAGCAGGCCGAACTCGAGCGTTACATGCCCAGCTTACCACGCGAAGCAAGCTCTATGGAAACTTCTGCTGACATTGCCGACTGGGATGCCGAGCTTGCGGATTTCTTGGGCGACGAGGACGACAGCGAAAGCGATGCAGGCACTAATCATTCGGACACGGATGACAACGATTCCGTGCCCTCCAGTGACAAGAAGAGAAAGAGAGGCGAGGAAGGCCAGTCTACAGATGACGAGAGCGACTCAAGTCAGATGGGCACTAGCAGACTCGAACGTAGAAAGCGGAAGGCACTTGCCAGAACGACGAGTCTTGCTAGCGTCTCCGCAGTCGATGATGCTCAGAGGACCAAGGCTGAAGCCCAGACCAGCGCTCCGCAGCAAGACACGCCCGCGGGCACCAAAAACGACACCGTCGACGATGAGGATGACTTGGACCTTGAAGCTCAGATGGAGGCAGAGATGCTGAGACAAGCCGAGGAAGAGGGATACGCATGATCGAAGACTGTCTTCTTCTTCTCTTTTGGGAATTGCTTGAAATACTACTAGGCATAGCAAGGCGTTTTTGGGCGAATATCCCTGGAAATGCATAGGAAAGGGGGCTTTTTGGCGCATGTAAAGAATGTTTTTCTCTTCTCAGGCAGAATACCAGGTCACGCACACAACAGTTGTTATATGTCCTACAATGACGGGCATGTCAGTAGATGAGCGAATCGAACCTTGTCTTGAACATGTGGATAGAGTGTCCAGTTCAGGTGTTGCCATTGCATGATTTGGTTGGAGCGAGCGAATATCAATGGCGAGCAGGTTGAGACTTACCTTTACTGCTCCTGTGCGCAGTGAGAGAATCTTTGACGGGATCAACGTTGTTGTGAATCGTGTTGAGCTATGAGCTGTTGTGCTTTTGACCTTTTGCAAATCGAAGTGTTGGTTCACTTCTGAAAACGATTTGTCCGTCGTCACTCTTCCTGAGATTGACTACCATATGCTTCAGACGAATCGATGCCTCGACCTTCAAGAACAAGTCTCCATTGGCTGCACGTGTAGTCAACGCGGCCGATGCCAGGTACAAGGAGTACACCTTAAACCCGGATCCCGGATTCATGTGCATTGCGCTCACCCGAGCCATTGGCCAGGTCAAAAACCCTCGACATCGCCGAGAGCAATCTCTCAGACAATAGTTGTACATGTACCACAGCACAGTCGCACGGAAATCCTCATCATTCCTGTGAATACGCCTTGAAACGACCCGTAAATGGATATCGTCATGTTTGCAGTGGCCTTAGCTATCTCTTAAGCGTGAATATATGTACTGTCGAATTGCATGATAATTCCTAAGGTAAAACAAGATTCACAGAGAGAGGTTAATTTGCGATGTTTCTGAGGATTTTATTTTGCGTTGGAAAGTATCGTGCATCTCTATACTTGAGCATCTTAATCTCGAACGCTAGAGATATGTTTCTCGTATCATGAGGGAGACCCTAGAGCCACGAATCAGGGGAGAGAATCAGGTGTGTGGGCCAACCGTCGCGCCTTAAGTCAGTAACAGAGTCTTCCTGTCTATTCCTTTCGTGTATCTCACATTTGTTCTGATGATCATTCCGTTTCGCGATGATCTAGAATCCGTATCGGGATTGTTGACCTCTTGATTTTAGCTCTTATTGGACCTGGGTAGGAGCTATGGGTCGTCCTTGCTTCTCTGGTGACCTTCCCAGATAGACCTCAAGGTCAAGCTTCTCAGTGTTTGCCTCGACCATATTCTTGAAGTGTCATTATGTGTGTAGTTCAGATAAGTTACATTTGTGAACGAGGGCTGTGTCGGCATGCTGTTTAGACGCTTAGGTGAGAGACACGTCGCGGGCCAATTAAAGTGGTGGCGGGAGATGAGGTGCGGTATATGCAGTTCGGCAGTGTCCGTTAACGAGGAATAGACAATACAGGAATCGAAATAGAATCCATGTACGTGATCGCTCAAACTGCCTTGACCGTAGAATAAAAGATAGAGTCAGACAAATTGACAAAAATAAAGAACCAAGTTGAGCACCATGGGCTGGATTCGAACCAACGACCTCCCGACCTTTGAGAGAGAGAATTAGGATCTTAGGTAAGCGAGCGTAGGAAGCGAGCGTATTAGGATACCAGGTCGGGTGTGCTGACCACTGCACCACCACGGCTTGTTTTTGGTGGAGAAGACATAAAGTTTCTGAAATATAAAGGTTGAGGGTGTTCAGGGCAGCGTCGAAGCCGGCAGCGGGAAGAGAGCTCATTCGAACAAGCTCTGTGAAATCGACACTCAAGCAAAAAGAATGCCATGACCGTAGCAGATACCGCGAAGCACAATATTGCCGAAGAATGAAGCACTGTGAGCAAGTCGTGAAGTACCATGCAACACGAGATATGGCCAAAAAATGAAGCACCGTGGGCAAGATTCGAACTTGCGACCTCCCGACCCTCGAGAGAGAGAGTATTAGGTTCTTAGGTAAGCGAGCGTAGGGACTTAGGATACCAGATCGGGTGTGCTGACCACTGCACCACCACGGCTTTGTTTGGTGGAGGAATCCTAACGTTTCTCGAATATAAGGGTTGAGAGAGTTCGCGGTGGCGACGAAGCTCGGGAGGAAACTTGATGATGAAGCTTCGGCGAGCTTGCGGGAAGCGACTGGGCAGCTGACATGTTTCCTGAACCTGATCACCAGTAATCGGCCAGAAGGTACACACCGCGAAAGGTATTTGGCGTGATGCAATTGTAGCTCCGACCAGTTTATTCGAGTCTTGAATTCCTCTCGAATACATAGTGCTGAAGCCAAGGGAAGAGCTGACGCCCCTGAGTTTTCGAACGTCAGCTTTCTTGGTTGACCAGGAACGTCGGCGAGGCGGAAGTAGATCTGGTCATATTTCTTGAACTGAATGCGTCTGACATCGTTTGTTGTCGATGGTATTGCTGATGGTATTGTCGGTTGCAGCAAATCAGTCGAAGTCAGGGGCTGTGAGTTCTGTTTGTCGGACTGCCTGTGGTACAAGAGCAATTTGACCGCTCTGGCAAGAATAGGTAGGGTGTACATTCGAGACGAGTTGACATGCTTGACTATAGAGCAGGCGAGAAGTTTGGACATCGATGCGCGTAAAGACGAACAAGGACAAATTCGAACTCGCAGCACTGCTTGGGCCACGTGCTGTATGAAAAGCTGGGTCCGAGGCTCTCAGTCCTCAACGATCGGTAAGCAAATCAGCATCGCGACAGTATCGCAAGAGTAGCAATGATACACTGGACATATCGTAAAAGAAAAGTCTAGGATCCTCATCCAGCAAAAAACTGGAATACAGGAAAATCCTCCCCTAGGTGCGCTTCATACAACGTGTTTGGTTCGCGTATTACTGAACGTGGCACAGGTTCGGTATTTTATTTGGAGCTTCCCGACCACTAGACCAAAGGCGTCCCTTTGGTGACCAAACGGTGCCCGAGTTGCCGCTGAGAGGATCTCAACTTTAGTCGTATATAAAGGTTGGCTTTCGACGCCGACTGAGCAACACCAACACCCACGAGCAGAACCACCACCCATGGTGCTCGACGGCTTTTGATAAGTTGCATCGAGCATGCTGGCATCAATGATTTGCATCGTTGGGCTTGTCTTGATCGCTGCATATCGAGTGGGAGGTTGCCAGAGCGCGCGACGCTCGCCAAGGACGACTCCCGGAAAGTCTTCGTGGTGCGCAAGTTTCGTTGGTGGTGAGGGACTCATACTCAAGAAAATTCTGTGCGCATGTTTGGTTGGTGATAAGTGAATGATAGTCGGAACATTCGACCACATGCTTAGTAAGCAGAAAGGGCCTCAAGAAGGTATAAAAGCAGCTCTTATCTCCGCCCTCTTCTTTCTCTTTCACTCATCCTTCCTCGACTCGCACCTCACCTTCACACTCTTGTTCTGTGGCGACAGCCCAGGAAAAGGAGTGTGATGAGCGGGCTGCTTGAGGCTGACGGGAAGGAGGAGTGCGCTGGGGGCTCAGTCGGTTGCGAAGCATGCCCACTGTGCTCAGAAGTTGCTGCTATGCTGTGGTTCAACACCAACGGCACAGGAGCATTGCCTGGGTAGTGGTGGGTGCCACAACTCGAGACGGGTCTTGTGACTGGCGTCCCGACACAAAGCTTTCACCTCATCGTGGTGTGTCGGTCTAGTAACCTCTTCGAGGTGAAGCCAACGAAAGCACAAGTTTCTTTTTCATCAGTTCTGACTCTGGTTTATGAACCGGAGGCTGGAGAAGAAGATATCAGGAGTACCAAACTCCGACTGCCCATCTCCGCCGAGTCCGCCGCTTCCAGGGATGTTCGTCCCTGACGTTGCGTCTCGAGTCACAATGCGCAGTTGCGAGACAGCGTCCTCAACGCGCGCGCCGCGTGGGAGCTGGCTCTGATCGAGAGGAGCGTCTCCTCTCCCAGAGTGGTAACGTCTATCACCGCACTTTATGCATGTCGACAGCTGACAGATTGGTTGGCAACAGCTTTGAAGCATTGCGCACTTCCATCTCCAGACAACGCGCACTCCATACCCCATGCGATGGTGCAGCGGTACCAGCGGCGATACGCATCGACTGACGGGATAGACAACTGAGATATGTAGATGAAGCTAGATACCTCTGTCAAATCGGGGCCTGGCTCGAGCAGTTTTCCGACGAGCACTGCGATTGGAGCGCAACATCGTGGGCTGGAGGAGGCTGCGCCGATCTTATGCACGACAAAGAAGGCCAGGAGGTGCGACTGGTGCTCAAAGTGTAGTCCAAATCCATTATTGGCGTGTAGAAACAAGGGCCGAATGAGGGCAGTCTCCACAAGAACTTTTGCGTGCGAGTCTTTATCAAGGTAGCCAAACAGACTGGTTGAAGACGTCCTCCGGTTCATGGCTACCAGCCCTCAGCTGTGTCGAGCAAGCTACCACGGCAAGTGCCTGATGACGTTCTTGTACAAACGGATCCACGATTGATTGTGTAGTTGCTCGACTGAACGGACCAAGTACCCACTCGGGACGCGCCATATCTTGGGAGGACGAGATGGAATGTTAACGTCGAAATCTTCGCATGGGCCAAGCTGAAGAAGATACTCCGAATATGTCCTTTGCAAGTAGAGAAGCGTGTTCTGGCAAAACGTGCTTGGGACAAAGGGGGCGCGGATGAGATAGCTGTAAAGCAGGTTCCGTGTAAAGTCTCCATATAGGCAAGGAATTTCTTAGGCGCAAACATGGGAGAGTGCTTCATTGGACTTCAGAAGATAGAAGACAGAACCAGAGATCAGTCCATGGAAAACTCCCTGCAAAGAGTACCTCGTCATGGTGAGGAGAAGGTGACAAATTAGCGATTATGATGAGGAACTAGAAGCAGTACCACTTACTTTGGCATCGAGCTGGGCATATCATCTCTCCTTTCAGACCACTCACCTTCACTTGCCCTCTGTCCCTTATAGTCCAGTGAAACCCAGCATCTCTCAGCAAGCAGTAAGTTGGCCCAATCGGGAACCACACCTTGCGATAAAACTCCGTAGGAGTTTCCGTGGACTGAAGGTCATCTGTTCGACCCTCATGGCAGGCGGAAACGACTTATGCTCTGACTTGCTAAGGTAGAACACTTTCCAAGCGGGTAGGGGTTTTCCCAAGTCGCGCAACAGCGGCTTGGTTTTTTAGCTTCTTGGTGGAAGTGCTAACATCTTTCGACTCTGTCGATCGTCAGTAGACCTTGACGTTGGCAAGCACAAGAACAAAAGGAAGAAACAGCATTGAATGTACAAGTTTAGTATTTTTGATTTTATCAAGTGCCCTTGACTTTGACCGTGACCCATTTCTTGGGCTTTACGATCCATTCAAGCCCGGTCAGGTTGCTGGTGTCAAGCTCTCGAGCGACTTCCCAAGCGCTTCTGATGCAATCATTGACACCGACACCTCTGACCCAGTTGCCAGCAACACGTAGGCGGCCGGAGTAACGCGATTGAAGTTCATCGTGGAATCTCTTCACACGATCCTCAAAGCCTACAGTGTACTGAGGAATGCAGTTGTAGTTGAGGTTGACCGAGTGTGCAGCAGGTTTTTCTGTGACGCCGAGGTGCCTTCCAATGACAGACTCTGCCATCGCCAGGCCTTCTTCTTGGGTAGGATGAGATGACCATCCGTCCCAGTAATGACCTCCCAGCATCACTGTGACCTTGGTGCCACGCTTCGACACAGTGTCCTGCATGGGACCCCTGAAGTCCTTGTCTCCTGGGCTTGAAGCAGAGTAAGCAGTATCGAAAGTGATTCCGAGAGCACGCTCTGGGTTTTGATCGATCGGAATACCAAGAGGAATCAAGTAACCGAAGCCAGGTGGGTTAAGGTCTGGCGTGCGATAGTAAAGATTTACTGTCATGACTGTTGGTGTCGGGCAGACGGGCAAGGTGAGGAAATCGCGGTTCATCGACGAGGCGACCTTTGATGTGGTGTCTGGTGATAGAGTGGAGATTACGTGTGTGTGCTTGTGTTGCGAGAGTTTTTTTGTAGTCAGATGCTTAGATTCGAGCTCCACATTATGTTCGGTATTCTTGATGTCGGTGATTTCCTGATTCGTTTGGAAGACCACGTTCGACTGTTTCTTGAGAGACTCTTCCAACTTGTCGACTAATTGTTGGAGACCGTAGCGGAAGGTGAAAACGTTGGACCTTCGGAAGTTCTTTCTGAAGTCAGGACTGAACGGATATGGCTGCTTCATTGCGTTGATGAAATCGATCTCGTTAGCAGGAACCTTCGCTCCTTCAGCCATATTGTGTACCAGACCAGCAAGAACGCTGCCATGTTCTTCTTCCAATCTCCAGATGCTAGGGAACAAAGTCTTCATACTAAGTTGGTAGATGTCACCAGCATAGATGCCATGAACAACGGCAGACATGACTTGGTCCACCAGCCTGCGACCAATACGGCGGACGAAAAAATCACCAACAGACTCATCGGTCACGCTTGAATCTCTAGCGTGGATCGAAGGCTCGAGCAAGACGCGCGAAACGATACCCTTGAAAGCTGGTTCGAAAGCGAGAGCATATGCAAAGGCATGCGCGTTCGCTAAGAAGCCTTTTTGAGGATCCGGTGCTGGTACACGAACAAGGTGATCCGGGTAGTAGATGTAGCGATTCGTTGCAGCAGGAGCGGTCTTCATGGTGAAGATGGTATCGTCCTCAAGACCGAGCTGATTGACTAGACGAGCAACGAGAGCACCGTTGCCAGCCGGGCGGAGCGTTCTTGGCCCCTTCTCAAAAAGAATGTGTCCATCATCTATTTCGACCTTTTCGGTGTGCAACCAGCCTCCAAGCCGCGGTGAGCTTTCGTAGATGGTGACTTTCCGATTGGAGTTCGATCGTGCAAGGTAGTGTGCGGTAGCGAGACCAGTGATACCTCCTCCTAGGACAGCGACATCGTTCGGTTCGGCTGGCTGACTGTAACACCTACGCAACATAGTGAGCTCCTGCCTCTCGATAGTCGCATCGAACCGCACTTACCTTGTAGCCGTAAATCTAGAAGGAGCTATCGAGCGACACGAAGCCGCTCTGGCAATTTGGTTCAGCCCATGGCGCCTGGTCAGCATCTCTTGGTCACTCTTCCTTGTCTGGCTGTAACCAATTGGCACAGCGAGGCTGGTTGAACTGAAGGATGTCGACACCGATGTGGTCTGAGACTCAAGAAGCACGAACCAATCATCGCATCGTCATCTCACCCCACGTCAACCACACCACTTTACCAACTAAGCTCCTTCATCCACAATCTCCACTAAGCAACATCATACATCTGGGCAGGAGATCCAGAATCTATACATTGCCTGTCTCCTCGATTCGCCGTTCCAATGTAGGTCTTTCGGTCATGTCCGACATATTCTTGGCTGAGCCACAAGGGTTGGCAAGGCTGCAACGCCTGGCACCTTCTGGGGATCAAGACTCAATATATTATGCTATAGGGTCGTAGCTATCTGGCAGTGAATGCGGACATGTGTCACCGCCGTCTTACTAGGTAAGCAGAGTGCTACGTGTGCTGACAATGAGTTTTGTACGAGTATGTCTGATGGCTTGTTCATCTCCGCCGTTGAACTGAGACTTCGAATCGTCCAGCCAGGAGAAACCGTTGCAATCGTCCAGGTATACACGAGCTGAGCGACTGGAGATATAACGGTTTTGTTGCTACCCTTAATGGGTAAAAGAGAAAATCACGGTCATGTCCATTCTACCTTTTGTTGAATGTTCTCCACCTTCCGGTCCCATAGGACTGCCTTTCGACAAACTGACCGTATTTGAGGAGAAACCATGAAGGTGACCAACTTCGTATGGTGGCTCTCATGGTCTACTTTGGTGATCGCCTCGCCTCTGGAAGAGCGAGCAGCCAGCTCTTCTGTATGCAACAATGCCCAAGTCAAGGCTTTACGATCGAGCAATGCCAACTGCTATTGCTCTTCGTATCTTCAAATCCCAGTTTCGACTGTCACAAAACTCACGACTCTAACATCAACGATACGAACGACAACCACGAAGAAACAGATCTCGACCAAGTTGGTATTGATGCCGCCAATGTCAGATCCATCTAACACTTCACAGAACATCAACCACTAATGTCAAATCTACCGTAACGACGCAAACTATCCTGTACAGAGCAATGCCAAGTTATGTCTATGTAACGATAACTCGGACCGTAACGCCTCAAGCATCACAAGCGCCATCGATGCGCAAGCGGAGACATCTGGATCATCATACAGAACTGGCCAAAAGAGCCGCCTCCTCGATTTGTGCGACGCCAACAATGTTCAAGAGCATGAACAAAGCGGCTATATCGAGTGCTTGCAAATGCTTGTCTATAGCACCTTCCAAACGCACTACAACCAAGAC
>Ga0058702_10000966_pt1 | contig 11226 bp, 12 predicted proteins | sample AgamicOrSfe_FD_83781 | JGI IMG/M metagenome (GOLD analysis project Ga0058702, IMG submission 83781) | Agave microbial communities from Guanajuato, Mexico - Or.Sf.e | ecosystem: Host-associated > Plants > Phyllosphere > Phylloplane/Leaf | place: Guanajuato, Mexico | collected 2012-05-30
ATTCAAGACGCCGCCGACTATGTAAGACAACTCGCCGCCAACGGTCCTCCAGAACCAGATCACAATGATAATCTTGGCTATGCGCAAGAAGATCTCGAGCGCGTCAGCGATCAGCTTCGTGCGGAAGGACATCTTCAGCATCAGGCCTCACCAGATCATCTGTCTCATAGCGTCCTAGGTCTCGAGGAAGCGCCGCAGCCCCATTATGTGCCAGCGACGAACTACCCTCCAACGATCAAAAGGACGAAAGTGTCAAGAGCTTGTGATGAATGTCGCAGAAAAAAGATACGCTGCGATGCGCTTGACATAGCCGAGGGCGAACAATGCTCTCCATGCAAGAGAGCAGCATTGGATTGTCAGTATAGCCGGCAGCCAATGAAGCGTGGACCAAGCAAGGGATATATCAAGGAATTGGCAGCTCGAGTGAACACGTTGGAGAGCCAGCTGGGCGTAACGCAATCGCAGCCACCGCAGCAACAGCAAGAACAGCAGCAGCAGACAGAATCAGCTTCAATACCAGAATATGCGCAACCACAACACCCATATGGCGAGCTCGAGCAGCTACGTCCCATTGCTCCCCCATTCAATGGGTCAAGAAAGAGGACACATTCAGCTAGTGAAGGCAGTGGGGCTGTCGTACAGCACAGAGATGAGCCCTATGCACCAGCGCGGCCAGCAGCCATGCCGTGGAGTCCGGACACTTCACGACAATTGCCATTACCCCCAACATCGACCATACCTCAAGGTTTGCCACAGCCAGCACCACATCCACTACCTTCAGGATTGGAGTCAATACTCGCTCGAACACAACAAAATGTCTTTTCGCACAATGGCTGGAAGTATGACGGTGTTGAAGGTGCTCGTCAGGAGCCCCAAGACGAACCGCGAGGAATGGAAGCTCTGAATCCAGACACGAACATACATCTAGATTGGGACGAGAGTGTATTAGACGAGTAAGCATGCAAATCGAGGTGAAACCTAATCAACATTAACTGATTGCAGATACTATCGCATCATACACGGCACATTTCCTCTCTTGCCACATTCGAAATCTCGTCTACGAACACGACTTGCACAATGCCCCGCTACACTGCGTGCTGCGTTCTTCACAGCGATCGACTCTTCAATCCGCTCATCACCTTCTACAACCCTTTTGCCAAGTGCCGATGTGCGACAAAGCACTCGGAGAGCAGCGGAACTACTAGCTCTTTCACAATACGATCACACCTCAACTCGCACCGCCTCAGCACAATACATTTACCTTCAGGCACTTATTCTGATGGCACTTGAGTCAGATAACCACGGACCAGCCACCATGCGAGGACAAGTTGGACCTCCGCGAGCAGAATGGCTAGGAAGAGCCGTTGGTATGGCAGCTCATCTCAAGCTGAATATACCACGAGCAAGCTACAAGATTGCAGAAGATGAGGCTGACTCTGACGAGAATCTGGGTCGACGAATATGGTGGATTCTGTTCATCTTGGACCGATGGCATGCGTCGAGCACGTCGTGTTTGTTGCAGCTGGCTGATAGCAGCTCACCACTTTTGCCGGAAGATAAGCTGTTGCTAGGTGACTCGACATATCATCTTGCACGTAAGTACAAATACCATGCTCCATATATAGTCCTACGGCTAATCGTGTCGCAGGACTCTCGTTTATCCTCGGTCACGTCTGTCAAATACAGCAGTCGTCCCTAATATCCCCATCCTCAGCAACCCGCCCACCAATCTCAATCACTATCTTCAGCGAAATCGAGTCCTTCCGCGAAAGCGTCGAAGCATTGCTCCTCGCAGCACCAAACTTAGTGCATCTCTGCTACTGGCACGTCCGCCTCCTAGTACTCCGCCTGACCCCTGCAACAATTCCAGAAGAGCTCCTGAACCCTGCAACAAGAATGGCGAGTATACTGAACAGCTCCCACACAATGATCACTCCTCTCAATCACCACTTCGCCGCACTTTCAGCAATGACGTTATGCGAGCTTTACGATCTCGAGCAGACCAGAGGTCGTGCTGAGGCTGGTATCAAGGATCTCGTGGAGGCGCTCGGGAGTCACAGAGGGCTCATGTCGAAGGAGAACAGTACGGGCTGGGATGGTGCAATTACAGAGTTGGTGATTGGCAAGTTCAAGCAAGGCATTGGGGCAGGGGCAGGGGCAGGGCGTATACCGAATGGTCAGCATGATGACGAGACTGGTGGTGAACATTTGCCGGCAAGTGGTGCGGGACTGGTTGGATTGCAGCATCTTGCTGACGCAGCGACGGCTGGGAAGCGATCGGTGGCATCGGATCAGCAGAGTGGAACAGATGAGCGAGGATATGCAAGGGTCACTGCGCAGCATGGTGTGCCAGGAAGGCCAGTTGGATCGACTCCGTACAACCCAGAGGCGGTGGTGAGATTTGGCTACTTGGCGGCGCTTGTCAATGAGGACAGTGCTCAGACGCGTCTATAGATTGATGCAGTCGAGCTTTCTACTCTTGGGCCTGGTGTGCATGCTATGAACTGCTGTCTCCAGGTCCAGCTTAGTGATTATGTACCTTGCTTGCTTTCATGCAGGTGCATACCGTGCTGTGAATGGGTGATGAAACACAGGGTCTTCGTTTCAGGATTTCCTGGTCAATACCCGGCTTTAGTGCTTCTTCCCTCCGACTGCCACAAGACAGCTACATGACTGACCTACATCCAAGCCTAGACCCAATCCCGTCACCAAGCATTCGAGCCGGGGACGTCGACCATGTCGGTGGAGAACGTGCCGCTCTCGCGCGACGTGGAGTCACTCTTGCGCAATCTCCTAGACAAAGCTGCCACACTAAAGACAACAGACACACTCGAACCTGCGCTTCCCACTGCGCCTTTCGAAGACGACATCACCAGACTCTCTGCCATCTTCTCACACAACGAGGATACACTCCGCGAGTCCTCACGGCACAACATCTTCGAAACTGCTGCCCGCGATGTCTTCTACTCCGTCGTTGCCAAGCACGATGCCCAGACCACAACCTTCACGACCATCTACAACCTCCTCGACATTCTGCAACAATGCACAGAACACTCTTTGTGCGACTCCGCTCTCACGCTATGGCTTGTAGAAGAGCTACTGGACAGTCAGACCATCGATGGCTGCAGGCTGGTTTTCGACTATCTGGAATCAAGACGGCATGACTTTGAGAAAAACAAACTCATCGTGTTACGAAGCTGTAATGAGCTACTCAGGAGGTTGAGTCGGGCTGAGGATGCGGTATTCTGTGGGCGGGTGTTTCTGTTTCTGTTTCAGAGCTTCCCGTTGGGTGATAAGAGCGCGGTCAACCTGAGGGGAGAGTTTCATACAGAGAATGTGACGAAGTTTGACGAGAGTATTGGTGGTGCTGCGACACTGGCAGAGGGGCAGCAACCAGATGCAATGGAAGTGGATGTACAACAAGAGCCCAAGGCAATACCCACAGGTCCAGCTGCAGACGACAAGACCAAAAAAATAACTACAACTACCAAGACGAACAAAGCTATGGAAGAGAAAAAAGAGGAACCGGAGATGGACATTGACACATTCTACGCCGCTTTCTGGTCGCTACAGCGGATCTTCTCAGATCCACGCGAAGCCTTCAAAGATACCACATTCTCTGCTGTGAAGATCGGCCTGTCCGCAACACTGCGCAAGTTCAAAGAAGCTCCAAAGATCTTGCAAACCCGCAATCGACCGCATACCGCACCGACATCCCAACAGCAGCAGCCTCAAGCCCCCCTCGGCAAGCGCAAACGATCTTCTCGCACCGACGACAAATCAGGTCGAGCAACAGCCTTCAACCCCAAATACCTCACCAGCCGCGATCTCTTCACTCTCGAAATAAGCGATCTGACCTTCCAGCGACACGTTCTCGTTCAGGCGCTCATCTTCCTCGAATTTCTCCTCTCCCTGACCGCCACCGCAAAAGAGCGCACTGCCGCTGCAGTACCCAAAGGGCAACGCGCGCTCATTTACCCGTACACGCTTAGTGATGAAGACGCAACCTGGGTAACGAGCATGCGCACAGCGATAGCAACATATCTGCAAGAAGGCCCTGAAGGTAAGTTCTACTATAGAATGGTGGAGACGGTGCTCGCGCGCGACAAGAACTGGGTCCGCTGGAAGCTAGAGCAGTGTCCCGCCATCTCGAAGCCAACGTTACCCACCACAACATACCTCGAGGCACGACGCGGCGCAAAGCGTCATTGTCAGCCGCGACGCATACGTGCACAAGTGATGGGCGCGATGAGTCTTGACTTCCTGAACGACGTCGGCGAAAATGAGTCCGGGCTTGCAAAGCTGCGGGAGGGTGAGAAGTGTAGAATTCCAGATGTGCAGGGCTATGTCAAGGAGGCGGGCAATATTGAGTTGGATATGGAAATGGCGAGCGTGGAGGAGAAGAAGGAGTTGGTGGAGAAGAAGGCGAGTTGTGTATGGAGGGTATTTAGGGTCGCGGCGAAGACGAGATTGGGTGTCATGGACGCAGTGGATGAGTCGAAGGGGCTGGATGAGCTGGATGAGGAGAAGATGGCTAGGAAGTTGGAGGAGGTTAGGGCAGAGGAGGAGGCGGAGGAGGAGGCCGAGAAGGAGAGGGTCAAGGCACAAGATACGGGTAAAGAGCAGAACACTGAAGCTAAGACTGACAATGTCGCTGCCGATGCTACCACTATAGTAGACGTTGCCATGGACGATGCGAATGTCCAGACCACAGACGATACTGCATTGGATGCGACCTCACCACCCACAATCGTGAACGCAGACGTAAATGAGCCTCCGGCCGCTGATCCAGATGCAAACAACTCAGTCCAGGCAGTTGCCGAGATGTCCGATGCTGGAACAGCTCCGGCGGCCACAAACACGCAGGAAGACGACGGAGACGGAGGTGTCTCACTTGCTTTGGCGGATCACCAAGGTGAAATGAGCGTGGCCGAGGAGCGGACTGACACGGAAATGGCTGAGTGATTTGGCAACCGAACTGGAGATTGATACAGTTTACGACATGCTTCAAGCTGAAGTGCAAATCGATGTCACCAGCACTACTATGTGCGAAGTTTGATCTGCTTACGCCTCTATCTTACACGTCTGTCCTTTGGCGAGACAGGAATGGCCAGAAATTGCGAAGGGAAGAAGACCGGCCGCTGCAGAGTATCGCGAACGATGCCTTAGCTTCGCGATGTCCTCGCAATGTAGGCTCGACCTGGCACAGCTCCTAGCCTTTCAGCATTGCTGGCTTTAGCAGCGTGCCTTCGGATTGCAAAGGTCAGCAACTCGAAGAGATGTAATAGGACGCGAGTGGATGGAGACGGAGCTGAGTGGGCAGCAGAGAAAGACAGCGGAGAAGATGAAAGCAGAGGAGAAGATGAAAGCAGCGGAGGAGCGATCGTCGTTAGCGACCGTGAAGCAGCGCGTTGGCTGACCTTCTACTGTGGCCAGGCGACGATCGAGGTAGCTTAACACGCCAAGGACCAGGGAAGAAAATATACACCCCAAGCTGGTCACGAGTACTACAGGAATAATGGCTATATCAAGAGCAACCCACCAAAACCCTACCACGTTTTATTTTCAGATTTCATTCGATAACGAACTTCATCTTCATCTCTCTTTCTGACCACCCTCTTCTTGCTCACCTTGCTCACGCCAATCATGTGTATCCCGGCCTTCATCAGCGATGACGCTCGTGAGTGGGAGGGGCAGGCGGCGGTCAAGAGAGGTTGTCGGGGAGGTGAAGGGCGTTATGCCCGCGAGGGCGCGTCCCAGGATGCGTGCAGGGCTGCGTGAGAGTGTGCGTGCAGGTGTGCGTACAAGTGTGCGCGCGAGGGAGTAGAACTACGGGCGCCGAGCATTCCAACAGGATGGAAAGGGCCAGACAGCTGTGGGCAGTGATCGAGGGGCTCAAAGGGCTCGACGGTCTCAACGTTCTGCTCATCTGGCTAGCTGTCGTGGAATATGCTACAGGGGCGCGAGTGCAGCGTCAATAGCATCAGATAGGCTATACTCGTCCAGAGCTGCACAATTCCACCACTCTCGTACACATATACAATTTGGATTCTTCCGCCCTCATATCGATACTCCTAGAGGTGAAGATCAGATCAGGAGTCTTGTTGTTTGTTTGCCCGCGTCTTTCGAAGGTGAGTTCGAAGTTTGCAGTGCTTCAAGGAACTCGATATAAGCAGCCTTTCCGAATAAAACTGACAAACACACAGATGGTGAACTCGCCGTGCGCCACAAAGGCAACGATGTTCGCTTCAACTGGAGCAGTACTTCCGACTCCACACCCAAGATCAACTGGGCAGCCTTCTACAGCGATTGCGAGCACGAAGTCTTTCCCGTGACGAGTGGCGGCCGCATCACATTGACCTACAACCTCTTCGCTTCTCGCGGTCTCGGAAAGCTGGCTGGAAGTCAAACCATCAACGCCGATCCTAAGAGTCTCCCACTGTACACAATCCACCAAGACGCTTCGCCAGTCCGATGTTCATGCGCAAGGGTTGGGAGCTGGGTATCCATCTTGCGCATGCGTACCCATTCACGCACTCGACTCTGCACCGTGCGGTCAGACCGGCTCTGAAAGGTGTTGATATGGCACTGTATGCGAGCTTGAAGGCTGTGGGATTGAGTTTCAGACTGGTCAGGGACGTCAAGGGTGGAGGGTACGGTTTCTACGACGAATTTTCTGATGACGAGGAGGACTACTACGACGACGAATTTTACGATTTCAGTGAGGACGACAAAGATGACGAAGATTCGTCAGACTCAGCCAGTGAGATTGTGACCGAGGACGACTCAAGCACGCCTACTGCCACGCAACCCACCTCAGCCGATGCCAATCCAATCAACACCGACCCAATCACAAACGTACCCGCACCCGCGACCACGCCCGCTCCACAGTCACAGTACCCCTGGCTCAACGACCGCAGTCCAGGCGTCTAGCTCAAAGGCTTCCAAGCTACCAAAGCCGCCGGCGGCATGTGGAGAGACGAAGGCGATCCAGTCACGGACAAGTTCGGCGGCGTACCCTACAAGGCAGAGCAGATCTTGTGGCTAAGCAAGCGCAACAACTCCGAGCTCAACTACGCTTACCTTGCGTATGGCAATTGTGCTGAGTTGGGAACGGTGTGTACGACTGCGGCGTTTCAGGTCACGGTGAGGGCGGCGAACACGCCGCGCAAGCAGATAGGATAATGGGATCGAGAGGGATCGAGCTGGAGGGGGAGAAGGGGGTGCGAGTATGAGTACTGACTCTGAGAGAAAGAGAAAACCGTCAAGGGGAGTTGAGTTGTTGCATAAGAGATGGACAGGCACGATGCCCACGGAGGCATGTAGGATAGTCGGTTATGAGCATGCTGGGAAGGAGAGTCTTCTCCAACGACTGCCGCTACTATATGTAGTTAGTAGCCTCTAGAGCATCCATCCTTCTATCCTAAAGCGACTGTGATTGTGAACTCAATCTCACCCTCATCCTCATACTCACCTTCAGCCTGGTAGTCACATACACACACATGCTTGCACCAACAACTCACCAACGCCCACCCCCACTCGTAAACACAGTATGCTTCACGAAAGGGGAGACCCCAAGCCGCAGCCTTAGAGATGTTCATCCACGTCCATAGCCTCATGATCACATCCAGCTCTCCTCCTCCTCGTCTTTTACAATGTCAATGCGCCCCTACACTCGCAGTACACCCGATCACGCATATTAATCCCGCCTGGCCTAGCCTAGCCTAGCCCAGACCAACCCAGCCCAGACCAATCCAGCTCCACAGACCAACCCAGCTCCACAGACCCAATCCCAATCCGCGCAGTAACCAGCTGGCTGGGCATGACTTGAGGTGCGTTCATTCCGGCAGGCATACTCTATGTCGCAGCAGAGACAAAGGCACGTTGCAGCCGAGTCGAGTACGAATGCAGAATGTAGGTTGCAAATTCAACCAACTTCATACATCCCATCCCGCCTCGCACTACCTACCACCTACCACCTACCACCTACAACTGCTATCCGAACCCATCTGCGTCCGCAATAAGTCACTTCAGGCACGCAACCGCGTGAAGTGTTCACGGTTGAGAATGATGTAGGCTGAGCTGAGCTGGACTGATCCGGGCTGGGCTGGAAGTTCCAGCGCCAGGCCGGCAAGGTGAGCAGGAAACGGGAAAAGGCGAAAAGAGAAACGAGGAATGGAAAAAGTAGCAGTAAATGGAGTAGGCGTCCGACGAAGAGCAGAAGTACTCTATGACGATACCCTCCCTTCTGCCTGCCTGCCTGCTTACCTGCCTGCCTGCTTGCCTGCCTACGTCCCTGGCTGCGGGAGCTCTGAGCTCTGAACTCTGAGCTGACTCTTTCACGTCGCATTCCTGCGTACAGGCAGGCCCGTCACAACGCGGATATGTATAGCTAGCTTTCTTGCAACGTTCAATTCGTTTCATCCCGCCGCGTTCGAGACGTCTCGGAACCTTGACTCCAGAGGCATGGACAGATGGCAGATGGCAGATGGCGGATGGTAGATGGCGTTTTCCACAGCATGCCCTGTTGCCAATAGTCATCGCGCTTCCACGAAGATTGTCGAGGTACTGTACTGTCCGAAGAATAGGTGTGGGTGGGGGGAAATGGGATCTGGAACGGAATCTGGAAGCACAAACGCACGGTCGATCACGACCACGACCAATTCATCTCGGACGTAGGGATCGTGGTGGGACGTTGATGCCGTAGGTGAGGCTTCAGGTCTCGACCTCCCTCACAATACTCAAGCTGCAACCTCATCCTCATTCCCGTCGTAATTCCCGTCCTTCGCCGCGGTCGGACCGTTGCTCTACTATAACAATAACATCATAGATGGGATGAAGTGTCCTGCGCTCAAACGTATATTCCGACAGAAGAGCTCCCGTCCCGGTCCATAGCGTAAAGATCGTGATGATGACTACCGTAGAGGTTGCAGAGCTGGGCAGGGCTGGGTTGGGCTTGGCTTGAGGCGTAGACCTAGACTACATGGATGTGTGGGTGTGGGGATCTGAAGTCTATTATGTATGTACGAAGAGCTCCCGTGGGCTGTAGCGTGGCATTATTGGCGTTGGCGTTGGCGTTGGCATTAGCATTAGCATTAGCATTGCAAATCAGGGCCATTCGGCGGTGCGGCGGTGCATGGTCACGAGACCGCAAGCGCGGTGTCGAGATCGAAGGCGTAGGCTCGTGATTCGTGATCCGTGAAGCGCAAACAGCAAAGACTATACAGTAATCACTGAAGGGAGGGAGTGGTTGCAGGGCGGCGACGAGGCGTGCGTGGTGGCGTAGTCTGGACTCTTGCTTTGATGTCGTCTCGAATCGAAATCGCCCATGACGGGTTTGTCCCGAAATGAGGCCGGCGATGGCCTGGACGACACTACTCTACTCTCCATCAGCCTCAGCTTCTGTAGATGAACACAATATCACGAGTGTCACGGGTCTCCCGAGGACACCCACGCAGGAAGCCCTCGCAGGTGGATGTTGCACAAGTGGACGTCGTCTACTGGTCTCGTGATCTCGTGACTTCTTACCTAAAGCCTCCCGTCCACCTACATCCGAACCTAGACCATTGCGTGTCTGGTCTGGTCTGGCTACTCTGACTGATCCGAAGCGGTTGTGTCTGATCTAGCTGGTTTTGTCTGATCTAGCTGGTCTTGTCTGATCTAGCTGGTCTTATCTGATCTAGCTCGTGTGGTCTAGCTCGTGTGGTCTAGCTCGTGTGGTCTTGTCTGGTCTTGTCTGATCGGTCTTGTCCGAGTGATCCCTCCGTGGAGACTCAGTGGAAGAAAAGAAGCGTCGATAGACCTATACGTGTTACAAGGGAATGGCCGGCGGCAGTGGCAGTGGCAGTGGCATTCCAGCCCTTGTCACTCCAGCCCCTGTCACTCCAGCCTTTGTCACTCCCAACACTGTCAGTCCGGATAGCATCAAGGCATCATCTATGAAAGATCGTGTACAGTGCGCGAGGCTGAAGCTCTTGACGTACTAGCTGCAAGAGGAGGAGCTGCGGAGGTGGAGTACCTTGGGGCTTGGGGTGAAAATGGATTTGAAAGTGAGCTTGGAGTGAAAGTGAGGTTGAGCTTGAAAGTGAGGTTGAGGTTGAAAGTGAGGTTGAGCTTGAAAGTGAGGTTGAGGTTGAGATTGAGATCTAGATTACTCGACGGCAGGGATGGTTAGGCATTATAGCACGACGTCCAACCTAATACTCATTCACCCTCGCCAAACTGCGGCAGCAGATGCTCCATGCTCCGTCAAGGGGGCAAGTCAAGAGCCGTGGTCTCGTGGTCTCGTGGTCTCGTGGTCTCGTGGTCTCAGCCAGAAGCATATGAAGCGAAGGCAGCGGGGGGAGATAGATACAAGCGAGTCAAGACGAGACCTCGAATGTGCGGGCGGGCGGGAATGAGAGCATGAAGGTGATGGCAGGGATGAGAGGCAAGAGAGGCAAGAGATACTATGCCATTCTTGTGTGGTGTATGATTTCGAATTAATTCCTAATAGACTTTCTCCGACTCTACTCCATTGAAGTGGATGAGGAGTCTGGAAAAGTTGGTAATGTACATGGTGAGTCAAGTTCTTGCTTGCCTGCCCCGCCCTATGACTGCTTCTTTCTACTCCTGCTCTGCTCTGCGGGAGCAAATCTGCTCAATCCTCTTGCTCGCTTGTTCATACTCGTGACGGGTCGTTTCGTAAATTGCACAATCGGAAACGGAAACGGAAACAGAAACAAAACACCTCTCGAGCAAAACCCAACACAGCCACCAGGGCTCTTTCTTCACTCCGATCCTTCCTGATTCTTGGATCGCCTCTTTTTGAATGCTCGAGACATTGTTGTAAAATCAAACGCGCCGCCCTGGATGCCCCAAAATGTACAAGTATTAGCGCCTTGGAAATGCTTCGCTCTCTTCTCTTCTCGTCTCTTTTGTTTCGTCATTGTCATGTCGGTGCGTTAAGTGTTGGTGTTGTGGTGTTGATGTGTAGATATGTTGGTGTTATGTGTTGTGGTGTTGATATGTTGGTGTTATGTGTTGATGTGTTGATGTGTTGATGTGTTGATGTGTTGATGTGTTGATGTGTTGATGTGTTGATGTGGTGATGTGTTGATGTGGTGATGTGTTGATGTGTTGATGTGTTGATGTGTTGATGTGTTGATGTGTTGATGTGTTGATGTGTTGATGTGTTGATGTGTTGATGTGTTGATGTGTTGATGTGTTGATGTGTTGATGTGTTGA
>Ga0058702_10000968_pt1 | contig 11215 bp, 14 predicted proteins | sample AgamicOrSfe_FD_83781 | JGI IMG/M metagenome (GOLD analysis project Ga0058702, IMG submission 83781) | Agave microbial communities from Guanajuato, Mexico - Or.Sf.e | ecosystem: Host-associated > Plants > Phyllosphere > Phylloplane/Leaf | place: Guanajuato, Mexico | collected 2012-05-30
GTCTTCTGCTGACCACGATCGTCGCCAAAGTACTTCGTATCTACGTGATGCGTTTCCCGAGACGCGCAATGGTAACACTTTCATGAAGACTTCACCGACGTCCACACCACCGAGACTTCCATATCCGACGCAAAAACAAGCATATACACCAGATCGTGGCGGTGCTATACAAAGTCAAAATGCTATCCTTGATGCCTCTAGCCCACGAATTGGGCCTAGTCAGAATTATAGTCCTTTCCACTACGGTCAAGGACAGTCCCGTCTTGCTGGTCTGACCGAGGCAGCTGCGGCTGCAACACCGGGTGGTCTACCTGTGTTCGGAGGGAGTGACTCCGACAGTCAACTGTACACACCACATTTATCGCGACACCAACCCAAGCTGGTACCGCCCAGTACTGCCCGTCTACCAAGCCACTTCATGCCACTCAGCAGTCCCGCGCCTTTCTGGAAGTATGCTGCAGACTTTGGCAGCACTCCCGCTCGATTTGACAACAACCTCTTATTCGGTAGCCCGCTCAAAACAGTGCGACTCAAGACTGAAGACAACACCCATGACAACGACCTAGGCAAGCCCCAAGCAGACAGCAGCAGTCCACCCATCAATGCAACGGAAGTCGAGGTCGACAGTCCAACCAGGCCATCAAGCTCTCGTGCTCGCGATATGGCTGTCCTCCCTCATGTCCCTATCGAGAAAATGCTACCTGCTCAAGCACCACAAGAGCAGCAGCACCAACATACACAGCCAGTGTCCGCATCTCAACTACAGCCTGCAGCAGAGATATCAGAGCAGCAACAGCCATCGTCGCAGTCAAACAAACCCATGCCGCCTCCGTCCATGAATGATGAGGAGGAGGATGGAGATGAGCAGGGGTTTGATCTATCCAAGTATGTTCTGCGTCAACTTCACCAATTTAGATCAAACACTAACGTGTTTCCCAGGGGTTTTCAAGCTATCGGCAGCTTTCATCGGAACATGACTGCTACTGTCATTCGTGGCAACTGAGGGGCCACATGCGAGGCGTGGCGATGAGATGCCATCGACATGCAGAGAGGGCTGGACTTCACTCTGCAGGCAGCATAAATGTGGGGTTAGGCAATGAGTATGAGCTTCTTGTATAAAATATCAGCTAGCATGTTTGAGGAGTGTGCGAATGCGGGAACATATCATCGTACTCAGGGAACATGGGGGCGGTGCTTTCGTATGAGGAGGGAGCAAAGGTTTAAAGCATATGTACAGTGAGTAGCCAGCGACCCGAAGTCGAGCACTAGGAGAAATGTAACATCTACACACAAATGTTGACATTATGCTACGATATCGTTTTTAGGAACGTCGTCGTGCCCAGAACAACTTGAACTGTCCGTGAGAGGGGCATATGTACAACACAAATTCTTCACTGCCAGCCATCGTCGTTGGTGGGCTACATGGCTTGCGCGTCAATACGGTAGGCGCGGCGACACCGACGATGTTGAAGCGGCTCTTGTGACCAGCAGCAACAGCGATAGCGATTTGCTTCGAGACGGCTGCGGTGTGTGTCGCCGGTACAGGGTTGCAGATTGGGAAGTGCGGCAACTGTGCAGCTTAGTGACCAGTCTGAGCCATGAGCATATCTGCGGGTAGGTAGCAAGCTTGCAAGTATTGGTGGACGCATCGAGGACACGGGCCAGAGACGGTGGAGAGTCGAAGCAGTGGACGGATAAGGAAGAGAAAAGAGCATTGGGAAGATACTTCGAAGACGAGCGGATGTACAATACATGTATTCCTACATATGTTTCTGTGACCATGTCTTGGTGAGATCTCTGCCTCGCAATTCCTCTTGCTCCATGATATGTTCTGTAATTTCTTTGCCTGAATTTCCATGATCAAAAGGGCTGATACAGAGCGCAATAGCAAGATAGCAAAATAGCTGATGTTCTTTCACCTCCATTGAAGGATACAGCAAGTCCAGAAACACAAGACCTCTGCTCCAGCACTTTCTTTCTTGCTGCACTGTACTCGAGTGCTGCTAAAGACAGCAGACTCGTTAAATTCCACTGCCTGCGACTCAACAACCGGAGCAATCGTCTCGTCCATTCCAGTAAATGCCTCTTCACTTACATTCTTTACATTCTGGACCAGCGCTCATTGTCTAGCCTGGACTAGTATGCGCGACGAACGTCCGTCTCGGTTATGCGGTCCTTGTAGTCTGCTACCAGGTCCTCATGCAACTTCTTGGGCATCGATTGAATCGGTATCGATGAATAGAATTGAGGCGACATGTAATAGTTCACATTGCACATGGCCAGCCGAATGGCAGGGAGCTTGTCCATCCACTCCCGCACACAGTCAGTGATTTCTTTGGCCTCGACCGCAGTCACAGCATACAGGTTCCTGAGATCCACAACAATGCGCTTCCCCTCGGAGTAGTCGAGCTTGCTGAAGAACTCGAGAGCGTCGTTCAACCACACCGCTTGAGACTTCTTCGGTAGTCCCCAATTACCGTTGAGCCTGATATGTATGTAAGAAAACTGTGTAAGACTTGCCATGAAATCTGTGCAGTCCTCAGTGACCTTGTTGGCACGTAGGCCTCTGCTCTCAGTCTTGACCTGACTCAACATGTTCCGGAATCTTGCGTCTTTCAGGCCGAGAAGAACAGTCGATTTGCTAAGCCATGCCAGACTGGATTCTTCATAAGTTGCAGAACATGCAGTGAAGATCCCAGGCAGATCCCAGCGTATCCACTCGCTGATATTTCTAGACATATCGATCGGGGAGTAGCTGTGGCACTCATTGAAAACATAGCCATAGATCACTAGGTGTGTGAGCGAATTCAACAACAATCCCAGCTGTGGCGCCTGTCTTACTGTCTCGTACTTCGCGAGGAAGCTTGAAAAGGTAGCATGTGTCGTCATCTTCTCTCGTGACCCAGTAGCGACTCAATCTGCGTGGAGTCAGTCTTACATCACAGTCTTCACGGCACACAGAGTGTATACTGACTCTTTCAATCGAGCAACAGCAGCAGCAGCATCGGTCTGCTTATTCCTGATCCGGACCCTGTCCACTGGCTTCAACTTCTTCGGCTTCCGTTCGTCCTCCGAATCTTCAATATCTTTTGCGAAGACGGTTTCTTCCTGTTCCAACTTCTTCTTCCTCGCAATCCGCTTCTTCGATCTCTGAAGGAGACTCTGCTCACGGTTATACTCATACCATGCTTGCGTGCCGATTGCAGGCACAACCAATACGGGCTTGATGGCCTTGGGTTTGCGCCTGTTTGGGCTCACCACCTCTGTCTCCGTAGCCGTGCTGGAAATTGTCGCAGCCTTGGCCTTGACAGCGCTGGCGGCTTTGGGCTTCCTGGCTGAAGTGACCTTCTTCTCAGGAGATGCTTCGACGGGCACCAGATCGGTAGAGCTGCGAAATTTGTCAGTCACGAAGCGGACAACGAGTGGAGACAGCTTTGGAGAACGACTTCACTCACCCCTTTGAGCGTGTACTCCTGGCCATTGTTGACGAGTCCGTGATTTAAGACTTCTGAACTGAAGAAAGTGAAGTTGAAGTCGGGGTCAATGTTACAGCCGCTCTGGAGGGCATAGGTCAATGCTGCATATGCAATCGAGATGCGAGGTTCTTCTCGCCACTGTATAGCTGGTGGTGAGAAGGAAGTTGTAAAGAAAGGAAAATGTAAAAGTAAGGAAGCAAGGAGTGTCGTTTGCTCGTCCATGTGAGAAAATCAGGGTAACGGGCTTATGCCGATTTAGGCAACCACGACCAGGACCCGAGTCATTGAGACAAGAGGTCTTTTTCGTCTGTTTCTAGTGTTATCCTGGAAACCCTCGAGATACCAAGTAGCGCAAACCTGCTACAGAGGGCGGTCTCATCGACTGTGCTGGATACGCATCAAACAGACTTTTGGACGTCAATTCCAGTATCACAGATGAAACACTCACGAAACGGGCTACCTGGTTCACGTCGATCACTGTCGATAGATTGGAGATATGGATTACCTTTAGTTCCTCAAGACCATCAGGCAAGACCATCAGGCAAGACCATCAGGCAAGACTCTGCCCCCCCCTCACCAATCCACCTCCCAAACTCTTTACAGATCAATTAGACTCCCACTTCCCGGCCCACCCTGCTGTTGTGTTTGCTGTTGACCAAAAGGATTGCTACTCTGCTGCCCGTATCCACTGCCACCATATCCCGCAGGGCCAGTCTGCATTGGCATCATGCCTTGTTGACCATACGGATTCTGACCGTATTGTTGATGAGGCATCTGTGGTTGCTGTTGCGGCGCGTAATGTGCTTGCGGCGGGCCTGTGAATTGATTATGCATAAACGGGTTTGTGCCCGTCTTCTCTGCAACAAGCTTGTTCTGGTTTGCGCCATAGGAGTTGACAAACGTGCCTGGTGCAGTATGTTGAGCTGGGATACGTGTGTTGCCCACGTTGCCAAATGTGTCCATCCCCTCCCCTGATGCCAAGAGTGCATTGAGTCGTGCTTGGTGTGGGTCCATCTCTTTCTGTGGCTGCGCAGTGCGTTGTTCCTGGAGTGTGCTAAGAGTCGGGGCTCGGTTTGGTGTCGATTGCTGAGGTGTCTGACGGGTCGCTGTTGAAGCGAATGGATTGTTGGATCCAGTCGGTTGAGGTCGAAGATCTTGCATGCCGTTATTCGCGGAGAATGGGTTGTTGTGTCCAGCTTGCTGCGCTTGTCCGTATGGATCGTTGTTGTATCCAGTCTGTTGCGGTTGTGCGTAGTTTGTTTGTTGAGGCTGCATGTATTGGGCTTGGTATCCAGTCTGTTGGGGCTGCATGTATTGGTTGTACGCGTTGTAGTCAGGTTGGAAGCCAGTCTGCTGAGGCTGCATGTAGCTGTTGTCTAGGTAGCCAGTAGTCTGAGGCTGTTGCTGTTGCTGTTGATCAATCGGATTACCAAACCAGTCGACTGCACTTTGCTGCTGATAGCCCTGGTTCCAGCCAGTTGCTTGAGGTTGAGCTGCGACTGGTGTTGGATCGTCGTCAAATAGCGAGATGGCGTTCTTGTTCTCCAGCTCTCTACGTCGAGCTGCATCCTCTTCTTCACTCAGCTTGATCGCCCTGACAAGATCGTCGTCATCCGGAACACTAGAGGGTGCTTTACTCCCACGTCTCTTCTCATCCTCATCCATCTGGTTCTTACTGGCCTCCAAGGCCAGTTTGAACTCCAAGTCATCGTCTTCCCCGCCCGGTGCTCTTTGTCTCTGTCCATTTCTGCGAGATCGTGGGGTGCTTCCGGAAGGTGGTAATGTAGCGTCAGAAGCTGAAGGACCGTAATCTTCTAGTCCAGTGACACGGGACTTCCAGTTCTTCCTGTCCGCGCGCTCGAGTCGAAGCCGCTCTTCATCCATGATCAAGGAAGATAGCTCTTTCGCAGATTGACGGACTAGAAGAGTCGCGATTAGCCAAATGTTGCGACTGTTGCGATTCCTGCCGCCTCACCGTTCAATCCGACGTCTCTCCCTTCTTCATCCGTGTACTGAAACTCGCGCAGTGTCTTGATAATGTAGATGTTCTTCCTCGCCCAAGTGCAACAAAGCTCCGATCCTTCATGCAGACAGTAGTCGAGCACTTTCAGCGACTTCAGAACATGGCGCCAGTTCTTTCCCTTATCGTTGAGCCGCTTGTCGAGCATGTCCATGATCTCGGTGAATTCGGAACTACGTTGTTCAACAGAGGTACATGTCTCGAGAGCTGCTGACCAACCTGCTATATGTCATCTGCGCTATCTCGCCCATCTGGGTGCCGCTCGGTCCCCAGGAATCATTGGAGGTCGCTGTTGCTTATCAGCGATGCCGCTGCTAGATATCATGGCATGACCGCTTTACCATCGCGCACTTTGACTTCGGTGGAAGAATAGCCTTTCGTAAGGTTCTTTACGGTCCGAATTGCGGATTTCGACCTATTGAGGAAGATCAGAAGTCAGACACAAATCGTGCGATGCGACGGCTTGTAGTCCTACATGATTGCGCCTTGACAGCTGTGCTGCGTTAATAAACCAGTAGTCGGGCGGACGATATATGAATCTTTCCTCGTTCGCCAATCGACAATGAAACGTGTGGATCAATGCGCAAACGAGTGCTGTTTCGACGTCTAGTTGCAATGAGGGTGGGATGTCGGAGTTGGAGGCAGTGGTGGCTGGCGATGACGAGCGCAGATCGTGGGGAAGTAGGCAACGAATAAGCAATCTGAAAATGGAGGGCCAATATATGTGTAGGTATTGAGGCCATCAATATTATGTAGAGCTCAACTATCCTCATTGCCTTTCTCAATCCTGCCATTTGGCAAACATGTTTTGATCGATACATTCCCATGAATTCCGTTCCTTCATCAGCCTGCCCATCCATGGCGCGAATATGCTGGCGATAAGACACCTCCTAGAGAAAAGACCTAATATTGTACAGGGGTATCGAGCGCCATAGAATCAAAGATGAAATTGTACAGTGATGAAGAGAGCCATGAATCGGGCGTTCATCTGATAGACAAAACATGCGCGACTATGAGGTGTGTGAAGATCGAGCCCACTCAAGCGCGGTGGTAGAATAGTGGCATGTTGGCTCGATGTGGTGGTCGACAAATTGGAGATGCTGATGCAAATGGCCAAAAGGGGGAAGTTGACCAGTATGCTGATCAGGTGTCTGATACATTGCCGGGCTGTGGTGCATGGATGACCTTGCTGACGGATCATACAATGTCGTGGGAGCACTCATCGTGTGGTATGAGGATCCGGACATGTCAGTCGTGGCCGAGGATGGTCCTGGGTAGCTTATTGTCGACATGCTCTGATGTCGCGAATCCGTTGGACTTGGATACGTGTTCTTGTAGTATGGACCAGCATTCTGGCTGTTCATGTCGAGTGCCTTGCTCGCATATTGTGCGGGTCCACTTCCTGGGTATGAGGAAGAATCGACATACATCTGAGGCGGTACTGGCGGGTGGCCGGGCAAGATTGGGGCGAGCGGAGAATTCGAGTGCATTGACTCATCTGAACCACTCGCGTCTCCTTCTCCCTGCTCAACCCCCGGTTCGAGCTTGGGCTTGAGATTTGGCGCGTAGCCTTGAGTAGTGCTGCCCATCGTGTTGATGGATTCACTTTTCACATGCTTGGTCTTGTGCTGTTGTTCATGACGCTTCAAGGTGGTCTTGCGTGTGAATGTTTTCAAGCAAGTTGGGACTTCACATTGGTAAGGTCGCTTGCCGGAGTGTGTCCTTCTGTGACGTGCAAGCGAGCTTGAATCGCTGAAAGGCTAGGCACAAAGTCAACAACAGAAGGAGCTATTGCAATTTCTGGAAAACATACTTTGTCACAATGTGTACACTTATGCGGCTTTTCGCCAGTGTGTACACGCTTGTGGACAGTCAGAGCAGACCGCTGGATGAACTCCTTGTCACAACCTGGATGATCGCAACGATGCGGCCGGACACCACTATGGATTCGTTCTACTTGGAATTAGCCTGATATTCGGTTTGATGCTGTACTAATCAATGCATACCGTGGCGTACGAGATCGCTTCGACGTGCAAAGCTTTTGTTACAGTCCTGGGTTTGACAAGTGAACGTCTTGTTGAGACTCGAGTCGTTTGCGACATCGTCTGTAGGTGTTTGTGATGTGTGGACTGGCTGCTCTGGCATCATTTGTGCTTGGGGTGGCGAGTAGGAAGCTGCTATTGGATAGGCTTCACGGATATCGCGTGGAACCTGCATTACAGGCAAGGGTAGTTGGCCAGGAAGTAGATGATGCTGATGTTGATCGTTTGAGACCGGCTGCTGAACCGGGGCGCGCGATTGTGGTTGCGGTATCGTGTGTAGCATCGACCGGGGAAATATACTGTCGAGGGGTGTATGAAGAGCTGTATGCAAGGGCGGTAGCAAGCTTGTTAGTTTGACCTCGCTATCCAGCAAAGTCTCGTCGATTGTCCTAGAACCAGGAGCCCCTTCAGGCTCGGGGCTCTTGGAATTTAGTAAGCTTGTGATGTCCATGATGAATGTTTACGGAAAATGCAATGCGCCAACTGTCGTTATAATTCTTTCCAGGATGGAGAGGTTGCGCATATGAACTAGTAGGCGGAGCACATTGAGATTGATCGACAGACCTTGTGTTTTGGTTCTCTGTTTGCAAGTTGAGGTCTATGACACTGAACGTCGCAGATGTTCTCGTTGATGCCTGCCAATTCTGGCGACTTGAACGGAATGGGGGGAGAGAAGGTAAACACAAGAGGTAGGAATCAAGTAGTACTCCTAAGAGTAAGAACGTGCAGCTGCAAAGAAAGAGCTATGGTGTCGGGTGCTGCCACGATACAGTGCTGCAATGAGGCCTGCTTTCATTTTAGCCGTCGTGATTTCGAGGTGATGCGGACTTTGTGTGGCCCAGACGACAACGTAGGTCCTCGCATGCGTTTTCTGCCTCGAGGTGAAGAGAGGCTGAGGCAACAAGAGAGTGTTACTTTAGCCACCAACCTGTCTACCCCTCGACGCGCCGACATCGTGCGACTTTCTGAATGTTGCAAAGAGGCTTGCGGAGGGTCTGAAATCTCGTCTTACCTTTCTGAGTGGTTGCCGATGCGGTTCTGCAGCTCCTGTAGGGCGTGTCGACGGTGACAGAGTTCGAAGAAGCGTCAAAGCGTCAGAGCGTCGTCACAAAGTTTGCTGGGCTTGATCGTTCCGAAGTGGGGATCGTGCCGCTCCGAAAGAGGCAAGCGGTGAATAAGCCAGATCGTACCGCTCGCTTCGACTTGCTGATTTCCCTCCTCTATACTGTGGCTGCTCGAGCGCTTTCAAGCCTCCGTCGATTCTCAAAGATGTAACAGAAGGTCGTGTTTCCCTCCGGTGTGTATTCCAACGAGGACAGGAGAGGCGATCGACAAGCTGACGCTGCTCCGGGAGCCTGTTTGCAGTAGTGCTAATCAATAAAAGCTGGAGATATATTCCAGAGATGAGGAAAGAAGGTGAGTGCCGTCTTACTTGCAGAGCCTGTGTGCTCTCTAGCAAGATTGCAAGTCCTTCGCCTGATATAGTAGATGCTGCAAGGGTGATCTGCCAGATGCTGAAGCGATGATATAGTTGTCGGCAGGATACTGCCGCTGGTAAGTCGGAAGTCGCAGGACGTCAGAATGTGTTCGTGTGTGTGAAAGACAATGCTGCTGTCGTCGTCTGGAATGATTACTCTGTCGGCAAGTAAAGACCAAAGTGGGATGGTTTAGAGTTCAAGGTGAGGAGGTAACCACTTCCTGGGAAGGTCATGCAGGCTGCAGAACAGGACAATGACAATACTTTAGAGTTTGAGAATGATACTGGTGGGAGTCGCGCTGAGGACTATAAAGCACTCCGAGGACAGGGTCGGGCGATACGTATCGTACATGCTGGGCAAGTTCCATAACATGATGATGGAGTACAGAGTCAGCGCAACACTAGATACTCGAGTCTGTGGCTGCATAACGGGCAGGGGAACCACAGTGGAGGACAAAGCAGGCAGTGTGAACGGTGGACAGCAGATAAAGGTGTACGCGAGGCGGCTCTCAAAGCGAGCATGGACGTTTGCCCTGATCTCGCTTGGAGTTGGGTGCTACGAATAGATTTGCTTGAGGTAAGTGGTAAAACAGGATGATGTCGTTTTCCGTTGGAGTGGCTATGCCGGCTGACTGACCAGCAAAAGCTAAGAGAGGGATGTGAATTGGTACCGAGTCGCTGTGTGTGTGGAAGGCAGTCAACCCATGGTTAGGAGGTTAGAAGACGTGCTTATGGCCCTGCTCTGCCGGAAGCACCGTGCACACGAGGACATTCGCGCCGGCAGAAATCGTGCATGGACACGTTTCCTGGACCGTGCGGCAGCGTGGAACCTCGTGGCGTCAAGTTCTGCTGAAGCTTAATTTCTCATCCTGGCCGGATACAGAAACGGCACGTCTGAGTGGAGCGATGATGCTCTACGCTTGAGCTGGATCGAGCTGAGCTGAGGAGACCCTCCGATATAATCACCACCCCACGATGCCAGCTTACCCGTGCGGCGATGGCGGCGCTGAAAGCACTTGGATGCCCCTATAGTAAGAAGTGCAGACTTGGCTGCTCGATGATACGAGTATCATCATCATGGTATTAATATCACTCACCACACACTCTCCCACTCGGACAGGCGGACAGGCGGACAGTGATCATTCTCAGAGCCTTCAACGCATGACTTGATGCATGACCAGCGCACGAAACATGCGGCGAAGGATTTGACGCCCTCCCATCGCGTAAGCTGATCTCTTTTATTGTTTGCATTCAGGGAGGATTCGAATCGTAAACGTCTGATCTGCGAATGTCTTCTATCATGATGCTGCTTCGTACTCGAACAAAACGATCAACGGTGGTCGGCAACCTTACACTGTTCCTCACATATAGAGTACAACGTCAGGACTGGATACTTCACACCTTAATCTCACTGTGTCCAAATTCATGCACATGCACGGGAGAGACATATATGATGCGCACAGACATGCAGGCGTGCAGTTGGCAAAGCTGAACGTACTCGATACTCGATATACTCGATACTACTGTCGAATCAAATCTCACAACGAGTGGAGCCCGGTACTGGAGGCTCGCCAGATGCTAAGCGACGCTGCTTGCATACGTCGGGGGCCACGCCACACTTCCAAACGGGTAAGCCAAGCTTCCATTCTTTCTTGGCGGCTGTCGCTGGATCCCAGGAAATCCTGACTGGGCAAGACTAAGCCGCCAGTCCCAATAATCTGCGTTGGTCTCGCAGCAATTCCCGCGTCCATGACGTTGTCAACTGATCGTAGTCGTTGTCGGCTGAGTCGCCTGAACTCACTACAAGGTCGAGCGGATGGAGATCACGTACAACCTCTAGACCTCGTGCTGGGTATTGGCGCATCAGACTCCGAGTTTGCCGATGTTATCGCATCATGCCCGCAGCGCAGTATTCTTGACTCGTCATTGATATAAAGCGGAAGAACCATGGGATATTGTAGGCTTGAACCAGTGTGCAAAGCAGGAATATGACAATCAGCTTCCGCAGTCTTGCTATGCCAGCAGCACGGGACGAGCGCACTGACGTGGTCCCAGCAGCCATGCGATGGCAAGCAAGTGCCAGGCCGATCACTTGACGAACTGCGGCGATCCTCACGCGATGACCATGTGTACGGCAGTGTGAAGACGCCCGGTATCGGTAAATACTGCCTGGTCTCTTCGGTCGAGCGGAGCGGATTGA
>Ga0058702_10000971_pt1 | contig 11194 bp, 7 predicted proteins | sample AgamicOrSfe_FD_83781 | JGI IMG/M metagenome (GOLD analysis project Ga0058702, IMG submission 83781) | Agave microbial communities from Guanajuato, Mexico - Or.Sf.e | ecosystem: Host-associated > Plants > Phyllosphere > Phylloplane/Leaf | place: Guanajuato, Mexico | collected 2012-05-30
CTACTATACTGGCTGCTTGTATGTATACCAGAAAGACGCGTCAGCAAACCACGTGTACATGAACTATCTAAAGGCAATAGGCTTAAGGCTTAAGGCTGCCGTATTCCTACCTCTAAATACCCTTAATCTATCCTTAGTTAAGTACATAAGTGGCCCTAGGAACCATTAGTACGCGGTCAAGCCATTCCAATTTGCTCTCCAACTATTCCAACCATCTCCATAGTCTCAACCAAATGGCATCTGAATCAGCATCCACGACTCAAACCCAATCCCTAACCTGCTCATTCACGGTGCCCGGCCGGCATCTCACAAACTTACACATCACCATCAAACCAAACACAGACCCCAAGAAATCAGGCAGCCATCTCATCTTCCCCTCTCAACCCCTCTCCTCCTTCCTCGACTTTCCCGCCTGCACCGCCACTATCACCACACCCTCAGACTCCGGCTACGCAGCAACATACGGCTGGATACAATTTGTCCTTGAGGCGCCACTGCACCCCGAAGCTACAGACACAAACTCTGGTGTCTGGGAACACGATCCTATTCCCATTACCGCAGAGCTGAATACGCCGTTTATTTATTTTGGCATTGCGCCTACGCTTTTCGATGCCCCGTTTCGTATGCATAGGACGGATATGGATTGGACTAGTTGGAGCTTTTTGACGTATATTGAGGATTCTGTTATGACGAAGGAGATCCATCCGATTTTGGGGTTTGAGTGGGGGTTTAGGGTTGAGGAGGGCAGGGCCAGCATTAAGGTGTTGCGGATGATTGATGTGAACGAGGCTTGGGAGGTTCAGAGGGATTTGCTGGAGAGAAAGTTTCCTGGATGGAGGTTCGGAGCAGTGGATGGTGAGGTAATGGTGAAGGAGGGGGAAAAGAGAAGGAATGTTTAGTAATTACCTAATTAATCAAAAAACTCTTGCACGCGTGCGAAATTCCGGTGAACCGCTCTAACCTTCCTCTCTTCTCTAATCGCCTTATTATGCTCTTTCATCTGCCTGTCATGCTCTTCCATCTGCTTGTCATGCTCCTCCATCCGCTTCTCATGCTCTTCCATTGCCTCGTCATGCGCCTTCAACGCCTTCTCGTCCATGTCATGCTCATGATGCTCTGATACCACTTCCTGCATCACTCCTCCCCTTCTCTCCCATACTTGATAAGAGCTCTGTACCCTACGAGTCTTCAGTCGTGGCTCATTGTTCGCTTTCGCTTTGATCTCCTTCACTGCTTTCTTAGCTCTAGCCATCACTCGCGTGTACTTTCTTTCCGCCTTGCCTCCTCTTCTTTGCTCCATGATCATAGGCACCAAGCTCCTCATCTCCTTCAACCCTGCTAACAGATCTTTGTCGAAACTCTCGCGCTGTCCTCGCCAGAATACTTCTATTATGCTGCCTATCCATGAGGTGCGTACCATCATCATTGTTTGTGCTGTAGTGGCTGCAGAGTAAGCTTTGGCGTTTGAGGCCTGGATGGCATGCAGTAGAGGACTTATAGCCAGCGTATGGTCGTGGATAATTTTCTTTCTTTGATCAGGAGTGAGCGAGGGATCGGCAGTGTTGGAAAGGGATGTGGTGAAAGGGAGTGACCATAGTATCAAGCGCTTCAGAATAGACGGACGGTCGGTCGGTGTCGACGAAGTATTGTGAACATCTGCGATCTCAGAAGCTTCTAAGCACTGTATGAAAACAGGGATGTCGTCAAGCAACAATCCCAAAGTCTTGTTCAAAGCAGCTAGATTCGATGACTGCATGTGCTCAAGCGATGTTGCAATCTCCTCGAGGTTGCGAGCAATAGCGAAATTGAATCGTTCCCTTGCCATGTCTTGGTGTTCGAGGTTGAGTGATGTAAGTTGGGCTTGCATGGTGTTTAGCAATTCATCTTTGTCGCTGTCCCAATCCACCAGGTCTACTTCGAGAATTGAAGTGAGGTTGAGCAGACGATCCGTGCAAAGCGGTTCAGCTCGGATATCACTCTCAATTTGTATGGATTCAGCAGGTCTGATTGGTGATATGTTATCCAGCTCTAGCTTTTGCAGTGCGACCAATTCTTTCTTGATATCCTCGGTCTTGTCCAGGATTGCGTCCACGGTATCTGGGTTTTCGGACAGCGCAGATACAATGCCGCGGAGATAGTGATGGACGGATTGGTCACTCGGTACTTCTGATCCCGAGGGCTGACTGCAATTCAGCACCCTCGGAACCACAGGTATCTTGCAAATCTGATGTCCGACTCTTTCAACCACAGATTCATCATGTGACGTCCACACCTCTTCTGTACTCGATCTCCTAATCGTTCTAGCATCGGAAATACCCGACTCGTCATACCAGACCAGGACATTGTTTAGCAGAGCCAATAGATAGATGGATAATACCGATCTCCAAAATGTGCTCAGGCAGCCATGAGTCTGTGGTGACTCGCTGCGGCGTCGAGGTGCGAACTCCTCGGTGATTGTCGTCCGTGTTCTACTGCGTCGCGACTGCGAGCGTGAACGAGAAGCGCCTAGTGATGCAACATTGCCATCGTGGGCGCGTGGACGTCTGTTCCAAAATGCATCGCCGCCGTTTCTAGAATTGCGGTTTCGACGTTCCATCTGCTCAAAATTTTGGTTCGTTGTAGGAGCTGTCGCAGTCGAAAGAGGATCAGATGAGGAAGAGTAACCTTGAGCAATCTCGGCGAGTTGCTGCCATCGTGGTTTTGCATTCCTCAGGTCATACGGGCTTGACTCGGATGCAAAATGGCCATAATCTGTACTAGACCAGTATGCCATACTCCTATAATCAGCTGCAGGTAAAACTTTCAGGATGATCTTTAGGCAGAGGCACATCAACGCGGTCGTTAGCAGTACATTTGAGAATCCATCAATCATTTTCAGATTTCCGAATGCGGAAAAGGTGTGTCATAGGTGCGGAAGTCAGTGTGTCTCTCAGCATTCCACACGATAGAGTCATCTCTAGATTCTGGCATTGATATTTACCAATATCAAAGGCGATGCGACACGTCTAGTTGAATATAAAGTCGAGTAGCAAGACAGAAGAGGTGACAGAGATGTTTAGATTCGGAAGGGTCAAGGGGTCCACCCAATCGTTCCTGCCAAGAATTGAGCAAAACGTCACGCATAGTCACTGTCGCATGGTAACCGTCGTATTCGCGCAAACAGGCAGTCCGAGCTCGTATAGTTGACCATGAATGGTCGTTGGACAGTGGGTGTTCAATAATTTGAAATACAGTATGGACTTTGGACCAAGAGGGAGAGAATCGATGTTGCCATGTCGATATGCAATCGAGATTGGATGGGTCTAGACCGGTGCCGTGCGTTTTCGCAGTTGAAAGGCTAAAGTAGCATTGGGTTGTCGGCGCAGGTCAGATGGATGCAGCGACACTCTCTGCGCAGAAGGTGCCGATGGTGGGAAAGAGAGTACAACAATGACGGACATGGCGGAAGACAGGAGTTCGAAAAAGAGGGCGCGGCCTGAAATGACTCCAAATGGCAGCGACGAACAGACGCTGACGACGGCCAACATGCCCATCCGGAGCGCAAAAGACCAGCAAGCCGTCGACCTGTCCACCTTGACCCTCGTTGACTTTCTGCAATACGACTCCCGCCCGACGTGCATCCTCGATACCACCACTGGCTACATCGTCTACCGTAATTCCGCTCTCGAACGACTGCTCGCAGCCACTTGGGATGCTCGAGACTTCCGTACATGGGCCACCACCGTCCTGAACTCGCACAACCCGACCCCATCCTATCGAGGAAGAGCATGGAACTGCATCTTGCAACAAGACCGATGGCTCGTCGCCAGCGCCCACCAAGATGAGCCCACGCCTCCAGCAGCTCCAGATGCTCCCGCGCCTCGGCGCACACCAGCACCACCTCGCACCGCATCGCAGAACAGCATACACAATGGCACCTCAGCCACCTCGGGCACCTCAGGCACTTCGTCCTCTGACTCACGCCGCCAGTCGGTCGCCTCGTCGTCATGGCGGACCGTGTCCGACGAAGGCGGCCAGCGCTACCTCGACTGGACCCGCATGCCGTCTCCCGCAATGTCGGCCCACATGCACCTGGTCCGCAACTTTCCCTGGCAAGACACGGCCATCGGCAGCATCCAGTCCTGGTCCGATGCCCTCAGGTCCGCCGTCCTTTCCGCCATGGCCAACCCGGACCCGCGCCTGCTGCTTTGGGGAGACGACCACATCATGATTTACAACGAGGCCTGCATAACCATGTTCGCTGAACGCCATCCTCGTGCCCTGGGTTCAAGAGCTGAGGATACATGGGCCGACATCTGGTCTGAAATGGCCCCGCTGATCGAGTACGTTCAGACCGAAGGAAGAGGCACCCGTCTGAACAAACTCCCTCTCATCATGCATCGCAACGGCTACCCCGAGGACACATACTGGTCTTTCAATCTGATTCCAGTCTTCGGCAACCAAGGCTCCACCATCGGCATTATCGATGAATTTTCCGAAGTCACCGAACACGTCGTCGCAGATCGTCGCCGAGATGCCGTTGTCAAGATCAACAGGGCCATTGTCAATGTCAATAGCGTCAAAGAGCTGTGGTTTGAATTCCTCGAGGGGCTTGAGCCTTGCAAAGACGATATACCATACGCCCTCCTTCACACTAGCCACGCTGCCGCTGATCCTTCTGTACCCGACACTGAATCCTCCTCTTCCGGTCCTGAGTCGCAGCGCTACGCTCTCGAGGGTTCCATCGGTCTTGCTGCTGGTCATCCTGCTGTACCCCTGACCTTCGATCTCGCCGACTGTGCCGACGACCAGAGTCCCCTCGCTCGTGCCTACCATCAAGCTTGGAAAACCGAAGATGTCGTCATCTTGCAAGCCAGAGACGGCACTCTGCCACCGCTTCTCAACCAAGGCGTCCCTGGCCGAGCTTCGGGAGCAAAGGTACAGACCGTCTGTATAATTCCTTTACCCGACATGTCTGCCCACCGAACAATGGCTTTCTTGACTCTGGCAATGACTCCCCGTCGACCATACGATTCAGATGCCGCCATGTTTGCTTACTATTTGCGCGACATTTTGGTCAAATCCGCCTCGGCCATCTGCCTTCCCGAAGAGCAACGACGATCACGTCAGAAATTCGAACAGGTCGAAGCCTCTTTGGCTCAGCAACTTCGTGCCACAACCCTCGAAACCGAACGACTGGAAAGTCGTTATGCGAATATGGCCCAGCTTGCTCCCGTAGCCATGTATGCCATCACTCCAGATGCTCGAACCACTTTCCACAATAAAGCCTATTTGGAAATTACCGGCATCACCGAAGAGGCCATAGAATCCCAGGCTGATCCTTTGGCCTATATACACCCTGACGATTGTGAAAGGGTTTCCAGTGCTTGGATGCAATGTCTCGAAGAGAAACAGCCTTTCACCATTGAATATCGTGTCATGCGTCCATGGTCTGTCACCGACCCCATCTCGGGAGAAACTCTGCACGGCGATACTTGGGTTTTGGCCACTGCAGCACCAGAACTTGATGAAGATGGTAATATCATCCACATACAGGGCTGGCTGCTTGACGTGAGTGACCGCAAGTATCACGAAAAGTCTCGCATTCGACAGATAGAAGTCGAGCAGTCAGAGGAAAGATTCGCTCGTCTCGCTGCAGATGCTCCTTTGGGTATGTATTTGTTGAAACCCAATGGCGAGCCGTTATATCTCAACGAAGCATACTTCCGCATACTCGGCTTTACCAGAGAAGAGTTCGATGAACGTCAGCGATCAGGCTTAGGATGGGCTGACAGAATACACGACGATGATCAAGCAAAGGTTGGCGAGGCATGGCTAGCATTGGCTCAGTATGGTACACCTCTGAATCTGGAGTATCGCATCAAAAAGCCTTGGAAGTATATTGACGATGCGAGCGGCCTTGAAATGACAGGCGAAACTTGGCTGCAAGGAACAGCAATAGCTGAGATTGGTATCGACGGCTCAGTGGTAGCTGTTCAAGGCTTCGTCACTGAGATATCATTGAAGAAAGCCTCGGAACGTCTGCTCAGTGAGCGACTCGAGGACGCACTTGAACACAAGCGTCAAGCCGATCGCTTCATCGACATGACTTCTCACGAAATGCGCAATCCATTGAGCGCAATCTTACAATCCGCCGACGGTATCTTGACGATTCTCGAGAACAACAATCGCTTAGGTATTTCATCTGAGGCAACTTCACTGGACAGTCACGTCCTTGAGACAGTGATCGATTCAGCTCAGACAATCATCCTTTGTGCACAGCATCAAGGTCGCATCGTTGATGATATCCTGACCCTGAGCAAGCTAGATTCGAATCTGCTTGTTGTATCGCCTGATACTGTCGACATGCCAGGCTTGATGGAGAAGTGCTTCAAGATGCACGAAGCAGAACTTGTCAGAGCCGGCATAACCATCAGTCTGCGCGTCCACGAGGGTTGGCGAAACCTGGCTGTTGGTAAAGTCATGCTTGACTCTAGTCGCTTATTGCAGGTCATCATCAATCTTCTCACTAACGCTATCAAGTTTACGCAGTTTGCTAGTCACAAGGAAATTATCGTCCATCTGGACGCTACTTTGACCCGGCCGAAGGAAGGCATGCACAAATGCCCGTATGTGCCATTCCGCGCCAACAGACCCGAACATCACTTTACCGCAGAGTGGGGGACTGGTGATGAAATCTTCATATCATTGTCTGTGCAAGATAGTGGAAAGGGCATGAGCGATGAAGAACTAAAACTGCTCTTCAACCGCTTCTCGCAGGCCAGTCCCAAAACCTATAAGCAATATGGAGGTTCGTACAACAACCACCATCAGCATGAAGCATCAAACTAATTGAATTTCAGGAAGCGGGCTCGGTCTCTTCATCTCGAGAGAGCTCACGGATCTCCAAGATGGTCAGATCGGCGTTCACAGCGAGCCCGACAAGGGCAGCACATTCAGCTTCTACATCAAAGCAAGGAGGGCAGTCGAGGATGACGAAGATCTTGGAGAAGGGACATTGACGACCCCGACGCTCAATACGCCCGTCACCTATACTCGCGACCCTGCTTCCAATTCTTTGGAGGTAAAACTGGATGGTTCTCCACACGAAACGACTCACACCGCCATCCGCAAGTTGTCCGCTGTGTCTACCGATTACACCGAAGAGAAGCCGCATCTACATGTCTTGGTAGTGGAGGATAATGTAATCAATCAACGAGTGAGATTCCAAAGACCCCAACCGCTTTTTCTTGCTGACATTTGTTGCACAGGTCATGTCCCAACAACTCCGCCGTTTGGGCTGTACAGTCCACCTCGCGAACCACGGTCTCGAAGCTCTGGAGTTCCTTCGCAAAACCTCATTCTGGGCTGATCGACCTCCACCAACACGCGACCACGAAGAAGCACCTAGTCCAAAGACACGACCGCATTCAGATGTCATCCCTCTATCTGTCGTCCTCATGGATCTAGAAATGCCTGTCCTGGGTGGTCTGGAAACAGTAAAACGCATCAGGAGCTTACAAAGTGAAGGTGCCATCATCGGACATGTTCCTGTCATTGCAGTCACAGCAAATGCGAGAAGCGAACAGATTGCCGTTGCTATTGATCATGGTATGGACAGTGTGGTTACAAAACCATTCAGAATCCCTGAATTGGTGCCGCAGATGGAGGGTTTGGTGAAAAGAGTACGGCAAGCCAGTCTTGGCCGGAAGTCTATAGCGAGAGCTTGAACAGGAGGACTGTGACCGGATGATTTGCGACGGAGTTTAAATAGTGATGGGCTTTTGATGAGCATTTGGGTGCAAAGGAGATACCCAGTTAGAGGAGTTTTTAGATCGAGCATTTGGAGTTTTGAGGATTCTGCGAAGATTGTGCTTTTTTTCGGTTTACATTACGATTGTAAGAGAGGAAGTAGATGTCATTGAGCTTGTTCTATTCATTCTGTATATCTGCAAATTGAAAGCTGTCTCATGGTGCCTGAGTTCGCTGCTATTCTTGAGTCTTTTGCAACTCGATCTACGAAACTGCAATAGACTAACTACAGAGCCAACATTTCGAAGAGTGAATTCAAGTGCAAAGAAGATTGTATATATAGCTTTCTATGCATGGTCAAGGGCAGAGATGGATGCAGAGGTCAGAGGGTGGGTCAGGGATTGGTAGGATTTGCGTCCGGGAAGATGGTTGCATGGAGAGGTCGTGCCGAGGTTATGCAAGTTATGCAAGATGATGCATGTGCTTGGCGTCTGTCATCTCGCCTACGGTCTGATAGCTTTCTTTTGACTGTCTGCTCTTTCTCTTCTTTCTCCCAAACTCAACATCGCGACAAGAAGCGCGCTCTTCTGTCCCTTCCAAATCATGACAGTGCGATCAGCGATACGCGTGCTACACTCGTCACTGTACCATCGTTTGTGGCAGTCAGCCTTCAGGACGATATCCCGGAGTTGTCACTCAGATTGAGCAGGTATCAGCAGGAGATCTGCGCTTCCTGATGAACTCGACATCGACTCGAAGACGGACATTTGTTCCTCGCGCCCGGGAGATAACAAAATCACTCTTGCATCTTGACGAATTCTGGTCATCAGTTCCGATATCTTCCACGACTATAGGTAAGTGATTCTGATCGCGTCATCTTTGAGGGCCATCGAGAGTGAATGCGTATCTTGTGTGGCTTGAAGCCTTGCACGAAATCGAACACTTTTTAGATTGGTGTTGCTCACTATCAAAATGCACGTGCTCTCAGGTAATCGCGACCGCTCGAAGTGACTCGAACACCCGCGAAGGACAAGGAACTACGTGATCAGCCAGAGCTGAGATATTTTTCCTTTTTCTGGCCTGGTATATTAAGCTCTCTGAAGTACTCGCCAACATCTTCTTTGATATATCTCCTTGTGTACCAGCTTTTTTCTCGACATGGGCCAATCACTTCATTGCTACCACACGATCATGAGTCATAAGGAGATCGAGCATCTACTCAAGATGTTCAATCAAGCGTGGGACGAAGCCCTGTGGTCTCCACCAGCCAAAACGCTGTCCAAGTATCCGGCCGAAAGACCTCCTGCCCCTCGACTCCATCCCCCTCACGACCAGAATCCGGATGTAATCATTCTTGAGGCCAACCAGAGCTTCCTGAAATCGCTAGAGAGTATTCGAAATACAAATCAAAGCTATCTTGACATCTTACAACAAGAGCCCGAGAAATCTGGCGTCCCAAATTCTTCCCGTAGCATAATCTCGAGGCTACCCCCAACGCCGAGGATACCGCAACTCGATCCAAGGCATGTCCACGACGTCCGAGATGGGAAAGAGAACTCTGATCCAAGGCAGAGCCCTGATACGGATGCATGTGCAGAAAAGCTCAGGTCAATGGGCTTGGCCGGCAATTAGAGTGTGCAGCACTGTTAGTGGAATCGGAAGATGGTGAAGAACCAAAGAAGAAGACAGACCGGAACGCTCGTCCAGATCAGGACGTGTGCACGTATCATTGCGTAGATAGTTGATCGCCGCCTTCCCCCACAAGACATCTCTGTTTATGGTACAGAATCTGGGTCGATATTGGCACAAGGAAAACCAGTAATCGAAGGGACATCAAGTGTCGCAACAACTGTCACCAATACTCGTCAACCATAACCAGAGCAAACCCCTGGACCGATGCTTCAGGCAGCTGCCCACGTGGCAAAGTCTGCATTCGCTCACAACCAACGAATCCAAGAATCGATGTGATCGAAAATTCTGATGTCGCGCATACCAACTCACCAGATGAGCAAGTATTTCTGCTTTTCGCACAGTCTCAAATACCAAAAAAATACAAAACGATGTTTCTCCTTCCCAAATCTCTTCGACTCCTTTGTCTTCGTCCTCGTCTGCTTGTTACCACTCCACCAAAAAACACAGCTCCACCAGAACAAAGATACAAATCCTCTCAAGCATCAAGCTTCTACCACAAAACACATCAACTGTCATCGTCATGGCTTCTTCATCATCAAACACTTTCTCCAACGACACCAGCGCCAGCGAATTCCGCCGTGCTGTCAGACGTCAAGCCGCAAGTCGCCACGAATACGCAGTCTCAGGAGCAGGACCCAGTGCTCAAGAAGTACAACAAGCGTATCTCAGATACTTGCGATCGCAAAACAGAGGGATTCGCGGCAGAAGCACACGACAAGCTCCTCCTCCACCATACACCGCTGCTTCCACCGAATCAGCAGAGCAAGATGAGCAAGCTCCTCCACCATATACGGCTACTATTGCTTCTGCAACACCAACTGCTCAGCTGAATACATTGCTCTACAACAACGTCAACACACCACCTTCACCACCAGAGTATTCTGAAGTCGCTGCTGCATCGCCACCGAACTACGATGATATTATTGCTTTGCGCAATACAGCCACAACCAGCAGCAGCAACAGAACTCAGCTCTCTCACCACAACATCAACAACTTATTCGCTGGTCATACGACCAGAACACCCAGAAAGCACATCCACAACACAGCTGTGCAAGCATTGAACTTGGTGGCTGGTAGTGATGGACCTGAATTACCTCCTCGTCCTAAAAAGATGGGTGTTTGGTCAAGAATGAAGGGGAAGATGTGATCTGATCTAACTGCTCTTTTCCCTTTTCGATGAAGATTTTGGTCTCGAGAGGGTTTTTAGTGAGAGTTGGATGGATGGGAAGGGAAGGATTAGATAGGGAAGGGAAGACTTGGAGAGTGGGAGTTGGCCCGACTTCTGCTTTTTGAGACTTTCGGGACTTTTGAATATGATTTTGATCATGAGGAATATGTGTCTCCAATGATATGCGACTGTTGTGAATGAGTGCAAGATGTGCGAAAAAATAAGGCCGCGTTATACGTCTTTTTCTGCCATGTTTCTTCTACTGTCATCCATCACATCGTCCTAGTAATCACGATCGCGCTCTCTGGGTGTCCGTCGCGCGAGACCAAATCTTCGGGACACCCTCTCATGTTCCACCAAAGGCACTGAACTCAAGATTTTCGCACGTGTTCTGTGATGCAAAGATCATGCATCGCATGATAGCTAGTAGACTGCGACTGTCACTTGCTATAGCTCTGTCTACTCAAGATACATTTTGGGACCTCTGTATTTGACAAAATTTCTAGCACCTTTCCAGACGGCAAAGAGAGTCATACCGTACACCGATACATCAATGAATCTCTTGACTCAAGTGTCTATAGGATATCATGACCCTGCTAACAG
>Ga0058702_10000974_pt1 | contig 11186 bp, 8 predicted proteins | sample AgamicOrSfe_FD_83781 | JGI IMG/M metagenome (GOLD analysis project Ga0058702, IMG submission 83781) | Agave microbial communities from Guanajuato, Mexico - Or.Sf.e | ecosystem: Host-associated > Plants > Phyllosphere > Phylloplane/Leaf | place: Guanajuato, Mexico | collected 2012-05-30
CAACCAACACTCAGAAAAGAGGAAGTCTTAAAAGAAGAGGAAAATGCGCAATCAAAATTCCACTCGGAATATTTCCTCTCAATTTGAGAGCATCCGTCTCATTTCAAGCATGAGAGGAAAAATAGTATGGAGTGGAAGCATGATGCTATCTCCGGGAGGAGCAAGTTAACGCCTTGTCGATGATCAGCATAAACGTTCCGGACGTTCTTCTGTTTTTAGTGTAGGCGGTGCAGCGGCAGACCGTTTTGGCGCGCTGCGGGAGTTTTGTTTAGATGGCGACGCTGCAGGACCCGTGCAAGTGATAAGTTTTACCATGTAACTATTTATTACTAGAGCGATATTTTTGTTTTGAAAGTTTATTAAAAATGTCCGACGAAGAAGCGGTTTACGACAGCAGCTTTCCGGAGAGTGTGGGAACGATATGTTCCGACTTAGACCGTTCATTTAATGAAGTGGTCAGACGGACAGGAGTGGAGGAGCGTATTTTTGCCATACCAGAGCGACCAAGAGGTTTTCCGTGTACTTTCGGCTCCGGTTGTAAAAAAATCTTGAAGACTGAACGAGGCTTAAAATGCCATATGAAGATTCACCGAATAAAAGGTTAGGAACGTCCGCATACGTCAGTGACATTAGCTATGCAAATCGAAGATATCGGATTTAATACTACTGATATCATATTAACGAGTTTTTCCTGCTTTCAGATGCAGCAGCTCACAGAATCACTGGTAACGAGCTACTTGAGGCATCGTCGGGTTTGGCAGAAGATGTGCTGCAACAAATGTCAAAGTTGGAAGCGGACGGACCTCCGGGAGTGGCAGTCCAGGAGTGCTGCGTCCTACTCCTCCTTTCGCAAGACGGTGCCGAGTGGGAGGAACTAGTGAAAGAAATAGCTGAGCAGATTGTTTTCAACTGTGTTCCTGAAAAGTTTTCTTCGCCAACAGCTGCCTACGGTGAAGTGAAAGTGCAGGTGCACAACTTGATTATGAATGATGCTTTCAGAGAAGTGTTTTTTAGCAAGTTTAATGCTCTGGGCATTAGTGTTGATGTGGAGACTGTGGCACGATTTATGGGGATGTTTCTGAGACGTTTTGCTCATGAGATTAGTGGGGCGTTGTTCAGGACTATGAGGCGTCCTGAGGTGGGATCCTCAAATCCTGTACAACAACCATTGACCTCCAGGCAAAAGTCACTCTATCACTACGTTGCTGGTAGCGCTGTTAAGACCTTACTCAGGAAAGGCCTCCTTCTTAGGAAAGCAAAGAATCCTAAGTGGACTCGAATTGTTAACTGTCTTCACACCTGCTTCCAGGAAACAGGTGCAAATGACAGCCATCAATCCGAGGCTCACCAGTGGACTTCAGTCATTGACCGAGGTGGACTTACTTATGTGGGTGAGAAGGCCATGGAGTTCTTTTATCTGTGTGGATCCATTGCAAAGCAAGTGAAGCCTCCCAGTCGTTACAAGTTTTTTGAGCAAGTGTACCAATGTAAAGAATTGGTATACATGTGGGAAGAACTTGTTTCAGACATGCTTCCTGCTGATGAATCCTCATGGTTAATGGAACAACTGTGCAGGCTATTCTACAACACATACTGTAAGGGCTACTGCAATAAGGCTCGAAATGAACAGCTGGATAAGAAGAGCCAGGCCTGTGTAAGTACTCGACAGAGACTTGCAAGGGAGTGATGGTGATAGATCTCTCAAGCTTCCCCAAAATCTAAGCTCATTGCCATGGACCATCAGGTGAATAGACAGTCCAAAATTTTTTTAATGAATCCATGAAGAGCTACTTGTTGCTTTCTAAATCTTTTGAAATAGTTATTTATTAAATGACAAATAGTGTGTAAGATTGACTGTTTTTTACATTGTGATTTCAAAACACCTGATGGAAAAAAACCTAAGTCCAAAGCTGTAAATTTGTTATCACAAAGTAGCACTTTGAAAAAGCTGAGTTACAAGCTGTTGTTCAAGATAATTATGTGGATTTTTATGACCATTGCTGGTTACTGACCTGTTGAATTTGAAAATGAAAATTTTATCAAGTGATACTGTGCAATGAAACCAAATAATATTGCAGCTTATGCAATGTGTTAATGCTCATACTGTCAGCACCAGTCTGTGACTATATGTTTAGTTATTCCAATTATTCATATTCTCTTTGCATAAAGTCCAGGACTGTGCTGCACTTTTTCCCTGACTAACTTGTAAGTGTCTTGCACACTTTTAAGAAGTTTCTAACAAGATCAAGATTTAATACCATTTTATTACATTTTAAGCCTCCTTCAGTCTTCAAGATTTCTTTAAAACCGGCGGCCGCTGTGGTATGGCCCAAATACGCTCCTCCACTCCGGTCCTTATGACCACTTCCTTAAATTAACGCTCTGAGTCGGAACATGTCGTTCCCACACTCCCCGGAAAGCTGTTATCGTAAACCGCTTCTTCGTTTCGACTTGAGAGAAGGGCGCCCTTCTCTCAAGGTTTCGATTATTGTATTTGTTGTTGAAAGATATTTTAAGTGTGTTGAAGTGATTCAAACGATTTTGTGACTTTAAAAACCTTAAGATAAATAATTTAGTCTGTAAACATATTTAAATGCAAAGAAAGCATAATTTTACCCTATTGAAATGATGCAAACGATTTTGTGACTTAACCATAAGGTAAATCATTTCACCTGTGAACATTTTTAAATGCCTTGACTTGTAGCTTATATTGCAAAATTTCTGACTGGTAGATCAATCACAACCTGTATTAAAGATGTGCAGTTTTTCGTAGCATAAATGATACTTGGCAGCTCATGTAATTGTGATATTTTTGTTTTTTTTAATGTTTTAATTGTGTTCAATTGTTTTAACTTATATTTAAGATCACTTCATTGAGATCATGTTATTAGAGTTAAATCAATACCCCAGTGCCACCAACTGGGCTACTTTGTAGTATAAGTACCCAGAAATAAGCTGTGATTGCAGAGTGAAACTTATCATGTGCTATTTACCGTACAAGGTGACTCTGAATAAATTAAGTCTAGTGTACTGAAATACAAAAAATGGTTTTATTTAAAGATACCCTTGCTCATCCTTAAACAGAGAATATTCAGGCACAAACCTTTAATCAGTCTTAAATTTCATGGTTAAACCTACATATGTGACGTATCTTAAGAGAGCGAAATGTAACGCAGCGGCAATCAAACGAAAACTCGGCAACTTCCTCATTAGTGGAAATCGAACCCCAGAATTAGGACATAGCCTTCCAAATAATTAGACAGAATGTAGTGGCAGTCATATCTAAAAAGAAAAACCCAACAACCATACATCATTTTAGAAGGTATCCCTGTTACGCAAACCTTAAGCGACATGGCACAAACCGACTACGAACCGTTATCGTTTCGAATTGCCTACACTTAAGGTGGAAAATCAGTGTTAGACATTTTCATAGAAATGGCTGAAAAAAGACATATTTCTGTCGGAAATGGCGTGCTCTTTAATAATAAAACTTTTTTAAAAAATACCTAACCGTCCTCGTTTTAGCGGTAGACCGCCTTTAAGTTGCGAATTTAGTGGCACCACTCATATAAGAACATGCATTCCTTTCTCACGTCATAACAAACAAACAAGTCCGGATAGGCTACGTTTACTTTGCACATTCGTAGAGACCCCCCAAGTATTCGTTTTTGAATTTGGAGTCGCTTCTAACTCGAAAACGGTTAGAGATAATATAGCAACATGACCTACTTTTGGAACCGCCAGGAGCTGGCATTTCCAAAAATAGGTCATGTTGCTAGGTTATCTCTAACCGTTTTCGAGTTAGAAGGGATTTTAAATTGAAAAGCGCAAAATTTGGAAGTCTCTACGCATTCGTATAGAGCCCCTTTCTTCCTACAGAGAAACTAATTTTCGAGAATTTTTTATGGAAATTAATTTTTTTCCCATAAGAATGTACAGAGTTGCTGCTGTATCACTGATTTTCCACCTTAAATACTCGAGTTAAAACACATCTTTTTAACAAGGAAATAGAGTAAGAACAACACATTTGTATCGCAGATTCGTTCTCAAAGGCGTCATTTTTACAGCACAGACAAATGTAAAACGTACGGCGAGGTATTTTCTACGTAATTTTACAATTCGGCTCATTCTGAAATAAAAAGCTTACAGACACAAACCAACTTAATACGAAAAGTAACGAATTTTGTAAAATATTGTAAACTGTAAGTCATCCGGAAACGTCAAGTTTTGAACAAGCCAGACAATTGTACACTGCACTAGCCAGGCAGGTTTGTAATAATTACACATGAAGGCAACAAAAAAAAAAGAAAAAACAGGAAAAGTCCGAAAAAAAGGAAAACGTCCGGGAAAAAAATTTACACTCAGACTTGCACATGAGCATATGCAGGGAAATTTCAATCCCAGTTCTCAGACAAATCAAGTTTTCGGTTCACTTTCTTCCTCTTTTCGACAGGTGCATCGACGTCGATTGTCCTTGCGACGCCCTCAGTGTTACCTCGGGCCCGCTTCATGCCCAAATTTCCGTGAGCCTCCATGACGGTCTGATGCTGTAGGAACTGGGGAACGCTGGGGTGGACATTTCCACCACCCATCCCTCTCTGGCGGCTGAAGTAGTGTTCCTCTTCATCTTGCTGAAGGGTTCTTCCCAAAATGTAGCCTTCCTTCATGTGTACAGTTTGATCTTTCTTCTTAACTTCGATCGTCCTTCTCTTCCCAAGTGTGTATTTCAACGTAGCTACAAAGCCGTGTGTTGTCCTCTCGATCCCATCCAGTGTTTGGTGGCTAAGGATACGCTTCTGTTTTTCTTCCTTCGGGATGTTTGTTGCCTCCACCTCTGCCTTCCACTCGTCCAAGTACTGAAGGAAAGAGAAGAGGAAATCGAACCTCTTGTCGTTTTCATCGTTGTAGATCGCCAAATTTGGGTTTCTCTCCACGATATCTTGGCCTTTGTACTTCCCATTCATGCAGTCAAACCAATCGTTGACGAGAAGGATGAACTTGATCGTTTCAGGCCGGTTCAGTTTAAGGACGTCCCTTATATACAGAGCCACAGTTCTACTCATAACCTGCGCAGCCAGAGACACTTTCATCACCGAGTAACTGTTGAGGAAGACGTTCTGTGGCGTGAGTTTATGACAACATTTCAAAACTTCCGCTTCTTCCGATTTGTAGCAGGCGATGATAGTCTTCCAGGTAATGTGCTCTGAGTTCTTCATCAGCATCCGGGTGTTTTTGTGAGCCCCTGAATTGGAAAAACAATTCCTTATTGTTTTGAGGAGGTGAGGAAGGTCGGTCATGAAGTACAGCGGACGGTCCAACGAGTAGATGTTCAGCGTGTCGAATATGACCCCGGATGGCAAAATTGTGAGGGGTTTGTGCATGTAGATAAATGCGATGTTCACCGGATGTCCATCGGCAACTAAAAGTATGACTTTGATGCCAGCCAGTTCTAACGCTTCGATGACATCCCACGTCCTAGAATGCAGGATTTCTTTTGTCAACACTCCTGTGGGGAAGCATGCTACTACGCCGTGGTCCTTGCCACCGATGTTTCTTGACATGTACGTCAGCATAGTCTTCGCTACGGGGGCAGAATCTTCCTTCAGACTCTCCTCGCCCAATTGGTTTTCCAGCTGTCGAAGCTCCTCTTCCACTGAGTCCAAGTTGGCATAGCCTACTATTTCACCTGTTCCCTTGTTATACACAACATTTCGAAAAATGTACATTTCATCGAACATGAGAACAAAATAGGTGAAAAATTCGGACAAGTTCTTCAACGCCACGCCGGCTAGCCTCTTGATTACGGAGTGTTGAATGCCCTCTTTTGCAGGATTGGCGTGACTGTATTCGTATAGAGTTCTCTCGGAAGGAAGTTTGATGAATCCGCTATCTCGCATGGCAGAGTAAGCAGATGACGAAATGGACTTCACGTGTAACGCCCAGCGGATCAAAAGCGGATGCCACTTCATACCCGACGCTCCTTGTACCGCATGCGCCTTTTGCTGTTGTTCCCAGAATATTTTGACAAACGCCGGGGCATCTTTCATAGATGTCTTCAATTCATTGGACAGCTCTTCGTCCACAGGCACAGCTTCTGTCTTCAAAATCTTGTTCAGGCGTTCCTTCAATCTTCCTATCTTCAGTGCTTGTGCCCGAATCGTCTTCTGCTTGTGTTGCAATTTTGTTCTGAGTCGGTGAGGGGATAAGAAGTCGTCGCGGGTCTGCGGGTGAACCACCCCGTCCGGATCTCGCCTTTCTTCACGTTTCTTCATAGCGTCGAGATATTTGGTACAATTCGTACAGCGTTTACGGCGTCGCGATACCAGATAACTGCAATCGTTGGTTCTCAAAGTGCGGCTGTACTCCGTTTCTTCAAATTTGTTCGTGTCTAAAGTACACTGTACGTGGTTTTGCCATTTTTCGACGCATTGGGGGAGGTCTACGCCAACACATACCTTCGAAAATTGAACGGAAAACAGAGCACCAACAAGTACATCCGCAAACTCCTTCACCGTATCAGAAAAAAGGGGAACTAGGGGCTTCATAAGCTCGTGTCCGTAGATCTCATGATTTTCTGGGAGAGTCTCCATATGAACTTGAACTCTCAGATCGCTGCCATCACACGCCACGTTGATTGCTCGCTTGACACCAGATCGGAGTTGGTTTGGCATCAATAACTCCAGTTTCACCCGCTTTCCATGGAAACGTAACTGCCATCCGTTTGGAAGACGAGGTAGAACTCGTTCGGATAACGCTTGCTTCACATCGTCAGGAACGCCAGAAGTGTCGGCAGCTTCCTGGAAATCATACAGAAAACATTAGTTCTTTCATGGTACCGGCTAAATTACGTCCCGGTCTCCCCACACAAACGGGTTTTACTGAAGTCAAAAATAATCTGTGTGCGCGATATGTACGCTTACACACGATTGCGTACACACGTAACAAAAACAGGGTGTCTAGCGACCAGGGAAATCAGGGAAAAGTCAGGGAATTTTATTTTACATGAAAAATCATGGAAAAGACAGGGAAATTTGTACAAAAACATAGATGCGCAAAGTAAACAAGAAAAAGTCTTAAAAATGGACCATCTTTGGCTTTGAAAATATTTAAATATGCCCTGGAAAAATGAGGGGAAAGTCCGGGAAAAATCAGGGAATTTTTTTTCGGGGTGTCGCTAGACACCCTGAAAAGGTTATATTGTACTCACTGTCGTTTGCGGATGTACAGGAGAAGATGTCCGTTCTGAAGGCACCGGTCGGCACAACTCCTCAACGTCAATCATCCTTCCACCGATAGCAACTTCGCGGATTTCCTCGTTCATTTCGGGATCGCAATCGTGACTGCTTAGCTCCAAGGCATTGATCAATTCCTGTACATAAATCATATATATGTAATACTTTGCTCTTAAAACTCTCACCACAGGAATATTTCTGCATGTTAAAAAGAAGCAGAAAAGAAAATTAATAAATTACTACTTAAGAAGAGATGAAATACGTAAAGACTAAAACACAAAATAATTAAGTATAAATCCTCTTAAAAAAAAGGGGGGGGGGGCCAATAACCGCTTTTATACTAACCAGAGCTGTGGCCCGATTCGTCTCTTTGGCAGCTGCGCAACGGCATTCTTGAAAAAGTGGGTAATGGGGCGACACGTTAACTGTATCGGTATAGGCGACCTTAGACGTTGATGCTTCCGTAAGGTTACCACTGAACTTGGGTGTTGAAGTCGTCTGAAAAATATCAGGATCAAGAATCAATACTTGACAGTTCAAACAACTTCAGTGGAATAACGATTGGTCACTTACCATACCACCGCCTGGCTGCAAAGAAGGTGATTCCGGATCCAATATTAAATTATCCTCGTACGCATATTTCACGCGGGGACTTTCGGCTTGTACACGCTAAACAGAAAAAGTACGCAGTTAGAAAAAAATTGCTTGCGGCTGAATATTCATCCAAACCTCCGGAAAAGAGGACAACTGTTCTCTCCTTTTGAGAATTACATTCAACTATTTCCTACTCACTTCTGACAGTTGCGGGCTCGATGGGAGCAGTGCCGATTCAGAAGAATTTTGAAAAGTGTCATCAGCTGCTATCACTTCGCCAGCCGCTGGCAAAGAGTCAGGGGGAGAGACGATTTTTCGAACGGTAATAGTGACCTTCGGCGTCGACGGCTGAAAATGTTCAGGTGACAGCATCAGTATCTCGCTAATAAGAGTAGATCCGCATTGTACCGGGGAGGTAACCCCTTCTACACATTTTGGTGGCAATAATTGGTTACTCACGTCAATGTCGGGCAGTACCAACGTGGATGATTCGCAGTCTGACACATATGCTTCATCAATACGTTGGATTTTTAGGTGGAGGTTACTTTGTTCAGCCTGGATCTCTTCTTCACCAGTTGTGTCACTTGGTAGTTTTGATATCTGCACATTTCACAAAAGAAGTTGCAAATAGTTGGTGACATTTGACAGAAGGTGAGGGTAACCTACAAAGAAGGTTGAGATCCTACCTCTAACTGCTGAAAGTCCTGTGTTGGGGGATCTGAGATATTAACAGAACTGCCAATAACCGCTGGTTCCAAAGAAGAAGGACCTGCTGGGCATTGTTCCCCAACATCTGTGTGTGATGCTTCCCCCTGATTGCCTGTAGATATGAGCATTTCAGATCCAACTGTACATGTTGATACCTGCGAATTCATATGATAACAAAGTAAAACACAAATACAGCAAAAAAAAAAATAAACATGGGACGGTAAGAAATCTTAAGAACTCTAGAAACAGTCACATATCCCCAACCTTTTTACATGACCGTTCCATATTCTATTTTTTGAAGCAGGGGATTACTATGGTAGGCTTCAAAGACTAAAATCATTTCAACTTACATTACGAGCTGCCTTTCCTCTTCCTCTTCCTCTTGTCTTGGCAGGACGTCCCCCACGATTCTTTGGTATTTGCTCCCCAGCTGCTAAACGAGCTGTCTTCTGATCATGTTCCTTTCGCTTTGTCAAACAAACACTTGCAGGTATCTTTGGCATTGTGGCATACCTTCTTTGAAAACCTACAGAAAGAGAGTGCATTGATTCACAATTTCCTGAGCACAATAATCACTTGTAGTAAGAGAAACACCACTTTTGTTGCACAAAAAAACATCACCCAATATTGTACTTTATGGGTTATGAGAGACTCGAAACTGTCAAGACCCCTTAGATATAACGTTATCAAGTCACGCAGATTGCAATTTTGGCATATTAATTAGGATAAAAATTCTTCAATCAATCATTGAACGTCAGCTACTGGCGAAATCAGACCAAATTCACGCAAGAACATGGAAACGAAAACCACGAAAACAAATCGGTACTAGTCGGATAGGCTCGACTCACATACGAGGTTTTCATGACTCCCCGGTTGGGTTTTTGACACCCTTCTTGGTGTAGATCTTTTAAGAAAGGTTGATTGCATTGCAAGATAATAGTAGAACACATGTATTTTACCTTTCGTACAGAAAAATAGGCAAATAAGTGTGATGTTTACATATCACCAGCGTCACCCGACCACAACTTAACACACTATAACTGTCTACCTAACCGTTGCAAATGACCAAGAATTAAACGCAATGACGAAGTCTAATCTTATATCGCGTTTATATACATACTACAAGTCTACGAAGAAAATATAAACACAGAATATTGAATTTACCTGCGGAAAAAATTCCTCCTCTAGCCAAACGGCATAGTGGCGGCCATGATGGATTCCAGTGACGTCACATACTCCCTCTCTCTCGCTCTTGTTGTTGTTGTTGTTCTTTGCTCACGACGGTGTCAGTGACACGACTTTCTCATTAAATGTTCGTGTCCCAAAGATTTTTTAGTGGAACCTTTTGTTATCTTGCAATGGAATGAACCTTCGTGAACATTTCTAGACCAAAAAGGCCTCAAAACTCTCATCCATCGAGGCATGAAAACCTCGTATGTGTGGACACCTCCGCGCTTGCTTCCACTCCATACTATTTTTCCTCTCATGCTGCAACCGACAACTCGCGCGAAGGGCGCGAAGGATTCCCACCCCACATTCCCACTCAGTCAGTTACCGCTCACCAGCCGCTCACCCGCTCACCCTCCTCGCTTTGCTCCTCAGAGAGTGTACACCTGGTGTTCACAAAAACATGAACATGATCGTCGCGGTCTGCTGATCCCAAAGTGCCGGTTGATCGAGTGTTAATCATGATTTAAAGTGATATCAGAATGTTATTTTTGTGCGTTGACTGAAACCATCGAAAATTTGCACTACTCGGAAGCTGTAGTGATGTTAGCAGCGAAGAGTTTCGCGATGATTTTGTGAAAACCAGCCTTCCGCGATGACGACTGCCCCCGTCGCCGGAGTGGTTGTGTGGGCAACCATGCAAATGGATACTGCATTTGGCCATCAGGTTAGTCAAAGGTAATACTAAGAATATTATGAACCTTTATCGTATGTTGTTCGGATTCGTGTTGTACCTACGCTCCATCGTTGCAGTCGTTCAGACAGGGGTGCGGAGGAAGACCCCAACCTCCGTTCATTCGCAATGATTCGTATTTGTAGAGCAACTTTTTCACTGTAAGGCCTGTGCATGAGACTAGTGGGAGGCCTCTAAATCCGAGGGGTGTTTGGATTCTAACCTACAAACTCTGGCCAAGATATTTAGCCACCTTGACTCCTGGTCAATCTGCCCCCTGTGACCGTCCTTTATTCTTACTATCTTTGTTTTGGTGGAAATGCAGTTTTATGTTAGCGCTGGCTCCGTTTGGTGTATGAATAATACATGATACGGAAACATTATCTTGCCTTCAAATTTTGTCAAAGACTAAGCTAGACCTATCGGCTTCTATCAAACCCGTCGACTTTGTAAGCCGCTTCACTGCCCTATGAGATTTGCAGAGCTCATAAACCTATCATCAGTGCGGACTCCCCCCCCCCCGCGTCCGTTGTAAGCAAACCTTGTACCTAAACCATATTTAAGAAGGAAGGTTTTCTACCTTCTTCCACCTTTTTTGGTCGCCACGCTAAGCGAGGGACAAGGATTTTCGATTACGTGTCGCTGTTCAAGGCTACGAAAGACTGGAACAGGGTGAAAAACAATCGGTTTAAATCTGATTGTGAGGTTAATTCGCACCTATTTTAGTGCTTGGGCCTGGTGTTGCGATATCG
>Ga0058702_10000975_pt1 | contig 11168 bp, 6 predicted proteins | sample AgamicOrSfe_FD_83781 | JGI IMG/M metagenome (GOLD analysis project Ga0058702, IMG submission 83781) | Agave microbial communities from Guanajuato, Mexico - Or.Sf.e | ecosystem: Host-associated > Plants > Phyllosphere > Phylloplane/Leaf | place: Guanajuato, Mexico | collected 2012-05-30
CCACAAAACTGCAGAAATTGCCTTGCGAAAGTGGGATGGCGGACAAAAAGCCGTGAATACTGAGGTTTGACACGGGATGCAGTCGATAGAAAGCTGCCAAGGCTTGCCCCACGTGGACTAGCTTCGACGCCCGAGCCACGCACCAGTCCCAAAACAGCAACTCTCATATAAAGTCGAAAAAAATTCTCCTCAACCATCACAACATCAAACAAGATTCTTCTAATGCTGTCAATGGGCAAAATAATGGTCAGTACGGGGGTCGAACCCGCGACCTTGGCGTTCCAGATATATCCGAGGAGATATTAGCACCACGCTCTAACCAACTGAGCTAACCGACCAATTGGATGGAGCGAAAACGACTCGATGAAGATAACACGGACTGATCGAGCCCACAAGCCATCGCCATAGTACGTCTATTCTCGTGTGACCTGGATGGGGACCCCAGAATGTAAATCGTGGTTCGGATCACGGACCAATCCGAGATGATTCAAGTATTTCGGCAAGAAGGGCGACGATATTAGCGGCAAGGGTTGGAAGGGGCATGAGAGTATCCGACAAGAATATGAGGGCTCCTTGAGAGAGCAGTGATAGAGATAGGAAGACAAGAGCTGAGCTAGCTCCCTCAGTCAATTTTGCGGTCTGCCATCCAGTTGGAGATGACTCTTTTGCCTTGCTCGAGAGTACTTGCCTGAGTGTGCAAAGCACCCAGAACATCTTTCCTAGTGACATCTAGTCGCAGGTCCTTGCAAAGTGTTTCCAATTGGTTGGCCTGGACCCTTGGAACAATCTCATCCCCAGAAGCGACTAGCATCAGAACCTTTGGTGGGTGAGGTGATTCAGCAATCTTGCGCAAGGCTTCCTCGCTACTCCACCAGCTGCGAAGGAATGGCCAGAGGTGTTTGTATGGGACCCACCAGTCCGGGTAAATGGCTGCAAGCATACTCTTGATGCTAACAAACGGAGTCTCCAAGACGAGGCGGGAGATACGAGCAACACCAGTAGTTTGTGTTGAGTCCAGGTGCTTCGATGCAGCGTATGCAGCGACTCCAGATCCGATACTCTGGCCCCAGAGGATCAGCTCGGTATTCTCTGCATCCTGACCATATGTCTGAATTGCCCAATTCACAAAAGCTTGTGCATCCTTTTCGATGCCTCTTTGGTGAGCACGTCCAGAGGAAGTCCAGTATCCGCGATAAGCCAGTGCGAGCAACGTCCAGTCATATGGAGAGTCTTTTGCTGCAGCTCTCAAAATGTTTGAGAGCATTGGTGTCCGAGGCGGGATAGATGCGCCATTACCTTGGAAGTATAGCACGATGACTTTCTTCTGTTTGACATGCGCAGCAACAAATGAGTCTTCCGGTTTTGCGACAGCCACGGAGAGCTTCGTGCGATCCAGAGATTTGATCTTGATTTCTTTCCAAGAAACTCCGGCCCATGTCTTTGAGTAATCGTCCAGTTTCTCACGTCTCGAGCCGGGAGGAAGAGATGGCATGTAGATGATCTTGTTCTGAAACAAGACCATGAGCAGACATTTGTGGATCCAGTGGCCTATGAGAAGCCCAACAAAGACACCCGGAACAAGGATGAAAGGCGAAACACCAGCGAAGATGGTTCGTCTTTGGCCGTCCAAGACATGGCTGTGTATCAAGAGGCGGGGGCGTCGAAGTGGTCCGCTTCTCGTAGCGGCGAGCAATCCGCGTCGCTGTGCATTACCAACATGTCTCGAAAGCAAGCCTGGTCGAGCATGATGAGTGAACAGACAGTTCAGTCTCGAGTTCATGACAGCTAAGCAGAGACACATGTAAGCTCCAGGCTCGAGAGTGCGTGACTTGGATGGAATCAGTGACGTAGCCGCAAGCCAATCAAAGCGCGTTTGTTGCACCCCTCGCGTCACCCTCCATTTCGCGTCTTGGAATGGTTTCTAAAGAAGGCAAAGACCAGGTTCACTTTTGTCAATCTCTGTTCCGATCACATTTTGCGACACACGATTCCTGTTTTTGCTCGAAATTGCATAACTTAGCCCACAAATATTTAGATCATCCTGCTGTCATAAAAAGCGATTGGAGCACGACGCTGACCATGACACGCATCACGCGCCGCCAACCCCAATTATCCGAATCTTGGGCACACATGGACGACGACTCGCAAACATCTGGAGAGGAATTCCAGCCACGTCTTCGAGAAGCGTACTACAATTCTCACAAACCTGGCACTCCGTCAAATCCACCAGGCTCGACCGGCTTTCAGGAAAGTCCGACTCAGAAACAACCTTCTATGAACCGTCGCAAACGGAATGCTTCCCAGATAAGCTCACAGTCCGAGTTCGTCATGCCTACGCCTGAATCCAGTGGGTACCTTGAGACTCCTCCGACTAGAACTACGAGACAGTCTCCAAGGCCTGCTGTCAGAGCATCAGCTATTCGCAAATCTGCACCTATCAAACGTGCTACTGTAGCGGCTCAACCATCAAAACGCAAGGCTTCCAAGACGACCACTCAGGATGCTTCACCAGATTACGTCCATTATGTGTGGATAAATGCTGTTCTTCCGCTGCTCAAATATGTGCTATCAGTCTTCTCCATCGCTGCGCATGCGCTCAAACCACTTCTTGGATACACTTTGATTGTGCTCGTCATGGCTGCTGGTATAGGTATCGCGAAAACCATGGTAGTACACAGTGTTAGCAACGCTCTGTCACCATTGTGCAACATCCCAGGAGCTGGCTTCTTCAATCTTCCCTTCTGCGACATGGCACACAATGACCGCAGAGGTCCCGTCGAATTTGACAAGCTGGTCATCACCCAATCGAATTTCGAGGATATCCTTGAAGCCTCTGTTCATCAAGCCGCCCTCCCTCTGGCCATGAAGAACTCGGAGCTATCTATACGCGACTTACGCACAGTAGTCAGACACTCCAGCCTGGGTTCCCGCAACGAACTCGTCAACGAATTTGACGGCTTCATCGAAACCGCCCGTCAAGCCAGCGACGGCCTCTCTCAATTCAATTCCAGGATCTCTCGCGCATTAGACGGTATCCTTTCCGCCAACCGCTGGACAATGAAAGTCCTCCAGGGCATCGAAGCCGCTCCAGACTCCGAAGGCATCATCCCTCGCTTCTTCTCGCAATACCTGTCTTTAGCTGTACCTCAACAATCCACCCAAGACATAATCTACGATCAATACATCCGCCACACCTCCGAAGTAGAAGAGCAAATCCAAATCTGCATTCTCGAAGCAAACACCCTGCTCGAAGTTCTGGAAAACCTTGACGACCGCCTGCACCAAATCCAAGATATCGCTCATCGCGAAGACCTCAAAGTCGGCGATGCAAAAGCAGAGTTGCTGGGTTTACTCTGGACGAAACTAGGTGGAAATAGAGGTCCTTTGGCTAAACAGGAACGACAATTGACTACTCTGAATGATGTGGGTAGATATCGCAAGACTGCTATGCAACATGTGATCTCTACTCTTGTTAAGCTCAAGGATATTGAGAATAATTTGAGTCAGTTGAGGGACGATGTTGCTGCGCCTACTATCGTGGATAGAGAGAGGATGCCGTTGGAGATGCATATCGATCTTATCAGTTCTGCTGTTGATCGATTACAGACGGTTAGGGATGAGGGCAGAAAGGAAAAGGAGAAGATGTTGCAGGGTACGCTGCATCAGATCAACGAGCATTCTACCGACAAGAGAATTGGATAGTGGGGATTTGGGATATTACTTCTTTGGTAAAGCGTGATTATGATATGGCGTTTTGGATTGGGTAATGAGCAAAAGGTTGGATAGGGCAATTCCACTTGAATTGCAAATGAAATAATGACTTTGAGTTCAATATGCTTGTTCGGACAAAATATTCGTATTCACCATGCGTAAGAAGTGACCAGTTGGTGTTGCACACTACCTGAAGACGGAAACGACCACCAAGAGCTTCTCTTCCAATGAGCCAATGATTTGATTACTGCTGCGTAGCTTGATTAAAGGTCTCCAAAAGCTGCCTGAGACATTGTAGATTGTATGTGCTTATGCAGCGACACTATCACCCTCGACTGGTAGAATGCTATGCCAGTCTTCTCTCCAGTCGCTACTGCCGTCCTCGCGTCCAGGCCAGATCCTTCTGAAGATCTCTTCGACCCGAGGATCCAGATCCTTGGGCACAGGTTTCTTCGGCCATCCGTCTGCTCTTATTTCCTCTATCTCCACTTCATCGTGTCTGTCATCTCGAACTCCTCGCAGCACTTTCCATGAGCGGCAGATGTGGTAAAGGACTCTTTCTGACTTTTTGTATATACTGGATCGGCGCGCGTTGAGAGTTGGAAGCCCTATAACCATGAGCTCTTCAAGGCCACGAACGCGCCCAGGAGGCGAGATAAGATGGAAGACGGATTTTGCGAAGTTTTCGTCTATGGCTCGATTGATGAACGTTCTCCTGATATTACCGTAACGACCCGAAAGCTGTTGATCAAAGCTGTCGTAGGGTTCCATCCGACCCCGGTGCCTCTCCAATCTGTAGTCTCTGGAGCCAATATACAGAATAAGGCGGCGAAGGGCGGGAAACGTGGCAAACACCTTGTAGTTGGCTATCTCGGTGGGGCTGCCTTGATCCCGCATTATGGCGATCTGAGGCTCCTCAAGTCGTGGACATTGGTCTCTCATCTCCCTGAGTAACGAAGCTGTTGTGTCAATAGCGGACAGCGTCGTGCAACAGAATCCTAACCTGCGAAGACTAGCACCGTGTCTTTGGTACACGGCTTTCATATCATGAATGTTCCAAGTACCTTTGATGCAAAGCGTCGAGAGAGGTGGTAGGCTTGTGATGAATGGTCTCGCAAGGTGAGAATCACGAGAAAAACCGATGAAGTTGAGTGTCAACGTTTTTAAAGAAGCAAGATTATACCCGATGAGCCGTGATTGAGCGACTGGGTCAAGTGGCGAGCTCAGAATCAAAGTGTGTAGAAGGGAGAAGTCAAGATGTTTGTGCCAACTCTTCAGTTCTTCTTCGGTCAATTCTGGGCCCTCTCGAGAGAATATATCCAGTCGCCTCAGCCGCGTGGAACGATTGGAGCTAACCCTCTCCATCGGCAATTTCGGTTGCCACTCCAGATGCCAACGTGGACCACGTTCCATTCGCCTGAAACGTACCACTTCGACGTTTGGTGCCAACTTCGTAAGCACTTGCTGAACGACTCGTTGAGACCGGAAGGCGTAGTTGTCATGTTGCGCCGGTTCCATGTATGAGAACCAAATGCTGTGCAGACACGGCGATGATGCAAGGGCCAACTCATACTTGTCTGGCTCGGGTCCCATCAGGCTTCGGACACAGAAAGTTCTCAAGTGAAGCCGGCAGTGTGGATGATATCGATGAATTGCATCGAGTACACAGGGTGGTAGCTGGTATTCAAGCTCGTAGATCAGATCTGACAAAGCAGGACATCGTTGTAATAAGGCAACGACGGGCGTCCAAGCGAGGTCGTATGTCCCAACCACCTCAGCTGGCTCCATGTCGCTACTATACCAACTTGAAGGATAGCGGATGTCGCGTTTGTTGGCGTCCGGGGGTCTGCATAGCCTCAAAGTACGTATGTGATCAAGGGCAAAGATGGGTCCTAAAGCATCCGAAAGTCTTTGCACCTCTTCCCTGACATTGTCATGATCGCGTATAGACAGTAGGACCTTCCGAAATATGACCGTGTTGGCAAGGTCTCTGATCTTGTGACTCGTCTCTGAGAAGCTACAAGTGCTTGCCGGGTGAGTATCTTGTAGCAGCTCGCATATTTGCAGAACAATCTCGGGCGGCAGACATTCAATGGCTGAGGAGGGCATGTTCCTAGAAGGAGTGAATGACACGAATAGTTGTGGTGGTGCTGATTGAGTAGGACAGAGGATGCAAGAGTGTCGGTGATCAAGATGTCGAGCGTCAGAATGCGGCGCGTAAAATGGCAAGCGAGGGTAGCTACATCAACCGCACCTGCATCTTTGTGTAACGCAACCTGCAGCTTGGCGTGCTTTTGTATTGGTGAGAGAGGAGCTCAATACTTTCTCACAGGCTTGATACTGCTTTGACGGCGGGCGATCTCTTAGCTTCCAATGTTAATGCATCACTGAAGAAAGCCGGATGTGACGGGCTACCGCATAGGTATGCGCGAAACCAATACCACGAAAATTTCCCTAGTCTCTCCCCCTGATAGTACTCGTCTCATCTCGAGTAAGCATCACGATTGTCACGTCCGACTCTGTACACTGTCAGTGGCAAGGTGATACCAGCACCCTGTTACTCTTGCCAACACAGAACAAATAATCGAGCTTCAAGCATGACTTGTGAGCTTCAGATCTCCCCGCCGGAGTCCGGGATACCAGGCATAAATAGAAGAGCTATTCTTCAATGAACGGGTCGATGTACACCCACAAAACAACACGAAACATGTCGAAGACGCACACAACCTTTGTCGCCAGGATCTCCGATGACCACGGCACATGTGCATCTTCGACAGCATTGATACGGAGTACTTCAGATCCCATCGGCTGCTCGAGTTGGACAACCGCCGACAGCTTCATCGTCGATAGACTTGTCATAATCGAGACCATGAGCGGACGCGTTTGGCTCCGAATCCGAGATGAAGCAGGAGGAAAGGTCTCGGTACACCTTACCGAAGCCCTAAAAGCTGGCCCTCCACATCGGAGCTTCAAAGGCCGACTCGGGACCACTTGTTCGCGATGCTTTCTCTGACGCTGGTCCGACTTGATTTTGCAACCTGGAACTGTTGGACCTCCGACCATCCGATATTGTGTCAGAATACCAAAATATCGTTCTTGAATAGGAGGCGTGAGATCGTATATCTACAGGTAGGGTTTTCGTGATGCTGTAGGTTTCCTCTGTCTCTTGTCATCCACAATCTACGCAACCGCTTCTTTACATCGCCAGATTCCAGGGCTTACATCGAGTCTGATCGTCTCGCAACCTTTCCTCGATACATCTGCCAACCAGCACAATGGGTTTTGTCAGCCTCTTTCTTCCTGAGAAGTCTTCTCATCGCGTGGGCCACAGAGACCCCTTCTGGAATGGCAGAAAGAAGCCCTTCATGGTCGCAGCCGTCGCATCGGCCATGCTGCTGCAGATACTGTTCCTTGTGAACATGTCATATCTGTTCGGCTCCCTGTTCAAGTCCGAGCATAGAGTGCACAACCTCCACATCCTTACAGTCGACTACGATGGTGGCGTCATTGGAAAGAGTCTACAGGGCGCCATCACACAGCTCAAAGCTGATACATTTCCCACTTTCGACATCGATAACACCAACAAATACCCTACGGTAGAGGATGTTGTCCGATCTGTCAGGAAGGGAGAACATTGGGCTGCTGTGTTCTCTCACGCTGGAGCATCAGAGCGCCTCGCAGCTGCTCTTGAGGGTGGAGACGCTGCAGCTACGTATGATCCGACCAACACACTTACATACGTCTGGAACGAGGTCAGATACCCAGCCATGGAAGACGGTACCATCAAGTCAAGCATGTCACAGCTCATGGCGGTCGCCCGCATCGCGTACAACCACATCAACGGCACCGGTGCCTTACAGACACTAAACAAAAACGACCCAGCCGCTCTCCAAGTTTTCCTCAACCCGATCCAGGCAGGAGAAATCAATATCATGCCTACGACACAAGGAACAAGAGTATTGTACAACACCGTGGCTATGGTTTTGCCGATTATTCTACAATTTTTCTTCCTTATGGCCGTCAACGGCGTTAGTGCAGAGTTCAGACTATACTCGCACCTACCAGTCCTCAACAATGGCATCATACGCTTAGTACTCAGTCTATCATACACATTCATCGGCTCCCTCTGCTGGGCTGGCTACGTTTGGGCTTTCCGCGAGACTTGGTCTGTAGGCGCAGGCCAATTCTTCTGCACTTGGGTCATCATCTGGCTTTTTATGCACATCAACTTTATTGTCGTACGTCTCCTTATACCCTACTTCGTCACCCTTCTACTTCCACCGCTAACACCACTTCAACCCACAGATCGACGTAGCAACCGGCTTCATACCCATGAAATTCCTCCCCTTCTTCGTGTTGACTTGGGTAATCCTCAACGTAACCTCCACAATCTGGCCCTTCGAACTCGCACCTGCCTTCTATCGATGGGGCTATGTCCTTCCCGCTCATGAGGTCTGGCAAGTGCTGATACAGATATGGTCGGGAGGTGCAGTGGATAGGCTGTATCAAGCTTTGCCGATACTTTTTACATGGGAACTTGTGTTTTTGCCATTGGCAGTCGTGGCATTGAATCATCGCTGCAAAGTTGCGGAAAGAGAACATTTGACTGCGGAGGAGGAGAGACGACAACTTATATCGAAGGCGGAGAAGGGAAAGGCGGATGATAGCGTGAAGGAGGAAGCATCGTCACCGGTGGATGAGAAGGTACAGAGTTTTGAGGCAGACGGGCAGAGAGATGTATACGCTCCAGCTATTGCTCCTCCGGTCTGAGAGGCGCTGAATTGGCTAAGTCAAAGATGGCTGTGAGAGTTGAAGGAGTGTTGAAGAAGTATCTGCAATCAAAGATTTAATCCTCGAATTTCAGCTAATAAGGACTTGATCGGGCGGTTCGGCTACCAAGCGTTTTCTTCCCAGTCATACCCACAAGCGGCATAGTATAGTGCAACCAGGTTTCGAAGGAAGCTACAAGGTGAAGAGAATGCGAGTGTGGTGTACAGCATCTCCGAGGACTATCGTAAAGGCATATCTAGCGATAGTAGTGATGCTAGCGTCATATTTGCGGCATCAACATGACAATCTCGAAGGATTGTCGATCGCAATAGTAGATATATCCGACTCCTAACGTGGTTCGAAGACTCCCGACGAGCTTCAACTCAAGACATGCTAACCACAAATCATAGTATGAGCGAAACAATTAACTTCAATCAAGTAGCAAAAACTGACAACAAAACCAAAGCACAAAAATGAAAGTCCACTATTTTGATAGACAAATCCGCTTCTACATCACCCCGAGTAGAACAATGTCTAAGAGCAGACTTGCAACAGCGCGATGGCATCAGCAGAGGAAAGCTAGAACAAAGGTATATTCGGGTTTCGGTCCCCTTAGGGTCATCCGAGCAAAGATGTCGCGTAGTTTGCCGTCGCTGATAGTGACGCTAGTCATTTAGGATGTGCGTGTTGGTAGTTGTTAGATGGGGAGGTGTGGTGCGCACATGGGGAATACTGGCGATGGGTGGCGAAGCAGATGTATGATGGCGCTGACCGATGATTGCACAATTTCAGGTCATAGAGTCAATGGAATGAGATTGATATGGAGACGAGTTGGGGTCGAGATGGAATAGAGATGAAGCGAAACCAAGAAATCATGACAGCAAATAAGACAAATTGGGAAAGGGCAAGTGGGAGTCGGAATTCAGAACGAAGTACAAATTGTCCTCAGCAAGTCAGGAAGTCGCGTATGTCCGAGTCCTCCTGCCGCTGCACGAGAATCGGTTGATGGATTATGAGAACAAAGAACGTAGGTTTTCGCACGCCATATATGCTTAGATAATGACACATCAGATGCCTTCCACGGAAAAGTTTACACCTAAGCAGACCACCTGACGGCTATGATCTCAGCAGCACGCTCGGCAATACCATAAATCGCCGTCTGGATATGCGCAGAAAGCTGCACAGGAATAATACTAGCATCCACAACTCTCAAGTTAGCAGTACCATAAACCTTCAGCTCGGGGCTAACAACACCACCATCCTTCTGCGGAAGCATCGCACAAGTCCCCAGAGGGTGATAGATAGTCAGTGTGTGGTTCAACGCGAAGTCTCTCCACTGTGCATCGGTCTGAATGGCCGAGCTAGGCTCATACTCTGAAGCAATAATGTCCTTCATTGGTGCTGTTTGGGCGATCTTGCGATTGAGCTTGGTGGCAGCAATGGCGGCTTGCAGGTCATATTCGTTACTGAGGTATCTCGGGTCGATGATGGGTTTGCCGAGAGGGTTGGATGCGTTGATGTGGACGTTACCGCGAGAAAAGGTGTGCATGATGACACTGAGTAGAGTGAAGTAGTTGGAGCCGTACTCGGAAGAGTTGACGACAGGATAGCCGCCGACACCAGTATAGCCATCGGAGAAGATGATCTCAAGTTGAGGGATGGTTTCACTCTTGTTTCCGGTCAGGAAGTCAAGCTTAGTTTGGTCAACAACGGAAGCTTTGGCGTTTGTTGCAGTCCTAGCGACGTCAATCAGAGCGGCAGATCCGTTGCCGAGTGCTTGTGGCCAGGTCAAATAAGCGAAACCAGAAGCAGCATAGTCGTAGCTTGATACTCTGTTTGCGTTGTACAGAGCCAGCTGCTCGGCCTTGAAGGTCGCATTGTACTTGAGTTCGTCAAAAGAGGTCTCGTTCTTCAACTTGAAGCTGTTCTGAATGCGAATGTGATCTTGCAGATTCTCGCCAACAGAGGGAAGCTCAAGCACCGGTTTGACACCAGCAGCTTTGATGACAGAAGAATTGCCAATTCCACTGAGCTCGAGTAGTCCAGGTGATTGGAAAGAGCCAGCGCTTAGGATGACTTCTTTACCAGCATTGATAACAACATTGCCCTTGAGCGTGACACCTGTGGCAACAATCTGGCCACGGCTTTTCTTTGTATTGATCTTGATGACCTGTGTCTCGGTCATGACATGAAGGTTGTTTCCAGCAATCTTGAGGTACTCGGGACTGTAAGAACGTGTGTATTTGGCAGTGTCGATGTTGTTTGGTTGGATTGAAACACCAAGAGGGTTGCCATCGAGAGATTCCATGTTCTCGGGGAAGCCATAATTTTCCATGGTCGGGATCCATGTCTCTTGATCAGTAGGCTGGATTCTGTTGATCGTGGCGTGGATTGGACCATCGACTCCAACACCTTGGTCAATCTCTTGTCCAGGATAAACACTCTGAGTATAGTTCTCGACCTTGAGCATACTATCAATCATGTTCTTCCAGTTCCAGCCAGGGTTGCCAATCTGCTCCCAAGCATCATACTCGGCCACTGAAGCGCGATCCCAGCACATCAAGTTCAGAGCAGAGCTTCCACCGAGCACCTTTCCCCTGTTCTGAGCCCAAGAACGGCCACCAGCGTGAGGTTGTGCGACAGTGGTGAAATTGTAGTCATAGATACCACCAAGCGTGCTACCCTTC
>Ga0058702_10000976_pt1 | contig 11162 bp, 11 predicted proteins | sample AgamicOrSfe_FD_83781 | JGI IMG/M metagenome (GOLD analysis project Ga0058702, IMG submission 83781) | Agave microbial communities from Guanajuato, Mexico - Or.Sf.e | ecosystem: Host-associated > Plants > Phyllosphere > Phylloplane/Leaf | place: Guanajuato, Mexico | collected 2012-05-30
CCCCTTCCCCTTCCCCTCCAACTCCACCCTCACTTCCACTCTCAGAGCTAGCAGTGGTAGCATACGCAACGAACGCCCAACAATACTTGCCCACGAACGCATGGCGCAGACTCGTGGCCGCGGAGTACCAGTAGGCAAGCGGGTTGGAGCGGCGATGCGGGTGGACAATGTCGTCGTATTCACTGTCGATGAAGCAGGTTGTGCTGATGGTGGCACAAATGGGAATGTCGGCGAAGCGCATGGGGCGGATCGCGAAGGGAGGACGTGGTGGCGAGGATGATGCTGTTGTAGGTGGAGGCGTGTCGGCCGTGCTTGTGGTGGTGGCTGGGTTGATGACGGGAAAGCTGGACGGTCTGGCCATGATGGGTGGAGTTGTATGCGATAAGGTCTACGGTGTGTGAGCTCGCGGATTCTCGCGGAGTGGGGATAGCTTATGGTGTTATATTACTACCTGTAGAGCTGACCGTTCAGTTGACTACACGCACGGGACACATGACCTATCCAGAGTCAACGATCCCGTTGATGACTGCCCTGTCAACAAAACGCCCACTTGCCTAAAGAGGTGCTCACGTGATTCGCCACCTTGTCTCTCGTCTGCTCTTTGCCCTGTCAACACGATGCGTGACGGGCGCAGGCCGTCAGTCATGCTGTGTCTCTTGTGCAGCTACCAAATGCTGAGGCACAAGATATGGCGCAGACGACCAAGCATGCATGTAGAACACGATGATCCCATAAAGTGACCCTGTGTTCAGACCGTGCAGACAGTTTCGACAGCCATGAGAATTGCCCAGAGTCGTCAACGGCAACTGGGTGGGCAAAGATGGTTCTTCAAGCTCTGAGATACAATGTAAGGATCAAGAAGAGACAGGGAGACTGAATCGATCCGTTCTGGCGGTCTCCATAGTCGTCTTCACCGAGTTTTCTGGAGGTCGTGGAGCCGGAATCAGAGGCGTCAAGGGGCGTGCCGTCCTGTAAGACGAGATTGGCATCGAATGCTCTCGATGATCAATCATGGGTATGTCAGTACGTTGGGAGACGGGATCTTGGCATCAGCTTACTAGCACTTTCAAGCAGGAGGAGCACCGTAACCTATGGAGTCATCACAAAGACAACAAACAAGTCATGACATTTCTCGTCAGCTCTAATGTACAGATCCGTAGTTATCCCGCCTATTCCTATGCTCCTAAACGCCTCCGGGAGAGTACCCTCCTAATAACCAGCCGACTCGTCCTTCGTCGGAAAGTGCGGTTCACCCTCCACCTTACACTCGTTCTCCCAATTCTTTGGTGTGAACTTGTCTGCAATCTTCTTGAACTCCGCTAGCGTGCAGAAGGATGCCTGGCCAGGGAAGTGCTTTCCAGGTAGGGCGCAGCCGGGGATGGTGACGGCGCGGTCGTTGTAGCGGAGGCGGACGTAGTAGCCGTCGAGGCGAGAGAGTTGAGAAGGTGAGAGGTCGGGTGTCGGGATGCGTGCAATGGTGGTGTTGGGGTCGGCGCCGCGTGTGGGAGTGGTGGTTGAGGCTGATGAGGTAGCTGCTTTGTCGACCAAGGAACGCAATGATGCAGCGGGCGAAGGTAAAGAGGCAGTGAGCGATGAGGAGGTCGAGTCTGTGTCCTTGCGTATGCCTTTGACGGCGGAGGGGTCTGCCTTGAAGAGCTCGACTGCAATGTGTGAGGTGTATGGTGGCCACTTCTTGTCAAAGCATCCAAGGCCTGCGAGCATTCCTGCGAGAGTCGTATCGTGTGCTCCAGACATTGCGAACTTGATCGGTGACTTGATATCCAAGGAGAATGATTCTGCATTCTTCTTGGTCTGTTCGACATAGCCGACCATCTGTGTGACGACATCGCCGACGTATCCTCCAATGCCGACACGACGGTATTCTTCGCTTTCGTGGTAGCCACTGAACCATTCTTCTGTCTCGATTTCGTCAATGATCTGTCGTACTCTTGGCTCGTAGAACTCGGCGGGTAAGTGCACTTCTGAGCTATGAGCTATTGTGCTGTTCAGATGATCGAGGATGCCGCTTAATTTCGGATGACCTCCGATCCTGACAGGACCTTTGTCAGGCATGTACTGTGAGAGCTTCGTGTTGAGGTACTTCATCTCGTCTGAATTGTCCCAACGTTTTGCAGTGCGCTCGGCGAAAGCTACCATCAGCTCTTTGTAGCGCTTGCAATGTGCTTCATTCGGTGGCAACGTGTCTTGCTCTGCGGTTCGTGAGACGATGGGTAGTGGGCCGCAGGTCCTATTGCTTGCAGGGTACATGCCGACGAAAGCTTGCTGCACGGAATCGAGGGCGCGCGGGAGGTGGGTGGATCGGAGGTAGAAGGTGTTGGCGTCGGAGAGTGTCTTTGGCATAAAGCCGAGCTGAGAGATGTAGAGATTGGCGAGTCGCTGGCCGAGTTTGAGCGTGGTCTGGCGGCCGACGTCGGTGAGCTGTCCGGCGATGCTACAGGCGAATTAGTAGATCTCCTTGATTGATTGTAGAACGAATGTGATACCAGATGTTCGTCCCAAGGCCATCTTTGCCCTTGGCGGGTACCGTGACGCCTCTTTTGGAGAATTCCTCCATCGTGCTGGTCCAGTCGAGGTGGTCCCAGCTGCCGTCTGCGGTCAAGACGGCGGCCTTCATCCTCTGGGCACTCTCGCAGAATGGCCAGACTTGTTAACACATCAGCAAATGGCTATTTCTTTAGCGAGGAGTGTAAGACTTACGAGCTGGCACGCCGGCATCGGCGAAGCGAGGATGCACCGGGGTGCGCTCCCCATGTCGAAGAGTCTGATAAAAGGTGAGTCATTCGGCGTTTAACAGGTTGAGACCAAGACGTACGACAATGACCTGCTCTAGAGCCAGGCCAGGCGGAAAGAGCTCCTGAAGCTCGCCGTCGCTGTAAGGCGGACGAGGGGCGTAGGTTGTCATTGTTGTCTTAGTGATCTGAATCAGTAGGATGCTTACAGAGTTGACTGGTTTGAATTAACTTACTGTTGTTGTGGCGGGTGCCGTAGCTACTTATATCTAGGTCAGAGGTCAGAGTATCCCGTAACACGTAGCTAGGCGTATAGAGAACAGGACTTACTTGTGGGATGGTAGTGAGGAAAGGTAGGACGGAGAGTGTCACAGCGTGACAAACACCACGATGTGCTTTAATTGTGGAGAATCCAGGTCACGTGACGCCTTAGCATCGAGCCTCTTTTCGAGGTCATGGTACTACTGCCTATTCACAGCGTGAAGGGCTTCGTACTAGGTCGATAGCGTTGCGTATGCTAGCACGGCGGATATCCCTAACGAGATATTAGTATGATCTGGTCTTTCAATCTCACGATTCCATAGTTCTAGGAGCCTAGGGAGAGTGCCGTAGAATATCTTGTTGTACTTCTCACTCGCCAGTGGTAATAGTCTTGACCGGTTAACAAGTCGATTGAATCAGGACGTGTCGTTACCTATATAAGCCCGAAGCGTGCCAGGAGAGTACCGTCGGGTATAATATCGAGTTGCCGTCTTCCCGTCGCAGCATCTCTGGCCTGTTGTATAGTCAGTAGAAATGGATTCAAAAGTATCGGCTATCAGGCCTAGTAGTAGCAGGAGAGTGTCGAAGCATATCTAGTCGATCTCCTATACCTTCTCTACGGCATTCTTGATATATCTCCCAGGTAGAAGAAGGAACGTGTAGCAGTCTATAATAAGGCCTTAAACTTGCAGGAGAGTGCCGCAGGCCATATAGTCGATCTCCTATGACTTCTCCGCAACATCCGAAGCCTGTCTTCCGGTCAGTAGAAGTCGAGCGTATAGCAGTCCGTAGTGACACCTAGGACTGCCAGGAGAGTGCCGAAGAATATGCTTTTGATCTTCTACTTTGCTAGTATCGACTTTCTGAAGACATGATCCAGTCAGCAAACATGGCACGAGTAGTGGTCGGTAATGAACCTAGGACTAGCAGGAGACTGCCGTGATACTATCCCTGCCAGTTTGGCGGCATGCTCGTGGCACTACTTGTTGCCCTGGTCGTAGGTAGCATAAGAGCTGGGAGAGTACCTTGATACAGTGGAGCACTATTCCTACTAGCCCTTCAGTGGTCTTGTGGTGCTACTCGATGCCCTGGTCATGGGTAGCATAAGAGCCAGGAGAGTGCCGTGATGCAGCTGGACCATATTTTGCTAGCTTGATACCAGGCTCATGACGCTGCTTGATGCCCTGGGTATAGGTAGTACAATAGCCAGGATAGTACCGTAGAATCGCAAGAACGTGTCTCGTGTGCTGCTAGAGAGCCTACATAGCACTAGCACAATCTTGTGTCACGCCCGGGGTATTGCTCTTGAGGAATGCCCTTCATCTCCTTCACTTCTCTTCAGCGCATCATGTCACCAAGGCATCATCAATAAACATAGGAAAGTATGAAGGTATTGGTGGTGCTGATAAATGGAAAAGGGATGGAGAGTTTCGAAAGGCTTGTGTGTGTGAGCTGATCGGGGGAGAAAGCGGAGACGTGGACGGCTGACGCCTAAGGCAAAAAAGAACTGGTGTAGAAGGCGGGCATAGAAGGATCACTCGAGAGGGCCGAAGTGACTGGACGTGCGAAGTATGAGAGCGGAATGTTGCGAGGATGCAGTCAGCTCGGCCGAAAATCGTGAGGAAACCGTATGCCTGCTAAGCCCAGAGAGGTCTGTCGGGTGCTGTGGAGACTGGAATCAAGTCAGACAAGAGAGATTGGTGGCTTAGAGGTAGGCAGCTCGTGTCTGGAATATGGGAGTATGGGTATGGAGGCTGTACTGCGAGAGGAGACGGTCGCGTGTCGCAAAGCGTGAAAGCTGGACAAACGACGAAGGAAGCCACCGAGGCCGTGACAGCTTGGGGCAAGAGCGCGAAAGGCTGAGTGTAGAGGCCAAGCATAGAGAGGCGTCTGCAGAGTGTCGTGGCGCACGGATGCGAGGCGGACGAGGAAAAGACATGATGAGGATGTAAATAATGCTGAGCAAGAGTGTAGAAGGATTGACGTAGATACCTTGCCCAGAACAAGCTCTGTCGCCCGTTGTAAGCGCTCAAACACGTCAGGACGGGGAGATCAAATGGCGAAGACGCGGTCTCCTAGGTCTGAAGCGTGCGAGAAAGGATAGGGATATCCAGTCTAAAGAGGGCTCTGTCGAGTGCCGTAAGCATAATGCTGCGTATCAGATGAGGAAGCCAGGAATGCAGAGGGACAAAGGATGGCGTAAAAAAGAATTGTGATGAAGGAATGTATTCAGTAGCTACATTGAAAAGTGCCGCTAAACGTCCCTTCGCTCCAATTTGTCAAGGATACTATCCTGCTGCAAGAGAGGATAGCAATTAACAAGACGTGCTAGGCAAAATAATATCTATGACCAGACTATGATCCTGGACTATGCTGCTGCGTCCATCCTCGTCCAGGATTCGAACCCAAAAAAGGGCAAAATATTAGCGAACTGTGTAATGGGAGTGGCGATACTTATCGAGTTGTTTGTGAATCGAATTCCAGATCCAGGTCCAGGTTTGTGTCGCTCTGCCCTACTGCTGCTGCTCTGCTTTGCCGGATCACGAGGCACGATAGACATCAGATATCACCGGTTTACTTACCAATCTGATCTGACCACTCATCCCATCTCGCCATAAGGCCTGATCTTGTATGGAAAAGCAACACTTGCTTGCTATTATATAGGTTAGCATTGTAGCCTCATGCCTCCTTCATAGACAACCAAAGCCTTTGTGCCATATTCAGTCTGTACAAAGTATCTGTTCGTACTTTGCAATCACCAGTATGCGCTTGAGAGTGAGTGCATGGCATTGCGGAAGAGGTAGAAGTGTATGGAGTTGCTGGTAGTATTGATGCTTGAGTGAGAGTAGGGCCACAAGGAATAATAACCTACGTCATGCGCACTTCGACAAAGATTCACGTCGCCGGCGACGACCACATCCCCTTGGTCTTGACATCGTTGTGCGTCCAGGTCCATTTGATAGACTACTCGACATGACTCTCTTTGTGCCTGAGCTGAGCTTTGTGCCACCTGTCGCGACTCACCTTCTGGTCGACAATGACAACATTCTGTTCTCGGCCATCTTTGTTTGGATGAGTACAAGCCATCTCACAGGTCTTTCAGACCTGTCGGCATCACTCTCTTGTGGCTTGTTGAGCATGATTAGGGCGACAAGGAAGAAGAATCCACATCATGCGCGCTACCACAAAGATTCGCCATCGACAATGACATACTCTTTGTCCTCACCTCTTTGTGCTCCTGGAGTCAGATCCATCTGGCGGTCTTGTCTCATATCACTCTTTGTGTCTGAGCTAATCTTTGTGTCGCTGGCCAGCTCTCGCCACGAACAGCGCGTCTTCTTGCGCTGGGTCTGACGTTCCAGCAATCCAGTGCAACACGACAGGATTTCGCGAGAAGACCAACATCCTCTTCGACTCGGCGATGCCCATCTGGCCGAGCTGAGGGCGTCACTGTACCCGCCATATATCGCGTAGGAGCAAAAGAAACTGAATCTGCACATCCGCATGCTGCTGGTCAGCTGCTGATAAAGATGCCAGAGTTGTGCGTATGCATCACGCTTTCCCAACTCATGCCATTCCGTGCCATCCAGGATAGAGCAACTTGCGACATCAACACTCTGGTTTGGCGATGTGCCAGCACGCTCATGATGATCTCGTCTCGTTCTCGCCGAGGCGTCACTATTATGCTCTCCGGTACTTTCCAGCAAAGAAAGACTGTAACTCCAATACTCTGATCTCACTCGATGACGTGCAAGTACAACCATTGGAGCAGCCTTCTCCTTGCGACCAGAACTCCACCATCATGCCTTCAATTCGAGGATAGCAAGAGATACTTCGACGTTCCTAACAGATGTGCGAATAAGCCATCTTGGGATGGTCTTTCCAGTGCCCTGGCGTCACGCAATGCGCTTCTGTGACCTTTGAGATCTTCAAGATAGTAAAAACAATGACTCGCATTCTTCAATCCTCCTTGACATTGCTTGAGTTCTCTCGGGGAAATAACGTGCTTTCCATTTCCTTTGGTCTCTCTAAGGGTAGCAAGAACTGTGATATTGATCTCTGAGCTCCTCTGCCAATGTGCGGGAACACTCGTTGGCATTCGTGTCTCCTTTCAAACCACCATGGTGAGACCTTGCGGCAGGCACCAGTGCAGCCAAGGCAGTGACAGTGATGCTGTCTGGTTGTTCTTGCTAACTTGCGACTACGCCATATGTTTCTTCTGTCCGTGGAGGCGCCTGGAGGCCGCCATCATGGTGTTTGTGACATCCTTTTCATATTAGCAGAAGCCGTGACTTGAACATTTCTTGATCATTGCTATTGATGATCGCTTTTACGACCATGATGCTCTTGAGTACGTTCGAGTACAGCAGAAGCAGTGACATGAAGATTTTCTTTTGCTCCTTGGCAATGAGCACGTTTCATGGGCGAGCTATCGTCGCCGGAGACTGCCATGATGAAAGTCGTTGGTTCCCTCAAGGGTGCCGAATGCGATAACAAGAACACTTTACAGTCCTCCGTGCCAATTCGCAACCATTATGTTGCTGGGCTCTGCGACCCTGGTGAGTGCCGTGGGACATTCGTGCTCAACCATTGAGGAGGTTCGGCCTCAGCCTGGAAGCTGCTGACGCTGTCGACTACGGTAGTATGCTCAACCTGTACGATGTGATACTCTGCAAGCCACATACTATTCAACTGTGTCTTCGACGGCCTGTTGCATTCTGCCTGCTGCCTGGCCCACGGTCGTCGCAATGCAAAGTGCCTCGCATGTTTTGATAGCGGGACCATGCTGCATCAGCTGAAAGCCTCATCTATCGCTGTATGTATTTTCTGATACCGGTGCCAAGGCTTATATGGCTACTGCCGCTCATGCTGTATCTTTGCAACGCATCAGAGACACCGTCGCCGCAGCCTACTTGGGCTTTTAAGCTGCCGTAGCGCTTGTGTATGACATGAAGTCGGAAAGTGTTAAGGCGCATTCCTCATTGGTCACGTGTCACGTTTTCACCCAAAATTCAGCTTCGATCATCATCACCACTTCCCACCACGATCACCATGGGCAAGTCTAGTTCTAGATCGTCTATGATGATTATTTAATTTTCGAAGCACGATTCGTATCCACCACGCTGTCTTGAGTGACCAAAACCAATATTGACACGTTGTCGCCTGAACCAGCCAGGTGACCTCAGTCCTCAGCAAGACCGACACACTATCATCTGCACAGCGACTTAGCAACTCAAGCTGCCCGCATTACTACAATGGCGGCTCTATTTCTGCTGGGCGAATCCAACACGTTCGTTGCCCTTGTCAAACACAGCAAAGACACTCTTGAGGAAGACATCTGCTAGATGGTTAGCGAGTAATCCATGAGGTGTCCATCAGCCAAACACTTACCGCCTAAGATGTTGAATCCGACTCCTGCGCTTGTCTGAAGACCACCGTAACACACACTGTCGGATACTTGCGCGTAATTGATGTACTGTCCCGGTATACGGAAAGTCGATGAAGCATTGTCGCCATTCTCCATGGTAATTCCAAAAGCAGGCAAATCAGCAGAGCAAGGAAATACCCAGCCTCCATACTCCTGGCTCTGCGATGCACCGCTGACCTGTCCGTAATATGCTGACACGACATCGCCTTGCAGCAGGACCAAGCTCGTGCCGGTGTCTGCGATGCAGCTGAGAGTCCCCGAGAACATTGAGCCACCAACAGCATAGCCTGCAGCAGTGAAACTCCAGAAACCTGTTGTTTGGTTGAGGGGTGCATACACGATGGGATCCTGGTACTCAGATTGATTGAGGTAGCCGAAAGTGTAGGCACCTGGAGCATCATGACGGAGATAGGCAGTAAAGACTTGCTCTGGAAGTTGATTCTGGATTGTGTCGAAGAAAGTTTTAGCTGGCTTCGGTTGGACGGTGTTCAGAGATGACATGGCTAGTCCAACCAGACCGTCGTTGTTCTTGTCAGAGGTGAAGCTAGGAGAGACGCTGGTGGCACACTCGACGGCCATTTGAGTAGCCGTAATTGGGCCGATCCGAACTTTGTCCATGAAGACGTTGCCAGAGCTACCAGATCCATCACCATACTCAATTTTCCAGGTGTAGCCACGCTTGGCTTGGGCGCCGTAGGACAAGTGAGGACGATACAAAGAGTGACCAGCAGATTCTTGACTTGGCATCTGACCACTGAAGACCCAAAAATCGGAGCTGCCAGTATCAAAGTCTAAGTTTAAGGTGACTGCAGGAGATCCAATTAAAAGTGGGCAGAGATACTCTTCATCGTAGTCGATGCTGGATGCTGTGACAACACCACCTTGTTGCTGCTGTTGTTTCTTGGCTTTGTCCGTTTTGGCAGCAACATTGATGTGCTCGGGGATGTGCTTAGTGAACTTGTTGAGGGTGTGGGCGAGGTGGAGTGGACCTGATCGTACGTGCTGCTTGCCAGTCGCAACTTGGTGAACGCGGACTCCCTGCTTCACGTGCTTCTGGGCTGCAGGCACAGCTTGAACGATGGAGGCAAACGCCACAATACCGGCAATTGGAAACAACATGATGGTGCAATGAAGATTGGAGCTGGGGAGATAACGGAACCGAGAGAGGTAGAAGGACAGGCCTTGCACCGCCTTAAGTGCCAGACAGCATTTTGTGCTGAATATCGATGGACATGTCACGATGTCGAAGATTCTATCCACTTTATAAGCATGATATTCCATTGATATAACACCCTTTACATGATATATGCGCATCAACGATCCCCCTTCAGCTTCATCAGCATTGTCAACTCGAGCTGCACGGTCCTATATGGCAGTCTAAGCAATACTGCTCAATCCACTCACCACCCTATCCCGTTACCAGACGTCATGATGCTCATGCTGTTGGTCGGTGATTTTGCACTCATTAAGCTGCTGCTGCCCGTCATGGCACACTCCCCTGGACATTTTATGGAGGCTCTTTCAGCGGCATTGTCCAATTAGACACCGTTTTGTATAGAAGCAGGCTGATTGTGATGCTGCGACGACTGGTTAGGACAGAATGGACAGAATGGGACATCGCCCAGGTACCCAATCACGTGCAGGTTTACCCCATGATGATCGGCCCTTGTTGGCGATGTCCTTAGGTTGTCAAATTCTCGGATTCTCTTCCTTCACAACTCAACGAAGAGCTTGCTGTCGCCTGTCTTCCTTCACGGTGATCTGAAACATTCGACAGTACAATCTCGCAGTTTGATAACGAGCTCTGAGCTGCAAAGACACAAATTTCCAGAACGAAAAGCAAAGGGTTAGGCTTTTACTCAAACCGAGACGTCAAGATCTGATCGAAAGCCAAAAGTGACAATACTCTTCAAAACTGTAACATACGAAGCACATTATCGACAATATGTCTAGTCTCAACGTTGAGGCCTTCCTTGACTCTTTCGATGCCGATCAAGAAAGCAAGAACCGCAATACGCACGAGCGTGAGCGCGAAAGGGACTCGCAGCGTGGTGCGAGAGTGAAGAGCGAGCCTTACGATGACGACAACGCACCAGCATGGCCCAGAGCAACAAAGTATCCCGAACGACCCATTAAAAGCGAGATGAATCCTCCAAGTCCACGCTACAGCAGCCGTGATCGCGATCGACACGATGACCGCCGGTCGCGCGACGTATTTCCCGACAGCCGCCGGAGTAATGAAGGCAGATTGAGAGACTTGAGTCGTGAGAGAGACAACGCTCACGGTAGCAGCAGAAGTCGCCGCACGCGAACCCCGGAGGAAGAAGTCGACAATCTCGGGGCACCACCCAGAAGGCGCACAAATAGTAGTAGCATCATTGACGGTGATCAGGGCAGCGTAGACCACTACAGATCTAGCGACAGAGGAGGACGACGCCGTTCTCGCTCTCCAGACTTTTATCGCCCGGGCGAGCACTACAACGGAGGAGATCGTGACAGATACCGCGAACGCGACGATCGAGACCGAGATGGCCGTGGCTCACGCAATTCCTATCGTGGCGGTGACCGGCGCGATGGCGATCGACGTGATGGTGACAGGCGTCGTCGAAGTCCCAGCCCAAGACGAGAACGTAAGCCGAGAACACCTGAACCGACTGAAGACGAACGTGATCGTCGCACAGTCTTTGTGCAACAACTTGCTGCTCGTCTTAGATCCAAAGACC
>Ga0058702_10000978_pt1 | contig 11158 bp, 7 predicted proteins | sample AgamicOrSfe_FD_83781 | JGI IMG/M metagenome (GOLD analysis project Ga0058702, IMG submission 83781) | Agave microbial communities from Guanajuato, Mexico - Or.Sf.e | ecosystem: Host-associated > Plants > Phyllosphere > Phylloplane/Leaf | place: Guanajuato, Mexico | collected 2012-05-30
ATTCATCCCGTGATCGCTCTCGAGTCGCATCAATCCTCCCTTGCACCCTTGCTGCAAGAGGCATTGACCCATCTACCGCCTTCGCACCCAGACTCGGATCCTCGTCATGCTTTACACCATGGAGACATCTTGCGCGTCAAGCCAGACTTCATCTCAGCCACGAGAGGACCTGGTATGCGCTCCAATCTGTCGGTTGGGTTGGATGCTGGCAAAGCACTAGCTGTGGCATGGAACGTTCCTGTCATAGGCGTCCACCATATGCAAGCCCATGCTATGACTCCGCGCTTGGTATCTGCACTCGAATCCAAGGTGTCGTCCGGACCAACCTTTCCCTTCCTTAGTGCATTGGTGTCCGGAGGTCACTCGATGTTGATCGAATCCACTGGATTGGCCGATCACAGGATTCTAGCCACGACTGGCGATATTGCGCTAGGTGACTGCTTGGACAAGGCTGCGCGCGCCATCCTGCCTCCTCACCTAGCAGTACCTCCTTACGGCCGAGCACTCGAACAATTCGCCTTCCCCGCTGGCGCATCGGACTACAATTACACAGCACCTGCAAAGAGAGACGCCGAACTCGCACGCAGAGTCACAAAATGGGGCTGGGGTCTAGGTGCACCCTTGGCTGGAAGTAAGAACGGCAGTAGCAGTCGCAAGATGATCTATTCCTTCTCCGGTCTATTGAGCAGCATCGAACGCTTCGTAAAATTTGAGTACGACCACCAAAACTCAACCATCTCCAGCCAAATACGCCAGCCAGGCCATCTGTCCGACGATGAGCGCCGCGACATGGCTAGAGAAGTCATGCGCGTAGCCTTTGAGCATCTCGCTTCTCGCGTTCTGCTGCACCTGTCATCTCTGCCGCCCACAGAGGCTGCCAAGGTCAGGTCCGTGGTTGTATCTGGAGGTGTGGCAGCGAACTGCTTCTTACGCCATGTAATGCGTGCTTTCCTGGACGTCAGAGGTTATAGCCATGTTGAGTTGTTCTTCCCGCCTGTCGAGCTGTGCACAGACAATGCGGCTATGATTGGGTGGGCGGGTATCGAAATGTGGGAGGCGGGCTGGAGATCGCAGTTGTCGGTGCGGCCGATCAAAACGTGGTCCATGGATCCTAGCGCTAGTGATGGCGGTATCCTGGGCGTGGAAGGATGGTTGAAGGTATAAATCGGATCAGCAGCCAGGGCGACCTTGTGTATTATTCTAGCTGTGTAGCTCGTTGTGTACCGAATGTCGAGTGAAGCCATCACTATCTACTGCTTCTCGCCTTCTTTTTGCCGAGCAGCTGTGACTTGCTCTTCTAAATGTGTCCAAAAGTTCTTCCCGTTCGCCATGCTGGCTGCTGTGACGAATGTCAGTGATTTTGTGTCTCCTAATCATAAAGAAACTTACGATTTGATGTCTTCGCACTTGTTTCCACCTTGTACACAGAGCTCGTCGCTCCTTGTCCCATCATCTGCCTGACCTCGCTGTCATTAAAGTTATTCACCGGCACATGCTTCTCTTGCGTTGCCTGTGTCGCAGCCGCAGCGGAACCACCTTGCTCTTTCTTCGCAGCCTTGCCCGCAGCAGCAGAAGTAGGTTTTTGCGCTGCTGCCCTTTGAGCCCACACGTTTGCTGCGGGAGCGGCTGGTGTAGTAGCGGGTTTTGCGGCGGCGGCAGCAGCAGGTGCAGTGGTGGAGGAGGATGCCGGTGCGGGCGATGCGTTCGAAGATCGTGATTGTTGGGGTGTGCGTGAGGCTGAGGGACGGGGTCTTGCCCATGCTCCGCTGTGTGGTGTGTTAGATGTGTTTTTGGTGTTTGCGCTGGTGATGCCGCATACCGTGGTTCGTTGGCCATGATTGATTAGTGTTGCAGTGAGTCTGGATGTTGATGTTCTAGGATAAACACGGGATATGTGGGACGGGTACGTGATGTGCGAGTTGGTTTTGTGTTTGTCAAAGTGGAGTAGAAGTCAATTGTTGGGTGATGTGAAAGATGCGGTTCGCAGCAACGGAGATGGGCTTTCAAAAGTCCGAGGACGAACGGGCAAACAATGGCATGTCCGTCACTCGTCACTCGTCACACCAAGCTCGCATGGTCATCATCTCTTGAAATGTTGGATTATGACATTTGTTAAACACATATCAAATACAGAATGGATATTTCCCTTTCTCCCATGGCTTTGTACACCCTTAACTCCACCCTCTATGCAATTCATTCAGACCACCACTGCTTTACCTCGAACTCTTGCCCTTCTTGCTCTTCTTGCCTTCGAAGTTGGCAGCCTCCTTCTGCACCTCCTCAAGAGCTTCACCGGCCTTGCGCTTGCTTGATGCGTTCTTTGACTTGACGCTGACCGTTGTGCTCTTGCCGCTGCGACCTCCCGACTTTTGAATCTGTTTTTCGGCTTCGTCCCAATCGGCCTCGCCGTTGGCGATAGCGTACTTGTCCAGAGGGAGCGCATCGATCATAGCACGAGCGCGTTCCTTCTCGGCGGCCATGTACTCGTCACCAGCCTCAGCAAGATCGTCCTCCAGAGTTTGCTGCAGAGGTGCAAATCTTTGTTCCTCCTCACCGTCAATCTTGTCGGCTTCGGCGTCACCACCACCAATGCCCTTGGGCATGGACTCTGCAACGGCTCCTTCGACAAGGCCGCGGAAGTGCGTTGACATCTTGCGCATCACCTTGACGAACATGGCAAGCAGCTGGCTGCTTCCCAAACCGAGTTCCTTTTCGAGATCCTCAAGAGTCTTGCGTTGCAGACCAATAGCGTAGAGCAGAGCTTGTTGCACACCGCTCAACTTGACAGCCTCTTCTCCCTTGATACGGCCGGTGAAGAACAACTCGGCGATCTTGGGCAGCAGATCAAGGATGACGTGGTAATCCAGCATGTTGTTTGCGTAGCTGTCCAGGCGCTTGAGATCGAAGGGGCTGAACAAGTCGTCCAACTCGCCCTTGGTGAGGGGCTTGGGTTGTACGCTGCTGTCGAGCTTGATACCGGCGTTGGCAGCCTCATCAAGACTCAAAGCCTGCACGCTGGTGAACTTGCGGAATTGGTAAGACGACAGACTGAGGAATCTGCGGTGGAAGTCCTTGGCGTATGCTCCGAGCCAGGCAGGGTCCGAGGAAGAAGCGCTATCGAGTGTTCTCAGCATGACACAGGTGTGCTCGCCAGTCAGATCGTTAGCAGTTTGGCGGAGGTAGACGGGTACGTAGTTTGCGCGCTTCCAGAACTTGTGCAGCGGTGAGGTAAGACCGTAGGAGACACCCATGTAATCCAGACGGGTAGGTTTGCGCTCAGAGAGACGGGCGAAGAGTGGAGGCATGGTCGAGATGTCACGGACCTTCACGTTGTCTTGCAACAAGCTTGCATTCTCAAGTTCGGCATCTGTGACACGCACCATACCCTCGCTTCCTGCTTCAGCTTGTCCATCGTCCTCAGACAAGGAAGTGAATTTGCCCTCGAAGAAATCGGTCAGGAGCTCGAGAGCCTTCTTACCATAGCCCATGTTCATGTAGTCGGGATGTGTGGCGATACGAACAACACGTGCTCCAGAAAGTCCAGCAAAGTCTTCGTCCTGGAATTGTTGGCTGACCAACCAGGGGATCAAGTCACCTCCTGCTCTTTGGCCACGACTCAAGCTATTGATCACGCTCTCTCTGCTGATTTGACCTTCCAGAGCCAGCTGAATGACACACAGAGGTTCAGGAAGACGGTTGCTGCCCTCTTCTACCGGCGGCACAAGTACGAACAACTGGTGAGCAGGAGCATCGGACATAAGCTGCAGGTCGTTGGGGGTGTTCTTGTAGTGTGAAGCAACGTAAAGTGCCATCATCTGCTGGAGGAACTTTTCCGAAACGGGGTGGAAGGAGAATAGAGTATCTCTGTTGACGGAGAGAAGCTGGCACTGGTCGGGATGAGGGCAGCCACGAGTGGTTGATGCGCGAGGAAGAGTAGCGTCGAGACAGAGAAGGCGGTTCATCCATTTCTCGACAGAATCTCCCTGAGCATAACGAATAGGCTCCGAAAGTGTGATTTCGCGCAAGGAACGACCAGCAGTAGCGACCTGGTTCTCATCCTTGGCGGATCTTCCGGTGGAACGATCAGCGACCTGCTCGTCACTGGTCTTGGAGCCTCCGCGAGACTGCTCACGGAGTTGCTGGATCAGCTTGAGCGACAGCGAACGACCAGTACCTTCATAACCGTTGATAGTTGAGGCCATGAAGACCAGGTAAGGGCCCATGAGTTTTCTAACCAGAGGCAGAGGAATTGCGGCAGCCTCATCAATGACCAGGAGTTCTGCTTGACCAAGAGTGTAGGCGTCCTGAGGCTGAATGTACTGAATGGTCTGCTTGTGTTGACGGTGGATGTTGACTCTGACGATGGCCTTGTTGAAGTCGGGGTTAGTAGATTGGATAATGGTGTAGTCGACGTGATCGAGGTAACCCAAGGCGTCGAAACCCTTGAAGACGAACTCGAACAAAGTCTTCAAATTTTCGGGACTGGGCGAAGTGATGAAGATGTTGCTGTAGCCATGGGCGACGGCGGCGGCGATGGCAACACCCAATGCGGCCGACTTACCACGACCACGAGCAGCAGTTAAGGTGACGGTGCTTTGCAGAGTCTTCTCGGCGATGGCGTCCACGAATGTCAGCAAGGCCTTTGCTTGGTCGACAGTACGGGCCAGGGTAACCAGAGATCCAACGGGCTGAGTGTCGGCAAGACTCTCCTTGATGGTTGCAAGCTCCCTGGCAGCGGGAGTCTGACCCTGCTCTTCCGGATCCGGGGGAGGCAATTGCTGAATAGTCTTTCCTCCTGAGATGGGCAGAACGTTCATCTCGTCATCGATGACCAAACACGAGTCGCAGCTGCCGAGAGACAGAATGAAGCGCTCGTTGAAGCGGGCGACGACATCGCCATGGGCCTCTGTACGGTAGCGAGAGTGGATGTCCATAGAGAGTGTGTAGAGCTGCTTCAAACTGCTCATACCCTTGAGCAGCATAACGACAAGACCTCCTCCTTCAACGGTTTCGATGGTACGGGCGAGAAGGTTGGGAGTGATGGCCTCAAAGTCCTGCAGGATGCACATGCCGTAGGTGTTTCCGAGAATCTTCTCCGTCTCCTTGTAGTAGACATAGCGAATATTCTGAGTCGAGACAAACAGCTCGAAGGGGTCCTCGTTATCGACATCACGAATTCCGCGCTTGATCTCCTTCTTGATCTTTTGTTCTCTCTTCTTGCGGTGACTGGTGAAGCCTAGCAGCTTGTTCTTGTAAGCCCAGAGGACGGACTTGTTTGCCTTGAGGTTGGCAGTCTGGAGAATATAGTGCAGGTTGACGATGACATCCTTTTGGCGATCGCCGACGACTACGAAGAAGCCGCGCTTGTGTTCCTGGGCAGCATTGCGGATGAGGGCTGGAATGCGCGAATCACTGTGTTGGGTCAGCAAGAGTGGCAGTGGGGAAAAAAGGACGTAGGAAAATCGTACATAGCCTTCTTGCCCATGTTGAAGCTGCGACTCGAGTCGCTGAATCAAATACGCTGGAATGCTGCTGCAGGAGAAAAAGATGGCTTCCAAAGGCGCCTGCGAGGAAAATGTCAAAAGTCGGAGCCTCACGGAGTTAAGCTTCCAGCCCCAGACTTTGCACGGCTGTGGCGCGTGCCTGCGTGTTTTGTTCGTTGACGACTTGCAACCAAGAGGCCGTCGTGTTCCACACGGTATTGTCTCTACTATGTCTATATCGCCCATCTAGGTGCTGGGTCCGTGTCGCGTAGCCCTACTCTACATATTCAGCCCCTCATCATGTATGCGCCTGCACATTCCGATCTGCTACAACATCTTGGACACCAATAGGAGAAGGAACATCCAAGGCTCTGAATCGCAATGGACTCGCTGGGACCCTACGCCTTGATTGCCTTGACAATCTCCTCATGTCTTCTGGCCGTCAACTCGGCCCAAGTCTTCGCATATGGTAATACACAGTCAGTTAATTCTTTCGACACATAACTTACCCTCACTAGGACGGACCCTGCATGTCGTCGGCCTGATCCTTGCCAGTATTGGTGCCTCTCTACTGGTCCTATCACGATACCTTGTCAAAAATTCCACTACCGCCTATGATGAGCTACCTCTCGAGGAAACCGATACCGATGCTTCCATCTCGCCACGTTCGCCTGCATCGCCCAGCCTAAACCATGTTCATGCTTCTCACACTAGTCTGCGCAAGATGCGACTCGCCTTTGTGCTCTTGGTACTCCTAATATGCGCGCGCGCTGAGACTATCAGACGTCTTGTTAGAGATGTCCAGTGTGTTGGTCCTGCTTACACTGAGTTTATTCCACTGGGCCTCGCTATCGTCGACTTTTGCATCTATCGCAGACACAGAGTCTCTTCTCCTGATAACAACTCTGACCTGAGTATGTACGAACTACTCGAGTACACCTGGTCCACCAATCGCTTTCGCTATATCGTCATCACCACTGTATTCGCTCTTTCGAGCGCTAGTATTCTGCATGGGAGCGACAGCCACTCTTCTTCATACATCTGCACTCCTGCGACTCACGATAAAATGATTACGATTCAACGCCTAGCTTTGATTCTCGACTTCTGTATATTTTTCTGCTTGGACGCATTGATACGTTCCTACCCTAATACCGGCAAAATCTCTCCTGCCAAATCGCTAAGCATTACCGGATGGGCTTGTCTTCTTTCTGCCTCGGCCATTGGCATATGGGGTGTAATTTGGTTCCTTGCCGTTCCCGAGGATAGATTTTGGGTACTTGAGATACCCCGTGGCTTCATCTGGCGAGTGGTCAAACTAGCCATATTGTCTTGTATCGCAGCAGTATCTACGTGCATTACCGTAAGTCCTAGCACATTCAGGGTTTATAAAAATGCTAAGATGTTCAGATTTTCTACTCCGGTGCAATGTCAGCTGTCTCCGTTCTCATATTCGTCGCATCGTGTTCGATAACTGTCAGTTGGTCCTGGCATACTGTACCAGCGTTTCCACCTGATAATGACACATTGACTCTGTTGTCTTTCTTCGGCCTCGTGATCGCTTCCGTTGCGCTCATACATACCCAGGTAGTCTCGGAAGATCACCGTCGCAAGAAAAACGCAATGTTTTCTGAGACGCCAATTCTCCTTATCGGGCTCATGATTGTGCTCTTTATTATTCGCTTCCTGATCTGGCTTGGTCATATCACACATGTCGCATATCACCCTATCGATCTCCTCATACACGAAGCCGGCGATCGTCACAAAGTTTATACTGGACGTGCCTATTCGAGCGCAAACCTCACAGCTGCCGTGATTGAGTATCAGCATCGTCACGGCAGGAATCCTCCACCAAATTTTCACGAATGGTACCGATACGCGATCGGCCGTAATTCATTAATCATTGATGAATTTGATAAGATTCACGAAGACTTGTTGCCCTTCTGGACACTGGATCCATCGGAGATCAGAGAAAGGACATGGCACACTACGTCTAACCCTTGGAACGATGTTGCTGGTATCAGCATACGTAAAGGCAAAGCTGAGATTAGTCCATATGCGATGGCGACCCACAGATGGATGCTTGATGGTATCGTCGACATGATCAGTCACTTCAGCGAGTTCTTGCCAGACATGGACTTGGGCTTCAACTTGAATGATGAGTGCCGTGTCGCTGTGCCGTATGAAGATATACAAGCAAGAAAGAAGGCCGCCAAGGGTAACGGCGATCTCAGCAAGAGCACACGAAACTCGTTTAGTGGAAAGCGTGGAGACACTTGGAAGCCCATACCTGAGGAATCTAGTGGCATCACGCCGTTCCGAGAGATGTCGTGGCAGAAGACGTTCAATGAATTTGGAATGGCTGGCTGCCCACCGAGCTCTGCCGCACGTACCTCGTTGCACTGGGACACCAGGACTCTATGTACATCATGCGCGGCTCCACATTCGCTGGGAGCATATCTATCCAACTGGACCAAGAGTGCGAACATCTGCCATCAACCTGACATAGCAAATCTGCATGGCTTCTACCTCTCACCCGCCGCTTTCAAAGCGACTCACGAGCTATATCCTGTGTTCTCACAGTCCAAAGTCCATGGCTACAACGACATTATGTATCCATCTGCATGGAACTACATGGACAAGGCCAAATATGATCCCAACGACGAACATCAAGACTTGCCGTGGGACGAGAAGATGCGAACACTCTTCTGGCGTGGTGGCACTTCCGAAGGTGTCTCTTCAAATACGGGCGTATGGAAGGGTATGAGCCGCCAGCGCTTCCTCAACCTAGCCAACAACATCGCCTCCACTCTATCACCACAGCCAGTTCTTCTTCCCTATCCTTTCGCCAAAAAGCGCAAGCAACTTGCTTATGTTGACGTACCCGCCTCCGAGCTCACCAAGCACGTCTCGGTAGACGTGAAGCTCGTTGAACACATCATCCGCTGCGGCGGCATCGACTGCGAAGACCAAGATCGCCATTTCGCGCCCATGGCCTCACCCACCGACTTTCAAACACATTGGTCTTATCGCTACCTACTCGATCTCGACGGCGCCGCTTTCTCCGGCCGCTTCATCCCCTTTTTACAATCTCACAGCTTGCCTTTCAAAGCAGCTTTGTTTCGCGAATGGTGGGACGACAGACTAACGCCCTGGCTCCACTTCGTACCTCTCGATCTGCGAGGCCATGGCTTCTGGGCTACTTTGGTATACTTCATGGGACTTGAAGGCAAGGTGCAAGGTCAACAGATCATGTTGCCTGCTCATGACAAGCAGGGGCAGTATATTGCAGAGGCTGGTAGGGAGTGGGCGAATAAAGTATTGAGGAAAGAAGATATGGAGATATATATGTTCAGGCTGTTGCTTGAGTGGGGGAGGATTACGGACGACAAGAGGGAAGAGTTGGGTTTGGGTATTGAGGAGGCGGAGAAGATTGGGAGGAAGTGGGTTGATGATGGCAAGATGTATTATGGTGATAAGCATACGTAGTTGTAAAAACTCGATTTTATTTTGTTGTTCTACCTGCACAAACAATTGTTCGGCATCGTGAACGACACGCTTGATCAACCGGGTGACAGGGTGGTCTTTGGTCAAAGGGCTCAACAATTCTACTAAATGTGTTTTCTGCGCCCACACAGACTAGCATATCCCGAATCTCGATACAGAGCCACAGTGCGACCAGCTATTGATGGTCATTTAATATTAGAGTGTATTCATCAAACATTCGTTGTGTTATATCGTCGTTGACACATGGTCAGGGTCGCCCTAGCCTCCAAAGCTTCATACAAACCCAGGACGTTTCAACATCACGTCAGCGCGCCACAAATTTTCCAGTTTTTGAACATGACAAAGCAATCAAATTGGTATATATCTACATGAGGTTCGCGACAAGAATTTGGATGAGATAATATGGGGGATAGGGAGGTGAAGGGATGGAGACACATCTACTTTCTGACAGGGCCAGAAACGCCAGCGCCGATGACGCTGGGAAGCTCTTGGCTACCCATGGTGTAGAGCAGACCAATACCCCAGCTGACAGTGAACATCATGAAGACGGAGAATGAGCTGATGAGCCAGAAAGGCATGACGATATCCTTCTTCTGGCAAGCAGGGCCGCCCCAGTTGGTGGTCTTCTTGGTGCCATCGGAGTTTGTGCGGACCTCAGCTTTGCAGGCGCATGAGTAGCACTTGCCACCCAAGTCGCCGGCGTCCTTGTCGGTGTACTTCAAGGTGCAAGAGCCGTGACCAGTGCAGTTGCGGGTCATGGATTCGCAGGCGGACAGAGAGGCAAAGCAGCCAGGGAGGATGCCTCTGAGGGGAGCGGTCTGGTTGTAGGTCTTGTTTGACTTTGCGTCAGGAGTCAAAGTGGCCTTGAGGTGAGGAGCGGTCTTTGTGGTTTCTGTGATCAGAGGAGCCTCCTTGACGTAGCGCTTTTGGTGAGCGAAACCATTGTATGAGCCGAATGTGTTCTTCGAGCTGGCCTCAGGGGCAGTGAGAACGAGGACAGTGTTGTACTGGGTGATCAAGGTCTTGATAGCGTCGGCAAATTCCTGGATTTGTTAGCAAAAGATGCGAGCAGTCTCGAGAATGTAAGTACCAGGCTATCTTTGGCGATTCTGAAAGCAGGGCCAGTCTCGGAGGAGACGGTGGATCGTTGAACGTCGGCCAATGAGTCAATGCCGGACTGATGTGCGAGGTCGCTGAGCAACTTCTCAGCGGAGTTGAAATCGGGACATTCCTTGATCTGGATGGAGTCGGTGGGAATAAAGGGAACGCCCTGTTGGTCGGCGGTCGACAGGATCAAGGCGACAGAGGCATCGGTCGACGAAAGGAAAGATGACTGTCCAGAAAGGCGATCAATCTCCTCCAGAGCAGATTCAGACTGTCCTTGGAGCGAGTGGTGTTGATCGAGGCCCAGTCGCGAGGCGATGACCAGACGGGCGGCGTCGGCCTTGAGGCTCACCATGGGCTGGCCGACGGCGTTATTGGCCTGGTGGTCGTAGACGTAGAGCATGCCATACGAGGCCTGTGCAGCAGCAGCTGCGGCGGGCAGCAAGAAACACGGAGCCAGTCTCATGCTTGCTGGTTGTGATTGTGGTCGATTAGCTGTCTAAGGCTGGGTATCTATCGACGAGTCTTGGTAGGTTTCCTATGATGGAACGTCAGTCGGCGCCTTGGCACCACTCTTCCCCGTCCTCCGCCCTCCGCGCGCCTTCCCTTGGAGCCAACGCCTGAACACTCATCGTCATTCATCATTACCCTGGAATCCAAACTTGCGCCGTAGCGGCAGCCGTCTCTGTTCGCTCCATCTCTCCCCTTGCTCTGTCCAAATGTTTCGCGCCGCCCCGAGGTTCAGATCATTAGCACGTCCCTCGACTCTTTACCGCCCGCTTAGCACCACCGCCCATCTTCGCCGTCTCGCCCGGCCCACCGACCCTGCCAGATCTCACACAGTCAGCTTCCAGCCACCGCCGCTGTTCACCCCTCTTCGCATCGCCACCTTCTTCCTCTACACATCATGTCTTGTTGGCTACGTTTGGTACTTCTTTCCCGAAATCGAGATTGAGATACAGGAAGGGGAGGAACAAGAAGAAGAGGAAGAGGCCGAGGACGATGAACCTGTATTCTTCATCCCTCTGACCTGGGCCAAAAAACTGCCTCGCTCCTTCTACAAAGGC
>Ga0058702_10000980_pt1 | contig 11153 bp, 11 predicted proteins | sample AgamicOrSfe_FD_83781 | JGI IMG/M metagenome (GOLD analysis project Ga0058702, IMG submission 83781) | Agave microbial communities from Guanajuato, Mexico - Or.Sf.e | ecosystem: Host-associated > Plants > Phyllosphere > Phylloplane/Leaf | place: Guanajuato, Mexico | collected 2012-05-30
CTGCTTGGTATACTGCTGGAGGAGTGTCGGCAGCCTCGCCTGATAGTGGGCTGCTTTCGAGTTGACGTGACTTGCGCCGCGAAGGCAGTAGTGATTTGAAGCCGGACTTTCTACGTGTAGCCGGTGATGATGGATTCGATGTGGTCGATTGTGTTGTAGCGCCAGGAATGAGTGACGGCTTTCGAGAGGTCGAAGGTGATGACGTTGCCGAAGCCTTAGTGCTTGAAGCGATCATGGTCTGCGTTGACATTACTGTGAAGCATGCGAGCAATAGATGGATTCGTGGTGTTTCTTCTTCGTCTCGTCTGAACTCGTCTCGTAAGTGAGACGACCCTCTTTCCGCTTCTGGTCGTCATATTGCAGATCAGAGGCAAAACTTGGGGTTAAGGTTTGTGGGGTAGCCCGGCCGACATCCGGCGAAAGACCATGGACTGAAGACGTCAGAGACAACCATCTACCCATACTTCTTTCTCCTCGATATCACGTCTCCTTCGACCATCATAGACAGTACGCCAGTACCTCCCGAACTGAGTCTTCACTACCTCTTCTCAGCAAACTCGGACGTCACAAACGAAAGGCTTGTTGCCCCCTTACACCTTGGCAGGGGCCCTACTGATCGCCGCCGAACCACTCCTCAGCAAGCGTGTTCAGCATCACGGGATGCGCCGACAAGGTTATCTAGCCCTAGAACTGCTTGGTCCTAATATAGAATGACGTCTGCCAACACCATTTGTTAGCTGTAACCATGCTCCGACCACCACCTCACGGGGCACGATCGGCGCAGGAGAGGGCATAAATACACGAACGTGCAAGGCTGAGCCAGGGAACGCCGAGTGTGTAAGCGACCGAAGAAGGAAGGAAAGAAAAACCACGAGCTAGGCCGATTGCTGATATATAGTCTCTACTCCCTCATCAAAGCATGCTGAGCCATTCCATTCCATCTCTTCCTCATACAACCACCACATTCATGGAGTCCGCCATGTCACCCATTCTCTCAGTCATCCTCACCTCCTGCCTCCTCCCCTCCCTCATCTCCGCTACGTGCAGTAGCTTCGTGCCGCTCGGCACGGGCAATTACAGCAGCCTGACTCCCTACAACCTCAACCACACCGTCAACATCGCCATCTCCAACACCGCCACCTGCACCGGGCCCCAGAACTGCACCTTCGGTGGAAACGGTCAACCTTCTATCCTCCAAGCCAACACTACCTTCCTCCAAGTCACCATCGGCGGCACAATCACAGACAACCGCACCCTTGCCTTCCCTACGTCGACCGAAAATTCAATTGGAGCGTACACTATCAACACAGGCCTGTCCTCTGATGTGCAGACCAGCCTGTTCGGCCTGATCAGCAGCGCCTCGAATATCACATTCACGCCTGGCATCACCACGACACAGACCGGTAGCTTTTACTTTGGAATCTTCGCAGGACAATCCGGCTATGTGGTGTTCCAGCCTTGGCACAAGGTGAGGCCTCACGATGACCATATCACTGTGCTCACAGAAGCTAATTGACCTTTCAGTGCGTGCGAGGTCTCCTGCAAGGTTGCAGCGGCGATGGCTATCAGGACGGGCCTGTCGAGGCTTGTACGCCACAGATGAACCCGAATGATTGCAACGGAAATGACTGCATCCTCGGGAATGTGGCTGATGTGACGTTTCCATCGAATCAGACGGCAAGTGCGACGCCGAGCAGTTCTGCGATACCGACCGCTTCTGCAAAGTCCGCAGGTGTGCTTGCACGGGGCCTGAGTAAAGAGTTTCTTGGAGTCGTGACGTCGATGGGTTTGATCGTGGCGTTAGTCTTCTAGGATTGAGCTTAGAAGTGGTGACAACATGGGGCTCACCGGAGGGACTCACACGATTCAGCAGCAGAGGGCATCGGATTGACAGAGATGAGAGGAACTTAGACCTGAAGAAGAAAGGAGTGTACTGAAGCGGGTCAGAGCAGTAAGACATACCATCTAATCATATACTGCCTACCACGCTCATGCAATCCCCTCCAATGTCGCTTCTCCCCCTTCTCACCCCATCCCCACCTCATATTCCTGCCCTCCTTCACTACCGCCAAGTGTACCACTTTTCTCGCCCTCAGCACAGGCCCGTACGCCGACTTCACCTTTCATCCCGTCTCCAACACCACCAACATCCCCATCTCCTGGATCCAAACCTGCCCTCCACTTCCCCCCACGGCTGCTTGTACAACAGCAACATCCCTCCCTGCCTTTCCACGGCCGACACAAATGACACGTTCACGAGTATATCCGTCGGGAGCATCGCAACGGACATTCGCACCATTGCCTTCTGCGCTTCTGCTTCTACTGCGGAAGACCCGTTCGATAACCCATCCGCAACGTTCTGTATCAATATAAGCCTGCCAACGAACGTGAAGACTAGCCTCTTCACCCCCATGACCAACGCCGCGCGCTCTTCCTTGGCTGCTGGCGCTAGCACGACGCAGAGCGGTGGTGTTGCGTTGGGACTCTATCCCGGGGAGAGCGCGTACGTGGCGTTTCAGCCGGAGCATCAGGTAAGGCTACTATCACCAACCACTGCGATGTAGGCTTCCCGTGACCCTGCCATGAATCCTACCCTCATTGGTGTATCCGCGGCACGTTGCAACGCTGCAGCGGCGACCTCTACCAGAACCTCAACGGCCCTATAGGAGGCCTGCGTCCCGATTCTGCTGGATAAGCAGGAATGCGCGGGACATGACTGTATGCAGGGGAATGTGTCGATTATGAATGTGTCGATGGATGAGACAGTGGAGGTGAGCTGTTGGGCTTGTTGGAGGACGGGAAGGCGGCTGGGCCAGCGCTGTGGCTTCGACTTCGGGAGGTGGGCGTAGTAATATGCTACCGGAGAGTATGAAAAGTCTTTGTGAAGCCAGGATGCGACTACACTTCTCGTTGAGGCATACAAAAAATGAGCTTGGCCGGCGAGCATGAGGAGCGTGCTTGGATAGAAAGTACCGCGCAGATTGAACCCACTGCTCTGTAGAGACAGCGTTGTAATACCTGAAAGCATGTCCCATTGCTTGACATTCGTTGTACATCATCGAAGTGCCCGTAATCTCCGTCCTGCTTTCGGACTGCTCGCATACATCGTGCTTGCACATATGAGCGTGTCAGCCTGTGCTTCGATTGTGGTTGTGGCATCACTTTGCTCATTGCCAGACATGATCGTCCCTACTTATTTCCATCTTCGAGCGACATTTATTCTCATGCTACATTCATGCCAATCTTGCCATCAGGACATGCTCCGAGGTGTCATCACCGTGCATATACACATTCCCAAGGCCATCACCTTACCCACCCTTATTCGCCTCACAAACCTCCGCCATTTCCTGCGCCTTTACATCCTCCTTCATCTTGACCAACCACGTCTCCATCTTCCCTCCCTGCCTCGGCACCGCAAACTTAACACTCCCCTTACCCACAGCTTCATACCTTATCGCTTTCAGTAACCTCGTGTTGACTGTGACTTTGCCGCTTGGCGCTATTCGCTGCAGTAGTCGGACGACGCCAGACTCCTTGTTCTGCAGCACACGCAGCGGACCCGTGCCCTTGACGTCCCAGGCGCGATTCTCGCTGTTGTAGAGCGAGGCGCGGGCGCGCTCGACCTCGAAGAGCACGTCTTCGGTGGCTTGTTCTTCGGCGGTAAGGGAGGTGAAGTCGTTCTGAGGGAGGACCTCCTCGGCATCGCCGTCTTCGCCACCGGCTGCTTCGCCGGTGATGGAGCCAGTGCTGCTGGCGGGTATGCCTGGGGAGGAGGCTCGTGATGTGGCCGGTGAGGTTGCGAGAGAGGCGGCAGCAGGTGTGGATAGAAAAGAGAATCCACCGCTCGAGGCTGGTGGTGCAGTGGTTGTGGGTGCTTTTGGTGGAGCGCCGAATGTGAAGCCTGTGGAAAGAGGCTTCGCAGCAGGTGAGCCAGTTGGTGTTGTGGTACCAGCAGGGAACAGCGATCCGAATGGTGATTTGTTTCCTGTTTCGCCGGGCTTTTGTGGCGTGGGAATGGTAAATTTTACATTTGGTGCTTCACCGCCAAACTTGATTGGTGTACCTTGCTTCCAGGTATTGTCCTGGGCTGGGCTGGGTGCTGAGCTTGCTCCAAAGCTGAATAGACCTGGAGCGGGTTGTGCCTTTGGCGATGCGGGAGTTACACGATCAAACAGACTGTTACCCTTAGATGCCGCAGGTTTCGTGGTCTCTTGTTCATCGTCCGCAGTGTCATCATCGTCTGCGTCCTCTTTGTCGTTGGTTGGTGCACTTGCGAATTTCGCGAAAGGATTACTGGGCTCTGTGGCGGGCTGTGCTGCACTGCCAAAGATAGAGGCTCCCTGGCTAGGGACTGACTTCGTATTTTCGGTCGAACTCTCGGGACGTCCCGCGGAGGACTCGACATCAGCAGCATCTTCAAAAACGAACCCCTTCCCAGGAACAAACTTGGCTGTCTTCTTAACAGCTAAATCCATTTCGGCTTTCTTTCGTGCTTGCTCTTCGGCATCCTTCTTCTCCCATTCTGCTTCATCGTCCTCTTCAGAGTCAAAGTCTTCAGCCTTTCGCTTCGCCTTCGCTTCAGCAAGCATCTTATCCGTGTCTGCCTTGGCTCGGGCACCAAACGAAGCCATGAACCCCGCGGAACTAGCTGTTGCTGCACCAAACTTCGGCACTGGAGCTTTAGCAGCAGCATCAATATCTTCTTTCTTTTTCGCCTGCGCTTCTGCGTCCTTACGCTCCCACTCTTCCTCGTCATCATCTTCCGAGTCAAAGTCCTCGGCCTTTCTCTTTGCCTTGGCCTCAGCGAGCATCTTCTCGGTATCCGCCTTTGCCTTTGCACCAAAAGCAGCCATGAAGTTTGAGCCAGCAGCTCCGCTACCGAACTTCGGAACTTGGATTGCAGGCGCATCACTGGATGATGTATTGGCTGTCGGAGTCTTCGATTGGAATGGGCTTGATGCTGTCGATTGACTTGTGGAGTCTGTAGATGTTGGGTTTTGCTGGAACATGTTGAATATTGGTGGGGTCGCGGCCTGCTCCGCAGGCACCGACTTGGTAGCCGCTGGAGAGTTGTTGTTGATAGATTGTGCGCCAAATGTTGTGGTAGGTGCCTTCTTGACAGACGCGAAAGGGTTGGGTGGTACCTCATCAGGCTTTGTGGTTTGCGTCGTCGGCGCCTTTTTGATTGCCCCGAATGGGTTGAATGGTGGCGCATCTGATTGTGTGTTGTTGTTATTCGTTGTGCTGCCAAATCCTCCGAATACAGCCTTTGCAGGTGAGCCTTCAGGAGTGGTCGTTCCAGCAGAAGAGAAAAGATTACCAGCAGGCTTTTCAGGTGAAGCTGCTTCTCCATCTTTCTTGTCAAGAATGCTCTGGAAGAGGTTCGCAGTTTTAGATTTATTTGGCGAGGCTGTGACTGGTTGGGGATTGTTGCTAGTCTCAGACCGCACTCGCTTAGCTGGCTCACTTGCGGCAGGGTCTTCTTCCAAAGGCCTTTTCGTCGCAGATGCCACCGCAGGCAATCTTTGCTCCTTCACTTTGAGAGCTTCGGACAAGTACGCTTTCATGATCTCTGTCCAATCAACATTATTCGGTAATGTACCACAAGCCGCCAAGAAACTCGAGTTGAGTGCACGGAAGCCTGACGCAGAAGCGGATTGTATCAGCTGAGCTTCGTTGAGCTCAGCAGTCTTCGTGCTTGTTTGAGTATTAGTAGCATCATTGCTTGGTAATGTTGGATAGCTGGAGGCAGCAGGAGTATTCGTGGCTGGCGTACTCGCTGATGCATCAGGTTTGCTGCCGAACATGTTGAGCGCTGGCGTCGGTGGTGAAGTTTGGGTTGTTGGTGCTGCAGGTGGATGCATTGAGCCGAACATGTTACCCGTGGCTAACTGTGCTGTTGTTGTGGGTGCAGCGAAACCTTTGAAGGGAGACGTGCTCGCTGAAGGTGCATCATTTGTGGTTGATGTGTTACTCGAGAAGCCATTACTCGCTGCAGCAGGTTGGCCGAAACTAAAAGTAGGCGCGGAAGTGGAACCACCAAAGCTGGATAAAGATTTCGTAGCCGCTGGAGCTTCCTGGTCTGACGATTGCGGGCTTGCAGGTGCGCCAAATCCACTGAAAGTCGGTGTGGCATTCGTAGTCCCAGACTTGACTGGAGTCTGACCAAAGCTGAATGCAGGTTTCGGAGTTTCAGCTGGCTTCGCAGCTGCAAATGGATTGCTAGGCGCTGCCGAAGTGGACCCAGACATCGTACTGAAAATACTTGCAGTTGGTGCAGCTGTGAGACCAGTACCCTTCTCCGGGGATGCCGGAGGAGATATCTGCATATCGCCGGATTGAGCCGCGATAGATGTAGCTCCTTGTCCTCCACTTCCGAAACCGCCGAAAGATGGTGCTGCATTAGTTGTTGATGTGCCGCCGCCGAACGAGAATGACGGTGTCGGTTGTGGTGCCGCAGGCTGAGTCTGAATGAACGGATTGATCCCAGTATTGCCCGCACCGAAGCTGAACCCTCCTGTATTGCCAAACATGTTGGATGATGGAGCTTGGACACTAGCACTTCCACTAAATCCACCAAAGCTCGGGGCGGCATTATTGCTTGTGTTTTTCGCGCCGAATGCTGGAGTGGACGCGCCGAATGAGAACCCACCATTGCTCGGCTGACCGAATCCATTGCTTGTTGCAGGCGCTGCATCCGGTGTTGTACCAAATGGGTTGCTGGTCGATGCGAAAGAAGCGCCAAATGAGGGTGAAGCGGGTGATGGTTGCGGAGAGCCGACATTACGCCTGCTCTTTGCCGTTATGATCCTGGTGAAAATACGGTCAGCTTCGATTCAGCCGCGATCGTGGTGCATAGTGTGCAAGGCTAAGCAACGGCAAGAGCCTGAACTTGATCCTCTTCTTCTCTGAGAAGCTAGGCTGAATTTCACTTCTTCGGAACTGAAAGACCTACTTTCTTTTCGCCATTTGAGCAGCTGTGGCTTTCACATTGGGGTCTATCGCATCACGCTCTGCGCTTGGAAAGTCATCCATGTCCTTGCCGCCCTGGGCGCCTGCACCGCGTTTTGACATTTTTCTTCGAGGATGTGGAGATATCAATGCGTGGTCGAAGTTGTTGGTATGAGTCAAGATGTATTAAATTGAGATGCGTCGACTGGACTATGTATTGCTTGCACAGATGCTGTGAAGTGTTGACGTGAAACTTGAGATGTTCAGGTAGATCTCGAGTCTCGGAGGATGGTAGACAATGTTTCACCTGCTGTCTAGGATATTGTGCAACGCGTCTGGATGAGCTACTGGGCAGCGAATGTTTCGAGAGGTTTCTATCGACTTGCGAGATATTCTCGATGTCGCCGGGTGTGGAAAGATGCCAAAGTGAAAGAAGATGAGCGTGTTGACACACAAAGTAGAGTAGCATTATCGGATTCGTCTCCGAAGTGACAAATAGAGTCGCGTCAGGACGACCAACTCATCTCTCATCAGCATCGGCATGACATTTAGCAAGTATGAAAAGCAAAGTAAAGTAGGCTGTGTCTCATTCTGTCGGAAATATCAGGGCATGCGATTGTATGTTATTCGACCCAGCTCCAATAGCGCGAAAGATGAACCCACACGACACCCTCTCCACACGTTCGAAACAATAGCTACTTCTTCACAGCTTCGCCTTAACCTGGCTTGCCTTTGCTAAGACAGGTTGCAGACGCGTGGCTGCCATCATGTTGCCCTTGAGTTCCAGCTTCCCACTCATGAACATCGTCTGCGCGTTTGCCTTTCCATCAATGAGCTTCTGAAAATCAGAGTCCGCCAATGACAGCGTCACAGTAGGCTTCTCGCCGAGTCCTTTGCCTACGGCACCCTTCTCCATCAAGTCGATGTGCCAGCTTTCCTGCTCGCCTTGCTCATTTTCTAGTGTGACTGCGAAGATGCCTTTCCCTTCTTTGATTGCTGATTGGCGCTCTTTGTCATCGGACAGGACTGTATTGATTGCATCGAAAGCAGCAGAGGCTGGAAAGGCCTCTATCGAGTAGTGTTAGCTGCAGCCTACCAAGGGCTGTCCCAATTGGCATACCGTGCTTGAGAGACATTCTGGAATGACAGCAGAGGATATATTTGTGTTATAGGCACGTTTCTGAGGGATTTCCGCAAATGCGAAGGCAAGAATACGTGAGCTTTACAAGTACAATCTCAAATGTCATATCTTTATGTGACAACAAAGCATTCAGGCTCCCTGCCTTAGAGTATATAACCACGTCCTGGCTCGTCACACTCATCGTCCTGTGACCTAGCTTCGTGTACTCGTGCAGATCCGACATGTGACGAATAGCGGGGAAGAGGCACAGCTCGGGACTCACGTCTGATAACCATTGACACCTCATCATCGCAACACAATGACTTGTCTGCTATCATTGCCGGCCGAAGTCTTGCATATTATCTTGACGGAAGTTGATGCCCACGATCTTGCAGCGATCAATGGCACTTGCCAGGAGCTCAACAGCTACATTACTGACAACAAGCTGCTCTATCAATTGCACTATCTTCGAAACTGGGATCAGCCACGAGGCCTGTCGACAGACTCTGAAGATGAACCCGGATGGGAAGAAGATCTGAAGCGATACGTCCGTCTTAAGAAACTACTTGCTTCCGAATCTTATGACCTCCACCGAGCCGAGCTTCCCTTCATTTGCGAGACCATTGTCGACCATCTCCGTTGTTCCATTGGCACTTCAGAATCTTCTATGAATGTGGCATATCTAACTTCCCTCTTAACGGAAGTTCATCATTACCCACTCCTATCATCGTCTTCTCTCTATGCTCTTTCCTATCCCAAAGGTCCAGGTGCATTGAACAGTGCTGAAGAACGACAACTCACAGCTAAGCTTCATTGCTATTATGGTGTGCCGATAACCATGGATGGCAATCCTGAGGCATCTCTTGGCTACCCTATGCATGCCTATGCTCGAGCGCGGGTTTATGATCTACGCAAATATACCGATGAAGGGACATTCTGGGGTTTGTAGTCGCGAACTACCTGACGAATTACCGAGTACTAATCACGCAGCAGGCCCTTTCCTCGATGATGGCACACAACGCGTGGACTGGGAGAAGATTGAAAGTATCATGCTTGTTTTGCACTACAACCTCAAGTTTGTCGCCATTCGTGAAGGTGGCGTTTTCCCACTACCTATGTGGGACAAGCCGTTCCTAGGATGCACACCTTACAGCTACGTGGAGCAGCAGGAGTTATGTCCAACCTTCCAAGCACCCGCTGCTGGTTCGAATGGTAGCTTTGGTATGGTTAGCATACCAAGCTGGTCTACCATCGACGAGCAAGACGACGTACGAATCCTGAAACAGCCTAGTACAACAATGGAAATGGCAGATCCATACGCTATTGGCGGGACCTGGCTCAGAGTAGTCTGTTTCTTGGACTTTTCGGATCTCTTCAACTTCAACTTCTTTGAAAACTCCGAATTACGTGTAAGTTGCGCTTTCGAATCTTGTCCAATCCTGACTAATAAAGGTCTAGTATACACTCGAAGAGCGACTCGATATGGAGCCTCTTGACACGCCAGAAGCTGTACGAATGATTATCATGCGCCTTCAAGTCACCAAGATTCGTGCTCCACGCATAGATCCCGAGAAATGCGATGGTGACCGCGAAGTTGATTGGAACGGCATGCCGGTAGTCGAGTTCAAGGGCACATCACACTCGCTGCATTCGGCATGGGACCCGAATGCAAATAGTGGCATCAGAGGTATACAAGGTTTTCGCCGTCCCTGCACCACGATGGTGCTTGGCCTTTTTATAATGCACCTGCTAATGCGCAACCCGACAGGCACTGTAAGATATACGCCGGAAGGGGAGATTCGTTGGACGACCATCTCAGTATTCAGTGGTGAAGAGCGTTGGAAGTCTGAAGGCATTCAGGTCGGCGGCCCTGGCTCAGCACGTGGCGTTCTTGGTAATTGGTTCGATAAGGTGAGCGCTCTTTCGCAAGACAGATCTTCTCCCAGATCAGGACCATGTTCATGACTGACATCGCACATCTCGCAGAACTTTGACGCTCATGGACCAGCAGGCCCGACGGCTTTCTGGAAGTGGAGTGACGATGTAGACGACAAGAGAGTGCCTAGATTTAGAGGCATGTAGTGCGGGAACGAGTAGCAGGTCTTGCCTTATTGACGAGAGATGACATGATTTCATGAAGTTTAGGAGAATGGTTGGATGCACACGATTGGACATGGTGTCTTGGGTTCTTCTTTCGCGCAACTAGCGTCTGTTTACTGCCTAGGCAACATGTGAATGAATCTTCAGATCTCCTGAATGTTGCGTGAGATTTGGATGAGTGCTTGATCACGGTCTGTTGTCCAAGATCTCCCTGGCCAATATTCCATTTACCATCAACGTTCCGCATCCTTGAAGCCAGCTGCCGGAGCTAGGAGTTGTCACGACCAGAAATCGACAGCACTGACGGCACTGACAACACTAACGACCAGTCCCAGCGAAATAAGGACAGCGAAGCTGCCTCTTAATCTTTTTTCAATTCCTCACGCTCACTTATCATGCTCATATCCATGGTCGAATTGCTGCTGCTGTTTCCAGCTTGGAACTAGAACTAGGGGGACAGGGTTTGTGCGGCTCGGCGGCATGAGATCAGTGACCCACAAACCTAAATCTCGCCGAGGCTGTGGGGTAAGGAGAGCTTTTGGTCACGTTTGTGTATATTGTCGAAATCTAAACTTCTTGCGTGCTGTGTTCTGTCTTTGTACTCTTTCGTTCGACTCTCATTCGTTTGCTGAAACACCTTTGCAACATTGCCTACTGAGAGCACTCTCGTCTATCTCATAGTGCACGAGGTGAATAGAGCAAGAACATACGATCACTTGAAGACAACAAGAATCAACGATCAACAAGAATCGCGAACATGGGAGATCAACCTTTCCCACCCGCTGCGCGCAAGAAGATCCTGAGAGTCCTTTTCATCTCTCTCCTCCTCGATCTCGTGAGTCTCCCAGTCCTCCGGTCTACCATCCACGCTCTGCAAGCAGCAAACACACTAACACCCCGACCCCTCCAGATATCATTCACCTTCATCCTCCCCCTCTTCCCCCAACTCATCTCCTTCTACCGCAACCTCGAAGCCTCCTCC
>Ga0058702_10000981_pt1 | contig 11152 bp, 8 predicted proteins | sample AgamicOrSfe_FD_83781 | JGI IMG/M metagenome (GOLD analysis project Ga0058702, IMG submission 83781) | Agave microbial communities from Guanajuato, Mexico - Or.Sf.e | ecosystem: Host-associated > Plants > Phyllosphere > Phylloplane/Leaf | place: Guanajuato, Mexico | collected 2012-05-30
ACTAAAGACCTCCTGGGTGATCTGGTACCGCCCACCCGCCTCCAAGAACTCCGACTACGAAAAGTCCATCAAGCCACTCTACAAGATGAACACGGCGCAGGAATTCTGGCGCGTGTACACGCATCTGAAGCGGCCGTCGAGTCTGCCAATCGTCTCGGATTACCACATGTTCAAGGACAGTATACGTCCGGTGTGGGAAGATGAGGAGAATAAACAGGGTGGGAAGTGGATCATTAGGCTGAAGAAGGGCGTTATTGATAGGTATTGGGATGATATGCTGTTGGCGGTGGTGGGTGATCAGTTTGCGGAGGCCGGGGAGGAGGTTTGTGGGATGGTTGTGAGTGTGAGAAGTGGTGAGGATGTCTTCAGTGTCTGGACTAAGAACGATGGTGGGCGAAACATCAAGATTCGGTATGTCAAAATGCATTGCGACATGAGCAAGGAGCTTGAAGCTAACATTTTGCAAAGTGAAACAATCAAACGTGTTCTTGCTCTGCCAGCAGACACTGTGATAGTCTGGAAGAGCCACGACGACAGCATTGCACAACGTTCAGCCATCGACCAGGCTCGTCAGGACAAGGGGACTGGCGAGAACAAGCAGCGGCGCACGAACAATGAGAGCGTTGCGCCGCAGAAGGAGAAGGTGGAGAGCTAGAGGGGATTCTGTGTATATGTATATCTACGTGTATGTAGTTACAGCTCACGGGCAGCGGTGGCCTGAGCCATGCCTATATTCTATCCTCCCTCTTCCTTGTCTGATGGAGAAGGATGGCCATTTCTCATATTGACGGGCAAACTGGAAGCGACAGTGACGTGGTTTTGATCGACAAAAGCTGAAACGATCATCGTGAGCTCGTGCCATTCGAGTACTGCGAGTCGTAAATAGTTCGAGGTTCGGTGATCACGCTTCACGTCCTGCCAGCGCACCACACCGACGTCTTCATGCTCACGTCCGTGCTGGTCACTGTGCAGCATCGTCGCGCTCGTCCTTCAACTTGACCACGGTCTTGGCCTTCTTCAGCAATCGATAGTGTGTCTCACACACATTCTCCTACCCCACACATGTTGAAAACGATCCATGCTGCAGGTCAATATATCTATAACGGAGTACTCGGCGGTGGGACGAACGAAGAGAAAGACGACGAGGTGCGCAGATCTAAGCTAGCATGTCGGAGTAAGAGCTGAGTTTCACATCACAGGAAGACGTTGTCGATCTCGACACCTCAGAAGACATAAGATCTGAAGAGCCTGGAACCTACTGGTCAGAAGACGTTCGGTGAGCTTAAACTTGACTTACAAGAGTTTGCTCAATGTCTGAACATGGCAGGGAGTATCTGGACGAGGTCGATGAAACTCGAAAACTGCCACGAGAGCCCAAATATCGGTATGCCATCTCTACCACATGAGGATGCAGGAAGAACTTGGACTAAGATATGGACAGATCTGGCAACGACACTGTGACTGTGGCTAGACCATCACCCACTCCGAGCAGAGCTGCGAAGATGCCACAATTTGTGAGCCTATAATGACACTGGGCTGGACTCACTAAGCTCATACTGTAATAGGGCAAAAGTGCTGGTAGAAGTCTTGGTTTCAAGCCTCACGACTCGATCAGCACCGGCAAGCCAGGCAAAGCGGGTCCGGGATCATCGTTCAAACCTGTTATCAAGCGGCAATCCACCTATCTGATCACTTCAGAAGAAACTCGTCATTTCAGTGACACCACCTCAAGCTACTCCCACACTATGACCACTCAAGTAGATGGTGGCCGGTCGTCGAAAAGGCGCAAGACTTCACCTACGGTTCAAGAAAATGACTTGCTGGACTTCGCGATGACAGGATTGAAGCAGGTACAGCAGTCGGGTAGCAGGCCTCGCAGTGCGAGTGATACTCTCGAGACGCAAAGGCAACAAGTCAGGCGGCAGCACAAGACGCAAAGATCGAAGTCCCGAGACCTTAACGAAGATGAGACCAGAGGTGATGGGTTCAATACCGGACTGAACGCTGATGAAGGAATGAACATCAAGCCCGTCATGACACAGAATGGGCTGTCCCCATCGGTGCCTTCACAAACCATTTCCGGCAGTTCTCACGACTCTCACCGTGCCACGTCCTCCAAGGCTACAAAGAGCAAACCTCGAGATCGTGGAGGTACTTCCCGCTCGATAAGCCGTACGCTCAATGTTAATCATGCCGGTGATGCAGAGATGGAAGATGTCGAGCCAGCACTTCCTCTACGGCATAAAAAGAACGTGATTAGCAAATTAGAACATTCAGAAGCTGGTCAGGCTGTTGGAAAACCAGAAAATGACCATGAATTTGATGGTAACATGATGGAAAGAAGCGAGGACCGCCAACAGAGAGACCGCAAAAAGATCGCATTGCTGCACTCTTTCTATGATGTGTATGGCAATCAGCTTTGTGATCGGGGCACTTATATCTACATGAACAGTACCCTGGCTCGATTCGAAGTGCTGGGGCAGTCAAGTCGGGAACCCATCACCGTGCCCTTCTCCGGCTTGCTCAAATATACAACCGGTACTGCTGGAAATGGTGTAGCATGCATGCTGGAAGGGAGCAAAGTTCAGGCCGGAAGTACTGCACATATGGACACGTACTGGGTTGGACTGATTTTCACGAATCACGATGGCTTGTCCGCATTCGAGAAAAAAATGGCGATCATTGGCAGTATCAAGCATTTCGACAAGGCGGAGTACGGACGTTCATATCGAAGTATCCGCTATAGTACGCTAACATGTACTCAGAGACACGATCAAGAAGACCATCAACAAGAAATGGTTTGACCAGGTAGCTTGGAGAGGGAAGGTGGCAAGAACCGAGGAGAAGGCTAACACACCAAACGCTGGCAAGATCTTGCAAAGACCAGACAGAGAGCAAGGAACAAGTGGCTCAATGGCTCAGGATTTGCCTATGGCAGACACTCTGCAGCCGAATACTCCAAAGCTCAGAGATCAAATGCATGGTGACGACGAAAATATCCCCACTGTTACGAGGAAGGATCTTCGCAGTTCTGCCAGTGAAATGACGCCAAAGGTCAATGGGTCCAGCTCACGTCCACATAACACCCGTTCCGAGGGCCGAACACACCAGGCGCCATCTGACACTGATAGCGCTACGCCGCCCCCTCGTGCTACCCGAAGCAGTGGCCGAGCGAGCACAAAGCAAACAGCCGCACGACAATCTCAGGCTCAGCAAGAATCCTACCGCACTCCTTTCAGGGATACAGTGCATGCTGCGTGTCCATGGAAGAGCGCATTGCTGTACCCGAGCAAAGGGCCTGGAAGAGCTACTGTGGAATTCGCGGATCTAGAAAGACTTGATGACGAAGCGTACTTGAACGACAATCTCATCTCGTTCGGCCTGCGTTATTTGCAAGAAAAGTTTCCAGCCTCGAAAGGCAAGGTGTACATCTTCAACTCTTTCTTCTACAATACGCTTGCGGGAAAAGGCAGGAAGGACATCGACTATGACGCTGTCAAGAGATGGACATCCAAAATTGATCTCTTCTCATATGACCATGTTGTGGTGCCGATTAACGCGGGCATGCACTGGTATTGGGCCATCATCTGCAATATCCGGAATGTCTTTGCCGATTCTGAGAGTGACGCCGGACAGGACTCTATGGTGGATGAACAGGCTGAAAAGCTTGACGAGCTGAGTATCGCCCCAGAGCATGAAGAGGCGCCTCCTCGTGCCCCTCGCAAGAATGATCCTACGGTGCCCACTATAGTCACATTGGACTCTCTACACAATCCCCACTCTCCAGTCGTTGGCAACCTGAAGAAGTACGTCATGGAAGAAGCCAGGAACAAGAAGGGTAAGGAGGTCGATCAATCGTTTATCAAAGGCCGAGGCATGACTTCGAAAGAGATTCCGTCTCAACAAAACTTGACAGATTGCGGCCTGCACCTAATCATAACCATTGGCGAACTATTGAGAAGTCCCGATGAGTTTGTGGCGAAACTCGTCGGAAAGTCATTTGACAACGAGAAAGACTTTGCTGGGTGGGAATATATGTCCGAATATCGTGAGCACTGGAAGATGAACATATTGGAAGAATACAACAATCAGACGGGAGGAGACTACTTCAAGGAAGTCGCAAAGGCCAAGGCTTCACTCGATCATGCTCGGAAACTCAAGGAAGTCGAAGCAAGCAAGGCGAATCCTCCATTCAAGACTCCAGGACGAGTGCCACCAACCACAAATACGATCGCCTCTGCTCCATCTACGAGGCAGCGATCTGTATCGCCGTCGAGATCAGCTCAAAAGCAAGCGGCAATCCATACGCCGTTCAAGACGCCTCTCAGGTCGGTGCACCCTATACCGCTTGCAAAGGCTCCGGCGCAGGACTTGTCGTCCGAGTCTGACGAGGACATGTCATCTGCCCCAATCCCACAATCCACAACCAAGATGCAATCAACTCAAAGCGCACCGTCCTCGTCTCATATCACCGATAATCTTTTAAGGATACTACAGCCCGAAGAGATCAAAGACGACGCGGACAACTCTGACTTTGTTCCTAACAGTCAGCCTGAGGCTGGTACAGTTCCGGACCAAGATGAAGACCTCGATGAGCTTGAGATTGTGGAGATTGATGCTCAGCAGAAAGCCTCAAGTTCTCGGCATGATTCTCGATCACCCGCTAAGCAAGCCGTCGGCTCCCGCGACGATCTCATGGAGCAGGATAGGGCGCAACATGCATCTACCAGTACCGACCAGGAACCCACAACTCCGGCTCGCATTGGCAAGAAAGCCCGAAAATCACCAAACAGCTGCAATGTGGTCGTCGCAGCATCTCAGGACGTTGAACAGCCTCCATTGATCGCTGTAAATGACCATTTGAACAATCTCGTACGGTCTCTAGGCTCAGATCACGCGACACAAAATAACAGCCGTTTGGGCCGCGCCAACGACAACATCTTCCAGCAACCATTGCCCTACGTTCCGACCACTGGTCACGAAGACGATATCGTTCTCGAAATATCAGACACACAGGACAGCGACGAGCTGGGTGAGCCACAGACAGTCGATGATTCGGGCTTACTTGGCGCCTCGAATGGTGGTTTTGGGCAAGAGGTGAGGAAGAATGCTGACAATAGGATGGATGTAGTCGATGTTGAGAAGTTAGCGAGAGCAGCAGAAGGTAGAAGACATGAAACTAAGACAAAGGAAATGGAGACAGAGAACAATCGGAGGTACTCGCCAATTTGGCCAGGAGTACATGCATCACCACGACCGGCATCGCCAGAGCTCTAGGGGAATCGAGGAGCATGATGACGGAAGGATGTGTATATAGTGACGGATCATGGGATGGACATACATATGCATGGAAAGGCGCAAACAGCATGACGGACGAAAGGGACAGTGCATTATGCTGACGAGGATGTCAGCCGGCGTTGATATGACCAGCATGAACCGGGCATGAACGAGCATAGCAAAGCCTGACACCGTAAGGAGTTGAGAATGACTGAGCATACATAGCGTGCTGCTTCCCTGACCTCTCCCTCCATCTCTAAACGCTAATTGCTTCTCTTCGCCCTGCTCTGCCTTCCACTCCCGATCTTCGTGATTCGCATCCACTCTGCAGCCAGCTCAAGTAGGTTCAGGCTCTTGTCCGAGGATCCGCTAGGTATCTTCGATATGCCAGAGATCCACAGACCTCCCCGCCCAGCCTGTGCACTTCGCCTCCGGGACGCTCCCTCCGTGTCGGCACTCGCGGCTTCTTCCACAGCTAGCACTCTGCCACTTCCGACGCTCATACTCGGACGTGTCAATGGTCTTGCTGATGTCCTCAGTCCACTCCGCGTAGCTGTGCTCGTTCATTCGCCAGCAGATTGCCGGGGTCAATGGCGATATGGCCGTCGCTGCTGTCGAGATGCCGCGGCGTGACGAATCGTGCCTTGTGTTCATGTAACCGCCGTCTCATTTATTCATTCACCCATCCATAGCCTCCCTCAACAACGGCGCAACCTGCTTCCGACTAGCGTCCACCTTTCTTTGCCACCACACTTCTATCCTTCCCTCCCCTTCTCCTCCTTCTTCTGCATCCCCGCCACCACCACCACCGTTCACCGTCGCATCTGCCGTAGCCAAACCACGAACCTGCTCCCACCTTTCCAGTTTCAACTGCTTCTCCGCCATCTCCCGAAACCTCCCCAGCATTTTCCGCGCCCTCAGATCTCGCGCCCAGAGCAGCAGTTCGCGCTGAAAGTCGCCCGAAGACGAGTGCGACGTCGTCATGATAGCGTAGACACCCAAGTCTCGTTCCGTGGTGAAGCTGCGGATCGTATTTGTAAAAGCTTCATGATCCTCATCCTCCCTTTCTCCTTCGCGCTCCTTCCCCGCCTTCCCAACTAGCCACCCCAGTTCCTTGACCACGCTACTGACTCCCAGCTGCACCCCACCAGCCGTCCACTGCTTGTAGTCCTTCCGCAGTACTTCGGACGTAGTCAGGCGATCTAGATCGTTCTTGGCGCCCTTGATCTCATCGAGGTATGTGGCACGATCGTAGGAGGAGTCGTGTGCGCTGACTTTGCTCTCGAGATATGCGACGGCACTTTCGTCGGCCGGCGTGGTCTTTCCAGCGTCGCGGAGGGCGCTGGTATCGATGAGGATGCTGGCGAGCGCGAGTCGGGCTAGTTGTGCGTCGTCTATAGTATCTATGGCGGCACTCGAAGCAGCGGACCCATTAGCCTCTGTATCCGACGCATCCAGCGCATCCCACGTCGGCTGCAAGTAATTCACGACCAAACTCGTGCAACTACCCACTGTTTCAACAACCCTTGGCTCATCCCCCGTATCGTCGGGCACAGCGTGCTCTTCCGCATGATGATCCACACATCCCGTAATTCGACTCGCATACGCCGTCAGCGGTCCAGTAAGCGCATTATGGTCTACGAGCGTCCACTGCGTGTGCTCTGCCGGCAGGACATCGAGGGGGGGAAGATCGTCGAGAGTGAGGAGATGTGACGGATCCAAGCCTGCGCGGGGGAGGATTGTGAGGAGTTCGGGGCGGATGGCGATGTCGGCGCGGGGAATGTTGAGGAGGGGGATGTGGAGGTGATGGGGCGGGGTGTGCGAGCGGAGGTAGGCGTAGGTTAGGGCGGAGGTGATGGAGTCGAGGTCGGCGGATTCGTTGCCGATGACGAAGTGGAGGGGCTGGTGGGAGCTGGTGGTGGAGGTTGAGGTGATGCGGGATCGAAGAGCTGAGCGGGCAGTGGTGAGGAAGGCGCGGAGGGATTGGCGGGGAAGAGGCATATCAGATGCTGTTTGTGCAGTATCATGCCCATTCGTGTTAGCAAGTTCAGTCATGAGTCACTGGGAACCTTGATATTATAGATCGGCAGTGATCGGTAGCTGCCAGAAACCCATCGGACGTTATCTGATCGCGGATTCTGAAACAACATTCGAACTCAATGCCACGTGCAGTTCATCCCGTCGTTCATGCCGTTTCAGCCTCATATCTTGGCGATGACGTGCCAAACATTGGCATAAGCTTGTCGTATCGCAATCTTCAACTCAGCTTACCTTTCTGCCTCTTCGATCATAACCTTTCACTATACATACCTCGTCCTGCCTCTAGAGAATCTCACGATCACTCACATATCAATCTCCTAGAAGACCTGATCAACAAACCTTCCTCCACAACCTCAGCAACAATGGGTCTCTTCCACCACGAGAAAGATCAACAACAACAGCAGCAAATGCAGCAGCAACAGTATGGCCAGCCTCAGCAGTACGGTCAACCTCAACAGTACGGTCAACAGCAATACGGTCAGCCCCAACAATTCGGTCAACCCCAGCAATATGGTCAGCCTCAAGGCCAACCTCAATTCGGCGGTCAGCAAGTCCAGCAGGGACCTTACGTCTATCCCTCTGCACAGACGGCGCAGCCACCCCAGACGATGAATCAGGAGCAAAAGGAACACCACCACCTGTCTGGTATTGGCAAGTCGCTGGGTAACGCTGTCATGTGGGGCGCTGGCGCGACTCTTGGTGCTGGTATGTTGAGCGCGAATTGTTTGAGAACGATATGTGAGACTGACAAATGGTAGATGCTGTCAATGGCGCTATCAACGCCTTCAAGGGAAATTAATTGAGTGGAATGGTTTGGGCAATGGAAGGAGTTTGGGACTTATGAACGACAACTTGACAAGAGTGTGTTAGGGAGGACTAATGGATGGGGAGAGCAAGCACGATGCCCTCGCGGTGATGTAGCTCAGTTTGGGGAGCAAGCCTATAGCTTTCTCAATAAATCCTAATACACATCGTTGCTGTTTGATGTGAGAACAGTGTGAAGCGTGTTTCGCAGAAGTCTAAACTCCAGCCAACATAACCTTTGTGTGCCCTCCGACGTCGTCATATGCTCGCCCCTCCATCTTGATCCGTAAACTAGCATGCTTGATGTGCACTCATCATATCATGCTGTTGTTACTATCGCTGTCGCCCACGAGTGATTCCTGATTGGGCTGCCAAGAATGGTTGAGCACACACCCTTCTTTCACCAATCTCCATAAAATCAGTGAGCCGTGACCCACCTACTGCAAGGCAAGGCCAGGGGCGATAGAAAGGATAATGAAGGCAAAGATGCTGCACGAGGACTTGTGAATTATCTATAGCACAAGCACTTTGCCAAGCGATACAAGCACTGCTGCTGTTGTGCTGACAAACACACCTTTTGGATGAGCGATAAACGGTGATGGGCGTTCTTGGCCGACGGCACTCTTTTGGAAGTTCACAACTCTCACCAACCATTGAACACGCATTTCGTTCGGTTACCGCCCGCAGAGCAATCGCGGGTCTTATAGTGCTTGCATTGCTCGTGAAGCTCTTCGTGACCACATTCTCGTCACCCTCAAAAGACCTGTTATTCTTGCAAGAACAGGAAGCAAAAGGCACCCGAAACCCGCTGCGACCAATTCACGCACTTCCACAGCAGCCTATACTTGCGAAGTTATACTGGTACAATGACGAGCAGGACAACGAGCAGCATGGGGCGAGCATTGACTACAGTGATGTAGTGCAGCGGAATACGCGGAAGCACTTTGAATATGACTTGAAGCATGGCTATGAATCGTATCTGCTTTCGGATGCAATGGTGGAGGGATCGTGGAATAAACCAGCGTTCATGCTTGCAGTACTTACGCAGGAACTGCTGAAGCCGGAGGCGCAAAGGTTACGGTGGTTGACGTGAGTGCCACTCGAAGCTGAAACGAATGTAATGCATACTAACAAGCACAGCTGGGTCGACCACGACATCATCATCACCAACCCCAACTTCGCCCTCGACACTTTCCTCCCACCACCAAGTTTCGACACCACAGCCACCAACCTCCTCATCACCAACGACCTCAACGGCCTCACAAGTCCCATTTTCCTCCTCCGCGTCACCACCTGGTCGCACGACTTACTAACCGCCGTGCTCGGGATGCGCAAGATCACGCCGGACGATCACGTCGCGCCACCAAAGCATGCACAGGACGCCATCAGCATCCTGGTGCACGAAGTCGAGGACTTCAGCACAAACGTAACGTATCTACCTCAGCGGTGGATCAACAGCTACACCAAGGGGTTATTGGATCCCATCGATGGTCAGGTTCACGGGTTCACGACCCAGCAACTGCAGGAGAGTGCGTGGCAATCTGGGGATCTGCATCTTCGGCTGCCGGGTGATGGGATGAGGCAGATGGGAGAGGTGTTGGATTTGGCGGAGAAGAAGATGCCGGGTTGGGACGTTTCAGCGAGTGCCAGTGGATTGGTTGGACGGGTGTCTATGTTTTGGGTTGAGGAGGCAAGGAAGCTGGAGGTGGCGAGGGAGGCGAGAAAACGAGAGGCTGAGGAGAAGGAGAGGCGGATATTGGCCGATATGCGCGAGAAAGCGGAGAAGGAAGAGGAGAGGATGAGGAAGCACCAGGAACTGATGGCGCAGCGGAATGCAGAGGGGATTGCTGGGGCAAAACAAAGAGCTATGGCGCGGGCCAAGGCGGAAGCTGCAGCTGCAGCTGCAGCAAGGAATAGACATAGACCGAGAGTTGGATAGAGTCCTGGATGCACAGATAACACTTTAAATTAGCAGCACAGTCACAAGTGGGGGATTAGCTCAGTGGCAGAGCGCCTGCTTGTACGTAATAAATGGCCTTTGGCATCATGAATACGACTAACACATCGCAGTGCATCCTACAAAATGCCTGCAGGAGGTCGAGGTTTCAATCACCTCATCCTCCATTCCCTTTTGGGCTTCCCGGGACTCGTTTCCCCCTTCATTGGGCAGTCAACTGGCGTGTGTATCATACATCTTGGGCATTTTTGGCCGACATCGAGTACTTTTGCCAGAAAAAGGATAAAGGTTGTGGAGAGTGCCGTGGGAGCGTGAGTCGTGCTTATGTTAACAGTACTATATTATGCAGGTAGATTGACATTCCTTGCGAGAGTACTTCCAGTTTAAGAGCACTGTCAAAGGTCGAAAGTCGTGGAGAGTGCCGACGAGCCAAAGTTGCATTTATATTGTTCGAAGTTACACTATCCAGGTGGACTTTGCTCTTTGCCCAAAACAGTTCTATAAAAAAAGGTCAAAGGACAAAACTCGTGGAGAGTGCCGTAGAGCATGATTTTGAATATAGACGCTAACAAAATCTCTTTCTACCTCTAAGATCCTTTCGAGACTTGAAGCACTTTCAGAATTAAAGGTCAAGGATGAAAATGTGTGAAGAGTGCCGAAGAGCTTACACCCAGACGCATGTTGTGACAGACGAAAACACTGAAATGCAGGATGATACTGGCAGAGATCAGGGGAGCGTGCCACAAGGAGCCTCACCACTCTCATGTTCCAGCCGTAGTATCTCGACTCTGAACTTGTCTTTTCGATACCACAGGCTTGTCGTTCCATTTCTTGCTCGCTCACGTCCTCACGTCCGCACTCGACGGCCCACACCACACCACGCCAACATCACCAGATTCATGAACAAACAATATGTACGACCCCTCTGACACCGCCCGCGTCACTGAGATTTCTAACTCGGCCAGTTCTTATGGGGTAGGATGTGCCTCAGTCTCGGCACCGCTGAATCGCATAAGCAACAATAGACCAATGCCTCTCGCTTCCTCAGAATGAGGCGGAGAGGCGGATGTGTTG
>Ga0058702_10000982_pt1 | contig 11149 bp, 10 predicted proteins | sample AgamicOrSfe_FD_83781 | JGI IMG/M metagenome (GOLD analysis project Ga0058702, IMG submission 83781) | Agave microbial communities from Guanajuato, Mexico - Or.Sf.e | ecosystem: Host-associated > Plants > Phyllosphere > Phylloplane/Leaf | place: Guanajuato, Mexico | collected 2012-05-30
AGCATGAGCTGTCGCGCAAGCATCGTTGAGCGCTGCAAACACTCCTGGTGGCCGCTTCTCCTCGATCAGGTCACAGACCACCTTGTTGTCAAAGTACTTGATTGGCGTCCACTTGATCTGCTCACGCTCATACTCTTCCTGTTCGGTCTTGAGCGTGAGTTGAATGAAGATCTGCTGTAGCTTTTCGTTAACATAGTTGATACATAGCTGCTCGAAACTATTATGCTCGAAGATCTCGAATCCATAGATGTCGAGAATGCCGATAGACTGAGCAACGGTGCCACGAGCTTCGAGTGAGATGTTCACTCTTTGAATGATCCAGTCGAAAAGGTTGTTGTAGATACCTTTGGCAAGTGCGTCTCTCACAGCTCCAGCCTGTGCAGGGTTCAGTGGCACATCATAGACTGATCCCCTACGACCGCCGCGACTTGTCTCTACGATTCTTGTCGTGAGCGCCTTGTTCACATGCGCTGAATCGACCTCGAGCAGATATGCCACAAAGTCAACGACCGACTGATCCGCAACACTCGCATTGCCCTCATCGTTCTCCCTGAATGAAACATTACCAAGCCATAGAATTGACGCAAGCATTCGGAAGATATTGTCCTGCTCGGCTTCTGTTAAGCCAATGACCTTCATCGCCTGTAATGTCTCCTGGAACTCTGCATGGTCGTCAATGCCTTGTACGTCATAACACTGCGACCGACTTGTGTAAACATATGTCTGTGGTTGTTGTATGCCAAATATTTCTGATTCCTGGTCAGTGTTACACTTCTCCCATGCACGGCGGCCGCTTCCTCACCTCTGTACTTTTGCGGTGCTGCCTTGGTGAACTGGTAGAAAATGTGGAAGTTCCTCTCGTTCTTGATCTGCGCCACCACTCTTGTCTTTTCCAGCAGATAGTTTATGACATTCGCACCCGCGGGTTGTCCTTGAGCATTGAACTGCATCTCCAGGTACTTTCCGAATCTCGACGAGTTGTTATTCCGCAACGTCTTGGCATTTCCGAAAGATTCGAGAAGTGGATTAGTGGCCAGCACCATGTCCTTAGTCTTCTGAATCGACGAGTCTTTCCCACCTGAAACGTTTGCGACGTATTGCATTATCCGCTTCGCCGCTTCTGTCTTGCCTGCTCCAGACTCTCCAGAAATGATGATGCACTGGTTCTCATTGTAGCCTTTCATGTTGTAGTACGCAGCTTCGGCTATGGCGAAGACGTGTGGTGGTACCTATGACTGTTAGAACGAGCTTACTGGCGCATGTTCACTGTATCACCTCCAAGCGATTCTTGCCCTGGTAGCTGTGCAGAACTTGATCCGTGTAGATACCGACTGTCAATTGTTAGCCCAGCTCGGTCCCGTGCTGCCTCTCGAATGCTTACGATCTCTGAAAGGATTGACCGATACCAGCACATGGCCAATATACGTCTGTGCCTAGTCAGCACTTGCTGTCGCCAAATCCTCCAGCTACCTGCAACCGGCGAAGCAACTGACATAGATCTCCCCATTTGCGAATCTCTTCTGCAAGTTCTCATTGATAGCCTCATTCGAGATCTTGCTGATCAAGGTAAGATCCGACACGCCAACTTCCTTCTTCTTCGTGCTTTCAAAGACAGCCTTGCGGACCTGGCCTTGCGCGCCGCCAGCTGCAGAGGCAGGGGCATTCTTATTGCGACCTGCGCGCTTTGTCACCGCCTAGTGCGCACCGGTATGTCAGCCGGTGCTCCGTAAGCGGTGTAGGAAGATGGATGGATCGTCGTATTACCATGATGTAGACAGCTTTGTTTGATGCTGGAGAGTGACAATGCTGTTCCACATGCGCGACCGAGACTGAGCTGCTCTACGATGATCAAATGAATGTCGAGGCGCTATCACACGGAACGAATAAAAGTTGTAGATAATAGATCGTGCCGCGCAGCAGCATTGGGTGGTGATGATGATCGTCGTCGTCATATCCGGGGAACATCCGGGCCAAGCCACGCGGGATATACTCTATGCAGTAATTGTTGGACAACTGCAAGGATTGAGAGCAGTGTAGGACCAAATATGTATTAATTTTAGCTATAAACTGCCAACAGGACCTTTCAACGCCATGCATTATTTCACGCATCGTATGTCTTCAGATCGTAAATCTTGATACCACTCCATATACACCATTTTCTACTCCTGAGCGACAAACATCGTCTCGGCTGTCTCAGGCGTCCACTTTAGCTCGGCGGCAGCAGACATGAGCTCGCCGAGTCTCTTCTCCATAATGGTCCTGCCCTCATACGTGGCCCAGACGCGATGAGGAGCCTTGTTGACAACGTCAAAAGCAATCAACTTGCCCTTCTTGGTGATGTCCTCCTGCTTGCGTCCCCATTCCTGGTCGCGGCGCACCTCAATGCCACTGCTGATGACAACGAGCGGAGTGACATCGCTGATGATATTTGTTGCAGCGTTGACTTCACTCCTTGTCAAGCTGGTCGCAACCAGGTTTTCCTGCAGCTTCGCCTTGAGGAACTTGCCAGTGTGCCACACAGAGCGGCCGTAGGTGCGGTCTTCGCGGCTGCGGCCATTAAAGATAGCACCAATGAGACCTGGAATACCAATAGGGGCGATGACACCAAAACCCCAGATCCTGAAGCCGCGGTACGCGCTGCCTACACGGTCAAGCAAGTCCTCGTGTAGCGGATCCACTAGCATTGTGCCGACGACATCCTTGACGTGACGTGCAGTGAAGATTCGGCTGACGATGCTACCGTATCCTGCAGAGACTGTGATCCATGGACCCTCTTCACCCTGAATGGCCAAAGCCTCGGACAGAGCATCCGCTGACATACCCGCGGAGTGTGGCGAGGGCGCATCGTCAGACCAAGCGTAGCCGGGACGGTCCCAGTAGCAGTAGCGGGAGATAGTTCCGTTCGTGTATGTAGCATAAGCCCAGTGCTCGAAGTCGTACTCAGAGGGCTCTTCGCCAGCCTCAAGGAGGATAGTGGGCTCGCGGGCACCGGTCTCGGGGTTGGTTGTGTGGTTTCCGAAGCATGCGAGGTGCACGCGGTACTTGCCACTGTCGACTGCAACAAGATCACCGTCAGGCTCGATGCCGGCGTCGAGCGCGCGGAGGACGAGTTCGGCAGTCATAAGAACAACAATGACGATGTAGACCCAAACAATGACAGTCTCCACAAAAGCAGCGAGCCACTCCTTCAATGTGCGCTTTGTCTCTGGCCTTCCAGTGAGACGCTCCTCCTCGGAGCGTTTACCCCATGCGACAACGCGGTCGGTGACGATGCAGTGGATCGAGATCAAAACAGCCCAGATGATGGATGCGATACCCGGCCAGCTCTCCTCGTGTCGAATCTGAGGAACGGCGAGGATGATGATCATATCCACGACCAAGAGAATGCTGACAATGCTCATGGACACGCGGAGAGCTGCCGAAGGAAGGGAAAAGAAGAGTATGGTGATGAGAAGGTTGCCCATGGTGAGTGTAACATAAGCGAAGTCGGTGTAGCCAGATCCAGGTGTGTTTAGACCTGGAGGTGTCACGAAGAGGGAGACAAAGAGGATGATCCACCAGATGAAATTGATAAGCGCCGCAAACACTGTCAGGTACCGGAGAGCGCGAACAGCCCATAGGTTGTAGGGTGAGACCTAATAACGAACAGAGTCAGAATTGATTGGAAGATGCATTTTCACTGGACGTGCACTTACAGCTGGGTCATCTGGGGCAAGGTAAGCTCCACGAGGAGTCTGACGATTCGGCTGTAGCAGCTGTGTGCGTTCATCAGCATCCCGATCATTGCGGGAGCCTGGGCGAGCCGAAGGAGCCATGGAGCCTGTATCTTGACTGTCTTCGTCGATGTTGTCTTCTTGGTCGTCGTTCTTCTTGCTGCCCCAGAGTGAGACCATATTAAGTCGCTACTGGGTTCTGATGGCGACGCACAAGCACAAAGAGCTTGACGTACGAAGCGAAAGGGTGAAAGAAACAGGGAGGATCCTGTTGTTGCTGCGGTCTGTAACAAGGTAGAAGATACACGGGATCAGGTAGTAGAAAAGACCTGGAGGCGTCCAGGTTGGTTTCTGTTGGGCAGGAGCTAGTCTCTATCACATGCGCCGGCAATCTCGGAAGCTGATGGCGGCCGCTAGCAAAAGACGTACGGTACGAATTACAGCAGGTGCCTGCGACACTAAGACAACAATCTATAAGCCGCAAGGTGAGGCATCATAGCAGTAGCTATCAGTCATCTGGTATAGCTCGGACGAATGATGTATAAAGTGTAACGTCATGCCACAAGTCTATTTGACTTTTGGCAAATGCGGAGTCGACTTGGAGGGACGTTTGAGAATGTGATACTCTCGGTCGAAGATACCCTGTTTCGAAATTACCTGGTGGCCCCCGTCGATGTCGACTCATTCATCAAAACACAACATAGTGTAATGAGTAACCTCCAGAGGTCTCTCGCTGCAAGACCAGCGGCCAGACCAGTCGTGCGACACGTACTTTCATCATTGGACGAGGATGGCGACAGTTCCTCTTCTTCCGCCTCCTCAGTGTCTTCCACCATGACCATTATAGCAACGAATGAGACTCAGAGTAAACGCTCGATCCCGACGTCAGTCTGGAAGGATTACTTTGAGCAGGAGCTGTATCTCGAATGCCCCAGTCGCCATGCGGAATATCATGTGTATCTCACACCTCCATCTAACCCCTCGAAGGACCCATTATTCGTCTGTCATCACGGGGCAGGCTCTTCTGGACTTTCATTTGCTTGTTTCGCAGAATCATTGAGGCGGAGGATGCCAGATGCCGGAATTCTGTCAATCGATGCCAGAGAACATGGCTCGAATGTGGAAAAGCAAGGCGATATGGCAGACTTCACGCTTGATACGTTGGCGGAAGATATGCTTGAAATGGTTCGGCTCACGCAAGCAAAGTTGTGGCCGGAACTGCCGAAACTCGTGCTTCTCGGGCACAGTCTTGGTGGAGCAGTAGTGACACGATTGGCACGCGACGCTGTGTTTGGAGCTCAACTTGTAGGGTTTGGTGTGATAGATGTAGTGGAAGGGTCAGCTATTGAGGCCCTTCTGAACATGCAGTCGTATCTAGGCTCTAGGCCTGTGTCGTTTCCTTCACTCGAAGCAGCTATCGAGTGGCATGTCCGTTCAAGGACGATTCGTAGCTATGAATCTGCACGAATCTCAACGCCGGGGCTTGTGATCGAGACGCAGCCAGGTGTATGGACGTGGCGCACTGATCTTGCTTGTATGTTGCTACACTTCCGTAGTCATCGTTGTAGTCTGCTAACACTGTGCAAAGCTACGCAACCATTCTGGGAACAGTGGTTTACCGGCTTGAGTGCTGGATTCCTTGCTGGGAAAGGTGCCAAACTGCTCATCCTGGCAGGCACAGATAGATTGGACAAAGACCTCATGATAGGCCAGATGCAGGGGAAATTCCAGCTGCAAGTGCTTTCCGAAGCTGGACACTTCGTTCAGGAAGACTTTCCAAGCCAGACTGCAGATATTCTGTTCGAATTCTACCGACGGAATGATCGTAGTGCGCTAGTGCTACCACCTAAGGTCAGCGACTTGCTCAAGCAAGGCAAAAAGATATGACCCCAATAATGTGCCAACTCACTGGAGGGCTATAGAATGTGATCATGGCCGTTTGCCGGCTCGAGCAAGTTAAGCATTTCGTGGCGTAATAGCCAGTACGTAGCTTCAAGCCTTCACAGAAGCTCCATAGCTAGTCTTTGTGTGCCTGCGCTTCCGTTTGGTCTTTGAGGCATCGCCGGCGCCTGCTGTGATCAGAGTGCCTGATCGTTCAGCTTCTTCTGCTGCTACCCTGGCAGCTTCAGCTCTAGCTTTCACCTTCAGGCCTCGTGGACCTGCCGTCTTCACTTTTTTCTGCACGCTTAGCGGGTTCGGTCCACTCGGTCCCTTCTTACGCTTCTTCTTGCTCGGAGCTGCATCACCTCCTGCCACATCATCAGTTGTCTGAGCTTGTCCACCGCTACCGTCAGCCCTGGTTTCCGATCGTGCGACACCTTGGTCCACCACTCCTTCGTCCTTGCCATCGTCCTCCCTTAACCTCTTGACACCACCGCTTGGATTCCGTCGACCAGTAAGTCCAGCGCTGAATTTCAGTCGCTCTTCCTTCTCTCGTACATTGTTGGTCGCGGACGCCATTGGCTCCATTATCATGACACTTCTCTTGATGTAGATTAGCGGCACCCCTGGAATCGAGCGCATGAAGTATCTGAGATTGTCGTCCTGGCTTGCAATGATGTAATGGTATTTGTTCGTGCGACTGGACTTTGGGTCGACTACGCTCTTTAGACAATCGAATGTGCTGAGAGGTTTCTCCAGCTCATGATGGCCGCACCGTACTCGCTCGAATCCTTTTGCATGTTCTATGAGGGTTTCATCTTTGGGCTCCGCATCGTAAAGATGACGCATAGAGCACTGTGTAATCACTAATTACTATATCAGGTGAAAGATTCTTCCAACGATCATTCTCACCCCTTACTCGGCTTGGTTTCACCATGTAACGTCCTCATCAGGCCGCCTGAAAAGTCCATCTTGAAGCGGGAGGCATCTTGCAGTATGGCAGCATCGACTATATTGATCTGTCAACACTTTCGCTATTCCCAACACAGTATCTCAGTTTCACGAACCTATTACTTGATATGGTACGCGGAAGCCGAAATGCAGACCGAACTGTTGCACTGCAGTGCGATGTTAGTGTCAAACAGTATAGCAGGCCTTGGTGGTACTTACTCAGCTTCCTGTACTGCTTGGATCGTTTACCACGCATCTTGACAGGTTGTAGTGAGATGGATAGTCGGCGAGGAGAAAAGTTAACGATATCAAATGATCGACGAACATGGGACGATGCCAAGGCTTGGTAAATCTGGGGTACATAAGATCACCTCTTGCCTGCTTAGTGTGCGCCATATCGAAGGACATTATTCGTCATTCGGATGAGGTGCTTCACTGAACTCGTGCTCGCGTGTTATGAGTCTCGATAAACAAATCTACCGTGCCGTTTGTTGATTCGATGCCCTCCGCACAACAATAGCAGAGAGTAAGGCCTCCAACGCAACGGCAATGGCCGATTTAGGTGATGGAGACTTGAGTCTACAAAGGCATACAACTCGAGATTGGCCTGAAGACGAGGGGAATGAGGGACCAGGATCGCCTCACCTGGAATTTGAATATGCGTCGCTGGACGATGCCGCTGTGCAACCTATCAGGAGTCTTACTAGGTCGTGGCATTCGAAACGAGGTCATGAGCAAGAGGATGATCAGGACATTGGGAACGCCATAATAACGCCGTCAATCGAAGAGATAGAGCAACCTCGGTATATGGTAGGGCATGGGTCCCCGATAGCAGGAGATGCGGTACGTTCGCCGAAAGCAGTCTCGAGGCCTACGGCTGTGGGACCTGGCAACGCAGACGTGCCGCATGTTGCGGCAGAAGCCAAGCAAGTCAACGAGGACATATCTGCCAAGGAGGAGGGGAACGTGGAAGGAGGAGGCAGCAAGCCTGATCTACCGCCTCCAGAACCTATTTCCTCACCACTATCAAGGATGAAATCACCGCAGACTGGCGAGCTATCAGAGTTCTCGCATCAGCAACTGACGCAACAGCCGGACGAGGAAGAAGAGGAAAGCGATGACGGTGATGTATGGCAGGATATGCCAGTATATGCAGCATACGATATCTACGACGATGACGGCAAACTGATTGCGAGGGAACACGAAGAAGAGGCCCCTCCGGGATACAGAAGCGTCGAGCCGAGCGGAGGTGCTAAGGGATACACGAAAGTTATGGTAGACGAGGACGCCAGATCAGCAACGAGTATGGATGACAATACTGCATACCTGTTTGACAAGCGTAATAAGGACGCCGAGGATGATGATGATCTGGAAGCTCGTGACCCTCTTGCTCAGATGAATGAGACGAAAAATATGTTGACGGACAATCAAAGAATAGCTTATGTTGGAGTTGTCCGATTAGCGATCGCAGAGATGGTCAAGGAAATGCAAAAGCTAGAGCGTACCAGAGGTGCCAAGAAAGCGCTGGATTTCGCTCAGGAGTCAATGCTGCTTTGGAGTCAAAAGGTCATGGTCAGGCTGTATGCGCATATGGAGCTGGACTCCGCCGGTAGGCCGCTCTATTTATATATTCATAAGGCGATGCAAGTACTAACCAGACGTGTAGAGCAAATAATGATAGAACAACTAGCTGAGCATGGTCTGCAACCATCTGATCTGACACCTACTCTGATGCAGAACGCAAGGGTTAAGAATCCCATGGTAGACCAGAATACAACACAGGAAGCAGAGCAAAAATCAGCTGATGACCCTAGTACTCCAGCGCAAAGCTCAAGGAAAGGCTCAAAGGTATCTCAGCGCACTACATCTGTTTCCGAAGAAGCACTTCCAGCATATGAGGAGCACGAGCTTTCGGACATGCCAGAAGTACGGACGCCCTCGCAATTACCGACGACGGAGAAGCTGGACATTGATCTGCGATGGACCATCTTATGTGATCTATTCCTACTACTCATTTCAGACTCGATCTATGACGCACGATCACGAACATTGCTTGAACACGTTGGCGCATTTATGGAGGTGCCATGGCTAGACATATGCAGATTCGAGAAGCGTGTAGCTGAAGCTCTTGAAATGCAGGACATTGAACTCAAAGAAGACCTCGCAGAATTGGAGCATATGGCATCACGCAAGAAACAAGTCAAACGGAAAAAGCTCATGATGATGGGTCTTGCTACAGTCGGAGGCGGCCTTGTTATTGGTTTGTCTGCAGGTTTACTCGCTCCCGTCATTGGAGCAGGCCTTGTAGCTGGACTAGGAACGATCGGTGTTAGTGGGGGCGGTACTTTCTTGGCTGGAGCTGGTGGTGCTGCTCTTATTGGCACAACGGGTGCCCTGTCAGGCGGCACAATTGGTGGCAGAGCAGCTGCGCGTAGAATGGGCTCTGTTAGGACTTTTGAATATCGACCACTCTTCAACAATAGACGTGTCAATCTAGTCATCACACTGGCTGGCTGGATGACAGGCAAAGTGGATGACGTGCGGCTACCTTACAGTACAATTGATCCTGTTATTGGTGACGTGGTCTCCGTGCTGTGGGAGCCGGAAATGCTAAGAAGTATGGGAGACACTATTAACATTCTGGCAACAGAGGTACGCCTTATACACTATACTTCGTAATACTTCGGACTGACGCAAATGGTTAGGCTCTCACTCAAGGACTGCAGCAGATCCTAGGAAGCACTATACTTATCAGTTTGATGGCAGCCCTGCAACTACCTGTAGTGTTGACCAAGCTAGCTTACCTCATTGATAATCCTTGGTCAGTCTCAATGACGCGAGCTGATATGGCCGGACTCATCATGGCCGACTCTTTAATCGACCGAAATCTTGGTGCTCGACCAATCACGTTGGTAGGCTTCTCGCTGGGTAGCCGCGTGATCTTCTCGTGCCTACGTGAACTTGCCAGGAAAGGCGCTGTAGGGCTAATACAAAATGTTTACATGTTCGGATCGCCAGTGGTTATCAGCAAGGACGAATGGATAAAGGCGCGAAGTGTGGTTTCTGGTCGATTCGTCAACGGATATGCCACCAATGACTGGATCCTAGGTCAGTGAACACCCACTCTCTGTATAATCTCAATGACCCAGCTAACCAAGCACAGGTTACCTCTTCCGCGCCACTGCTGGCGGTATCATGCGAGTCGCGGGCCTAGTCAAAGTCGACATACCTGGCATCGAGAATCTGGACGTCACAGAATTCGTACCAGGCCATATGGCGTACCGCAAAGCAATGCCTCGCTGTCTCCGCGAAGCAGGATGGGCGATTGAATCCGATGAGTTCACCGAAATCGAAGACCCCGACCCCGAAAATCACCAGAATAGACAAAGAGAGCTCATTAACGAAATTGAAGAAGCGCGCAAAGAGCTGCAGAAGAAGCCAGAGAAGAAACGCTGGTTCTGGAAGGGCAAGGCGCAACGAGCGAAGAAACAGGAGTGGGAGACCTATGAAGAGAAGCCTGCGGAAGATGGTGCTGGAGCTGCTACGAATGGCGAAGGGGTAGATGCTGAGCATCCCGCAGGCGATGTAATGTTCGATGTCGAAGCAATCCGGAAAGAAGCCATTGAGCTCGCAGCACAGGGCATCGAGAACAAAGACCCTACCAAACCACCCCAGCCCGCCATCCGGTCGGGCTCAATCTTTTCCCTGCGTTCCGCCTCCGCCTCCCAAACATCCCTACAAACACCATCCAATCCAAGCAAGAAAACCTGGCCAGACCTGCGCGGCACAAAGAGCTACGAGACCATGCAGCAAGTGCCATCGCCAAAAGAAGTGAATAACCAGCAGTCCACATCGAAAGGCTCTGACGAACACGACCACGACCACGACCACGACCACGACCACGATGCCCGTACTCATGACCAACACGACCAGCACGACCCCTACCACTACGAAGACGAAGCCGAAATTTCCCTCTCCTTCGAGCCCTCATCCCCGATTCGAAGCGCCACAAGTCCGCTCCCTAGCGCGCGGACCGAACAGTTGGCGCGACAGCTGAGCTCGAATTGGAGCCAGGCAGATTTAGGGACAAGGCCAGCTCAGCCGCGGCATCATGACGATGATGAGCCGACCACACAACGGCAGAATGTGCATGATGGTTATCGGCAAGCGCGAGGAGATGGTGATATGGGAAGTGTGGCGATGCATAATGTGTGGGACGACGAGGAGGACGAATCTGGACATGAGAGGGAGGTTTCAATGACGTTTGAATGAGAGCGGCAAATATAAGACCGGTGGCATGTATATGTGTTAAAGGCACTAGACCGGCGTCCTGAGCATGTATAGGCAGGGCGTGGGAAGAGATGTTACGCCGGTACTCGTCGCATTGGCGTAACCTTTTGGCAATGTCATCAAGATGTTGTTTCTGTCCTAAGGTACCCATAACCCGGACCAGCGCGATATATCAACCACAGGCCGACTTCAAACTCACACGGCGAGCTCCTCACACCAAATTGGGAACACCAGAACATCACCCAGCTCTTCCGCCGACCAAAACCGCGCATTCGCTACGCGCGCTAGCCCGCTCCACACCCCTTCCCCTCTCC
>Ga0058702_10000983_pt1 | contig 11149 bp, 7 predicted proteins | sample AgamicOrSfe_FD_83781 | JGI IMG/M metagenome (GOLD analysis project Ga0058702, IMG submission 83781) | Agave microbial communities from Guanajuato, Mexico - Or.Sf.e | ecosystem: Host-associated > Plants > Phyllosphere > Phylloplane/Leaf | place: Guanajuato, Mexico | collected 2012-05-30
GCTCCAGCTGAGGACGAGGGACGAGTTGCTGGCAACCTCCTCTTCTTGAATGACTTTACGACTCTCACCACTTTATCAATGACAACAACAACACTCCTTACTATCTCTTCACTCTAGTCTACGCGCGGCGTCTCGTTACATCTCTTCGACTTCTTCTTTGTTCATACCATACTCTCCCCGCTTACGGCCTAGCTTTGGCTCATCTCATCTCGAACATTGTTTCAAGAACAAAGGAACTCTCTTCCACGCGTCTCCATTTTGTTCCCTATACCTCATTCTGAATCAGGTCTTTGAAAAAGCTCAATAGACTTCACTGGGTGGCACACTTTCACATAAAAGCAAATCACTGGTTTATTCCCTCTGGTCACAAAAGCTTTATATACAGTACTCTCTTCTTGTTCAACCTTGACTTCTTCCTCTTCCCTTCTTCTTCTCGTATCAACTGGAGAATTTTCGACCTCGAAATGGATACCGTTAACACACCCTTCACTACTGACGTCTGCTTGAACGGCCGCTACGACATACTCTCTCCTCTCAATCATGGATCTTTTGGTGTTGTCGTTTTGGCGAGGGATCGTCAGCTCGACCAGCTCGTGGCTATCAAGTGCTTGGACAAGATTGCCTCTCCTCAGGAAGGGGGCCTTTCCCTCCAAATCGATGACCGTTCTGAGGAACTAGACATCCACTCACGCATCTGCAATCACCCAAACATTGTCAACCTCCTCGACTCATTCGGGACCGCTACCCACACCTTCATCGTGCTCGAGTACTGCTCAATGGGCGATCTCTACGAAGCTATTCGTCACGACAGAGGTCCCAAAGAGACTGAGCACGTCCGAGACTTCATGCTCCAGCTTGTCAATGCTGTAGAGTTTCTCCACAACAAAGGAGTCTATCATCGTGACATCAAGCCTGAGAACATCTTCTTGACAGACAATGGTGCCATGAAGCTCGGGGACTTCGGCCTAGCTACCACCGAGACTTGGTCGACTGAGACTGCCGTCGGTAGTGATCGCTACATGGCACCGGAGCAGTACGACACCAATGGTGATGGTCTATCCCCACGCAAAGCTGACATTTGGTCAATTGGTATTTGTATGCTCAATATCCTGTTCTCCCGGAACCCTTTCGGTGTGCCTGCAACTTCAGACCGTCTGTACGAGGACTTCGTGTGCGACCGACAAAGCTTGTTCGATGTCTTTCCCAATATGCATGACGACACCTTTGAGGTCTTGAACTACTGTCTTCAGATCGATCCGACCAGAAGATCACTGTCGAAAGTCAAGGATGCTCTCGAGCGAGCTGTCTGCTTCACGACAGACGAAGAAAGCTTGGACGAGTTCTGTACTGTCGACCGGGATGTAGCGAAGACGACAGCCAACAGAGAACCCCTGAGGACACCTTCAATGACAAGTGCAGGCGTTGATAATGGGTCCTTCCCGTGGACGAAGGCTTTGCACATGACGACACCGCTCAAATCACGCAAGCTCTCTGTCATTCCAGACACTATTTCCGAGGACATGTTTCCCGACTCCGACTCCGCTTCACATGACTGGTTCTCCAAGGCTGATACACGATCCATCGAGTCTACTGTCGACTCTGGCTTAGGAATCTCGATCGACAATGATAGCCCAAACTCTGTCACCTCTCGATCGAGACCCATGGCTATTGCTTCATCATTGCCTGTCTTTGGTCGCGCTAGCTCAACCTTTCAATCTCTGTTTGGCAGGAAGAAGAGTGGCTTCGAGTCTCGTAGCTGGAGTGATCTTCAGGATGAGGAAGAGGAGGAAAGAGCACAGTATGAACGTGAACAGACTCTCAATAAGTTGACAGCACTCAGCCATGTGGACAGTGAGGAGGATGGACGTTCGACGCCTCGTGGTCTGCTTCCATCCGCTATGCTTCAGCGTCCGTCAAGCAATGAAAGCGTGGCCGTCGAGGACGACAAGGATGACCTTATCAGCGAGCATACCGGTTTCATGTTTGAAGAGCACATCGTGCCATCCAACGCTAAGGCTGATGCTACTCCTACCAAAAGAAGTCTCATCGACAAGTGGTCTGCTCTTGGGGATCGCCGTCGTGGAGGTCTTGGTGGCAGCAACGCGCAATCCCGCTCGTCGAGCACTGTCACGCCCACGCCAGACAACACCAAGCGTCGCTTCACTCGTCCAAGCACTTGGCGTCGCTCAAGCTGGAAGAAAGGCCCTGGCAATGTCCACACCGTCGAACCAAGAGAACATGACGTCCTGCAGCAGAAGGAATGGAATACCAGCAAAGATTGGCGTCGAAGTGACCAGTTCACTACAGGGTCGCCGCTACGTCCGCATGAGAGTCAGCTTGATGGTGCCCAGGATGTTGGCGATATCTCCAGCGACGAAGACGCCCCGTGGATTGGAGGCTGGAAAAGTCTTCAAGTGTAGTATATCCCTACCACTATCATGTCGACGATGTCCTATGATATTGTGCTGTCGTCCGGAGGAGGATTGGGATTAGAGAAACGAAGTCGTACACATGAATATGAACATTTGGGTGGAGTTGGAAAGGGACGACAGTACAGGAATGGGTATACTCTACACCGTTTAGCCTTTGCATATCTTGTCATGAATGCATAGGCTTTACCCACGGAACATTTTGCTCTCGAGCTTGAAGCATATAATGAATGAATGTAAACGAATCCCATCTCACATATTTTGTCAGCTACCGCTTCACTTTCCATTGTGTTTCAGAGTCAGTCCCCTGTTTCAAATACTTCCTGAGCTTCTCCGATCGCCCCCACTCTTTCATCGTAGTATCTCCGCGCAATCGCCGCATCTTGTCACATCATTGTTGTTGACAGACCATTGACTTGCTGATATCCCTAGGGTCCGACACGACAAGCCTGTCAAACGTCTTTTGTCGTCTTTCGCGGTCCCGATTGAACGCCGCCGTCGTCAGCGTTCCTGGCCAAATTGACTCTCTAGAGTACTGCGACAAGTTATCTCCACAGGCATGAAACCATTCCCAGGAAAGCCGCAAGCGCAATTGCAAGCAGTCTGCACCGCGCTCTGGGACGTAAGACGTATCGTCGCTTATATTGCTGGTGATGCCCTTGTCATCCTTGGAGGAGTGAATGACCTTATTCAGACGATTAAAGTCGACGGTGGAGGAGGAGGTGATCATGGACGACACGCGAAGCTCTCCGCAGTCGCAATGCACGATGTCACTGGAAAGATAGCAACATCTACAGGGAACTGCGTCTGCATATACAAACCATTTGGTCAAGATTTTGGTGCTCCAAAGTGGGCGCTCGAGCATACATTCCACACCGCAGTCAACGAGGATGACATTTGGAGTCTATCTTGGGGCCTAGCAGAAGAGCTTCTCGTCGGTGGGAGCACACTCACCCTCTTCTCCACACATTCGTCAGGTGTACAACTATGGTCAAGAGATATCGCCAATCCGGTCAAGTTCGCTGCGCTGTCACCAGATGGAAGCTTCATAGCGACCACGGGCTGGCATGATCGCCTTGTCAAGATTTGGAGACGGCTCTACTTCTCGGAAGAGAACGAGCGATTCGACATTTCATATCTACCACACTCCGCAGCAGTTACAGAACTACGATGGCATGGCCGCAGGGATCCAGAGTACCATGCGGAAGCTATTCTTTACACCACAAGCGCAGATCATAAACTGAGAGTATGGGCGGCGACAGAGACACATGGACTGCAAGCACTACAGCTGTGGGCGGAGCTGGATCTCACACAATCTATGTCGCCAGAAATACGGCCCAAGACACATCGTAACGCGAAGAGATATGCATTTGTGATAGACAATTGGGAGTACGAAGCATTGGTAGAGCGTGTCACACACCGAAGTTCGAATACTGAAAAGGACCAGGAGATGTTGAAGAGACTGGTGGACGTCGCATATCGCGATCCGGATATCTGCATCGTGCTTGACGATCAGGGAAACATGTCAGCGTGGGGTTTAGAAAGAATAGGATGTAAAGCACGGCAAGAGAACAACGTGTTCAAGATTGCGCAGGTCTCTGGTGTAGATGTGCACGCGATCGAGGATGTTCAGGTATACGAGGACTACGCGACGTGTTTGAGCTTCGGCGGCCAAGGAGATGGATGCGAGGTGAACTTGCTAATCAACTTCTTCGATGGACGACTGCAGTGGCTGACATGTCCTGTCGATCGACTGTTCTATGCCGACGCATCTGCGAAGTCTTTCACGACTGAAGCTGTGTTCACCGGGCATACCGAGGTCATTGAGGGTTTCAAGCCTTCCTACACTGGTAGTGCTGTGATATCAAGATCGGCTGACAAGGAGATTGTCCTCTGGCGATATACCGAACATTTGCAGAGAGCCGGCTCCATACCAGCGCAAGAAGCGGTCAAGATAGCTCTGCCACTTCTAAGCGGTGCTTACGCAGTGACTGTTGACGACAGAGATATTACACTGTGGGATACGCAGAAGTCAGAGGCGGCAAAGCTGAGCTCACAAAAGTTGCCGGCTGACTTCAACGCGATTGACTGTGCAGTACTTGGCGGAGAAACGCCTACATATATTCTAGTGACCACTAACAACCTTGCCGGCACTCTGTTCAGTATCACAAACAGCGTGGATGGCCAGCCAGAGTTCCTCGAGCAAGTCTGTCCTGTTCCAGCAGTCGACATCGACCGCTGTGCAATATTCCATCTTGTACCAGCACCATCAAACATTCAAGCACTTTCTGCAGTATCTATCACATCGTCAGGTTTGCTAGTCTGCCGGACACTTAACATACAGCCAGACCAGGAATCTTGTGTTTGGGAGAGCAAGGAAAGCTTGGATACTGGCATAAGAGATATCGCTGTGGTAGCAGCCAACTCGAACCTTAAGGCTGTTTTGCTTGACCCGCCAAGGACGACGCTAACCATCTGGAACATACCTGAGAGGAGTCTCGAGTACTACGAAAGGTATAGTGACCATGATAGTGTTGAAAACATCGAATGGACATCGTCGCCAGACGGTGTTGCAGTACTCGCCGTAGCTTTCAGCCACAAAATAGTGCTATATGCACAACTACCGTATGAACTCTCTGTCGCTGGCGTCTCGGATGCCTGGACACGACTTCGAGAGGTTAATATCAGTGAGCTCACGAACCTGCCAATCTCACAATGCGCATGGCTAGCCGGAGGTAATCTGCTGTTGACAGCCGGCAATCAGATGTTTGCCATTGAGAACGAGATTGATGGGCGAACAGCTCATGATCTAGGCCTCCCAACGAGATCGAAGATAGGGCACGAAGTGTATAATGTGGTGTCGGCAATGAACTCTACTCTACCAGCCTTCCATCCACAGTTCCTACGCCAGCTTATCCTTGCAGGTATCTTTGAGCTTGTACACATGATTCTTGCCACCCTGAACAACACCTTAAAGTTTCATGCGCCGGGCGACAAGCTTGACAGCTTCCTAAAACTGGACATTATGTCACTCGCCGGACGGCAGAGTACAGTGGAGCAGAATCACAAGCAAGCTTACTCACATTCTGGTGTTGACGATGACACGCTGGTAGTTACTGAAGACCTGGCAACTGCACTAAAAGATCGTCTTACAGGTTTCCACCTTCCACATATCCCAGCATCCCAGCGAGATGAGCTGATACGGTTGACGGACAGCATTGGCAAAAATCAGAAGCAACAGCAGTCAGTGGATTACAACGGCTTCCAATACCTCACCCTATCGAGAGAGCACTTCACGCAGCCACTAACTGCAGGAGAACCTACTCGTCAATTGTCATCAAGAGAGATGGTGCTGGCATATCGAAGTATAAGTCAGGAAGTTCTCCTTGATGCCACATCGCAACAATACAAAGGTCGAATACTGTGGAAGGATGCGAAAGAATGCGGAATGTTTCTGTGGATGACAGATCTTCCAGCACTGGTACGTATAGTCAATCGATGGGCTTGTTGTGACCATGTTCTCACACTCGTCCAGCGCGCACAATTCGAGAATGTCGCACGAAACGAGTACACCAAAACCGATGAGCGCAATCCGATCGACTGCAGTCTGCATTACATTGCACTTCGCAAAAAGGCTGTCCTCATCAGTCTCTGGCGAATGGCAACGTGGAATAAAGAGCAATCAGCAACGCAGCGTCTCTTGACCAACAACTTCGCCGACCCAAAGTGGCAAACAACAGCAATCAAGAATGCCTACGCGTTACTCGGGCGCAGACGGTTTGGTATGTTATATACCAGCCTGAGACTGGAAGGAGACGAGCTAATCACCCTCTTACCTACAGAATACGCAGCAGCATTCTTCCTCCTTGCTGATCGAGTCAAAGATGCAGCAAATGTCCTCGCCACCCAGCTGAAAGACATCCAGCTGGCTATCGCTGTGACGCGAGTGTACGAAGGCGACGATGGTCCAGTACTGAAGCAGCTACTGCAAGACAAGGTTCTGCCACTTGCTGCACAGCAAGGCGATCGATGGCTGGCACATTGGGCTTTCGATATGATTGGCCGACGTGATCTAGCGATGCGCTGTCTTGCGGGCTCTCTGATCGAAATAATCGATGTCAAGCTCACGCCGGCACAGATCCAAGAGGCATTACACTTTCGTAACTCGGATCCAGCACTTTTGTTCTACTACAGACAGCTCCGAGATCTGGTTGTGCCACCAGGGCAGGATCCATATCCTGCGTTGGAGCCAGCTGAGGAATGGGACTTTATCATGCGCACTGTGCGGACATATATGCGTGCAGGGTGTGCTGTCTTAGCACTCACAATAGGTATTTACCCCCGTCCTCTTGTACTCTTTCCCATTCATCACCCGACTTCAGCTGACATTCCACAGTCCGCACATGGCGCTTCCAGCCGCCCAATGTTTCGTCCACACCACAAACCAGCACCAGGCCGACTCTTCAATCCTCCACTACATCTACACAACAGTCCGTCCTCAAACATTCAGCCCTCGACGCCTTCCTTGGGGCACCGCGCACACAAGCCACCACACTTTCCGAGCCACCATCCATGCTCGACCTCTTCACAATGGCATCACCAGCAATGCCCACTCCACGATCACGACCAAATCCGCGCGCACCCTCTCAGCAGGCTCAGAATAAGGCTGTGCCGTCTATGCTTGACTATTTTGCCGACACTCCTACGCCTGCCAAGCCTCCGGAGAGCCAGCAAGCTCCTACAAAGGCACCCCAGCCATCAATGCTCGACGTCTTTACAGATCCACCTTCGAAGACAAATGGCACGAATGGGTCAATCAGTGAGAATACAAGCACAACGAATGGGACTGCGGCCCCGTCCATGCTCGACGCATTCATGGATCCTCAGCGCTCTCGTCCGCAAAGACATGGCACTCCACACCCACCGCCACCGGCATCGATGCTGGATGCCTTTACGGAGGAGCAGCCTGCCGCGAAGCCGAAGCCTAAGGCGAAAGCTAAACCGAAGAGTATGTTGGATGATTTCATGTAGGTTGAGGTGACCAAGCATTATAAATTCAGAATTATCATATGACAAGGGAGATAGCAGTATCGCCACCACTTGCTCATGAATGCATTTGTTGCACATATCACAATGGTATTTTCGTACTTTGCAGACCATGCTCTTGCCATTCAAGCGAGATGCTCTTCACAAAGTAAAGCCAGATTCTGTATTGCTGCAATGCCGTACAAACTCACCGTATCCGTAGATAAAGTGCCCGCCTCCGCCACTGGCGCCATGACCGGCCTGCCATCTACTAATACTGAAGTCCAAGGTCCAGAGGCAGGAAGTCCGTCAAGGATTGCCACAGTGTCAATTGCAGCTGTGTCTGGCTGCTCGTCGTTGCTGAACTCTTCCCAGGCTCTACGTGCCAGATTCGCATCTCCATCATGCTTTGCAGCAAGATGACCCCAAGCAGTTCCGTAGTGGTCGTCTTGCTCGGCGGCTGACACTGAGTAATGCCGGCAATGTTCCAGCCAGGCATGTTCAAATCCTTCAGACAGCTCGTCCACTGATAAGGTGTTCATCAAATCCGACCTGATCTCAGGCAAGCCATACATCCCTGACAGATGCGACACGAGCACTGCACCACTATTTGCTGGGTCTGATGACGGTGGCTTAATGTCCCTATATACATATCGTACAGCAACGACCCACCAGTCACGAAGCCATGCTTCAGAATTGTAATCCCGTGCATCGAGTCAAGTAGCTTCAGCCTGGCTTCTTCCCATCACGAGCCTCGCCTTTCCCACTCGATGTACCACGACCGATGCTGCCAGACTCGACCAATCTGTGCCGAGTGACCACGGAATAGCTTGAGGATCTGGCAGTTTGTCCTTACAGACTTTGCGGTATGGATCCAGTGTCAGCAAATATGTTTCCGCATCGAGTGTCACTTCAAGCTGTTCACCGGCTCTCCCGTCACTGGTCAGGAAGTTGAAGATGCGGCGCTAGCCTGCATTACTGATGCGAGCCTGCCTACAGGAATCGTTCCTAACATGAAGCAGCAAGGACTAGCAAAGGAATAGTTGTATGATTGTGTTCCAACGTACCAATGCTGCACGCCATGTCGTGTCCCAAGACCTCTGAACGAGCCAAAATGGTACACATACATTTCTCCCGTCAAACCTTCAGCCATCTGATAGAGGTCCACACGCTCCGTATGAAGGAAGGACAACCAGAGCTGAATATCAGGCGACGGCTCAGAGTTGTCCCAGGCATAACCTCCAATGTCATATCTCCAGGTATGCCGATCGATGTCGTAAGTATGCACAATGTCACCATGGTCTCAGAAACCATACCTTCGTCTCTGCTCAATCTGGTCTCTGTAGAAGTGGAAGATGAAGTCCAGTGCGTTTTTCAGTTCTCAGCTCGGCCACGCTTGGACATTGCTTCTTTAGCTTTCAGTATGTCCCTAAGGCTTTCGTGCGACTGATATCCTCGCGATCAGTGAGAAACACAGCTGGATTGCGCATATATCCAGTCGATCGGGTCAGGCGTCTCTTCGAAAGCAAAGATCGATGTCTCATTCGTCCTCGCAATTCCAAATGGCGTATCCAGACCAGGATTCCAACCTTTGTGCGTGATCTTGAGAGCTTCAAGCTGGTCTCCAGACGACCCCTGGCCTAGTCCATCGCTTCAGCAGCGCGGCTGTACAGCCACAAAGTCATCGTGCCAACATCCTGTGCCGCATCGCGAAGCGCAAGAGAACTTGCGTAGCGTTTCCCAGAAATACCGTGACCCTAGTGCCAAACCCCCACAAGTGGCACTTCCGAGATATACCAGGCCGCCGGCGCGAGTATAAGCTGGTATGTCGATCCAGCCTCGACCGGCTTTTGTCTATTTGTTCAGGGTGAAACCATCGGGCGAGAGCTGGTTTAGGGTGTAGCTGGCTGACTGGCTTCTTGAATCCTGTTGTAGTGCCCCTTCGCGCCGGAACAAGCACTCTCGCTGAGTCTGCTTGCGCGACTTTGGCCTCTTCGCTTCTACCATCGAAAAGTGATACTACTTGTAGTGCTGGCTCCTGATGTCGGGAAGGTGACTGTGATCTTGCCGGTACTCACTACGTTTCCGTGAGCCAAAGACTTGACACTCAAGGCGTTGAGCACACAAACCCGGAACGAAATATCTTTCACATTCCCTTCATTCACAGCTTGCACGATCAATCGACACGGCACATGGAACACTGCAGGCTGATCATACGATGTCCCTTCGACGGAATCATCAGGCCAATATGCAATGACATGGTATCCAAGAAGGAAGCTGCTGGGATCAACTTACACTTCAACGTGCGTCTGCCTCGCGAGAGTGGTCAAAACGACAAGGATACGGGGATCGTCAATTCCAACGTAATATCCTACATCGACATCCTTCGCACCATCCACTCCTATACCGCCCATCCCTCGACCACCTCATTCCTCACCCCTTCCCCACGCACTGGCCGCTCGTTCCTACCCATTCTCACTTCGGAGCAAGAGCTGCCCGACTGGGCCCACGTCTTCAGCTCGCACACCTTCCGCGAAGTGACAAGTTACTCGCCAGAGCCTTACCTGTGGAATGGGCAGTACAAAGACCACAGAAAAATCGCGCCGCCTTGACTAGTCCTTTGCCGGCGACATCTACGGCTCGCTATCGTGGGAGGACGTGCGGCATCGGCAAGAGGCAGAGGCCGCGCAGAACATGCTTGGACCCCGGGAAAGAAAGGGATTATTTCTTTCGAGAGGGGGAGAGGAACTTTACGACATCCGAGCTGATCCGCTCGAAGTCGACAACCTTGCTGCCGATCCAGCGTATAGCACAGTCTTACCGAGTCTTACTGCGGATGCGGCAGCAGCTGGAGGAATGACAAAGGTGGATGGAGGATCCGTGGCTTTATCGCAATGGCGTCAGTGTTAGGTTTGCGCAGTATCATGTTGAGGAGAGGGGGTTGGAGATTGCCGGAGAGGTTTGACATGGGTGTCGAAAGGCCGGAGGTATGAAGGTGTGTAAGAAAAGGCCATCGGGGGATGGGATTGCTGGTGGTGCGTCGAGGTGAAAACAATACTATCTACCGCAGGCTATGTAGCAATCGTGCGAGAGAAGCTTGAGGGTTGGCGGGCCTCATATTCATGGATCATGGATATCTCATCAAACACTTCAACCGCTCGTGATCTTTCACCTTCGATCAGACTTGTATCTTCATACCTACACTACTACATACGCTGATCCCTCCACAGGTCACTACCCAAGGTCAGCTTAAGCCATTATTGATGTTGGTACCCAAGAATATGTCTGCAAGATAGTGTCTATACCTTCACCGAGCTTCGCCCCACATTGTACGTTAGCTCATGACAACTATGCTGAAGTGTAAAAGCTGATAGACGATGTTGTTCGCGTTCCACGCTAATGCACGTTCCCGCTCCACAATAACCTTGACCGTCCGGACTCGATGTCGTCAAGACATCATGCACATGTCAAACCGCATGTTTCAGTGATGGCGTTGTGGCAATCGGAAACAATCCCATATCTCAAGAACAGACTGTGATCGTGAATCTCTACGGCTCACAAGAAACCTAATCTTCACAAACATAAACAGCACACCACTCCATCTCACTCTTAGAAAATGTCCACAAGCTCATTCACACGTCTCGCCCGCCGAGCTGCCTCATCCGGCTCACGACTCATCTCCCACCCCTTCTCCC
>Ga0058702_10000987_pt1 | contig 11135 bp, 7 predicted proteins | sample AgamicOrSfe_FD_83781 | JGI IMG/M metagenome (GOLD analysis project Ga0058702, IMG submission 83781) | Agave microbial communities from Guanajuato, Mexico - Or.Sf.e | ecosystem: Host-associated > Plants > Phyllosphere > Phylloplane/Leaf | place: Guanajuato, Mexico | collected 2012-05-30
AGATGAAATTCAACTCATAAAATCTAAGCATACAAATAAAAATAAATTAGCCTTTGCAATTATATTAAAATACTTTCAACTAGAAGGACATTACCCAAAAGACAAAAAGGTCTTAGATCCAACTTTAATAAATACATTAGCCGTTCAGCTAAATATTTCACCCTGTTGCATTGGGAATTTTGCATGGGAAGGTCGAAGCATTGAACGCTTTCGACACGAGATACGAAACTACCTGGGTTTCAAAGAAGCCACCTTAGAAGATGCCGAGTTATTAAAAGCTTGGCTCATCAATAGCATATTGTCTGAAGCACCTACAATTAGACAATGCACTGAGTATGCATATCATTATTTTAAAGAACAAAAAATAGAGCCGTTAACCAGGAATGAATTAGCTCGTCATATTCATTCTGCTTTTCGAATGCACGAGGAAAAATTGTTCTCCTTCCTGTCTAATAAACTGTTGCCTGACACCAAGAAAGCTATTGATCACGTGTTGATTTACGATGAAAATATCGAAGATGAAGCTGAAACTAAGATCCATGCAGAAATAAGATTTCATCATTTTAAAAAAGATATTCCAGGCAAAAAACTAAAAACTGTAGCATTTGAAATTAAAAAATTGCATTACTTGCAAAAAATTAATTTACCTATGAAAACCTTCAGTAATCTGTCGCGCAAACTCATAAAAAAATATCACGATAGAATATTATCAGAACCCACAAGTGATGTGCTCCGGCATAACCACACACAAAAATATGCCATGGTTGCCTTGTTTTTTTATTATAAATCTCAACTTTTTATTGATAGCCTTGCGAATTTATTTATACAGTTAATCCATAAAATGGAAACTGCAGCAGAAAACTATGTTAACAAAAAAATATTAACCGAAGTAAAACGCGTTAATGGTAAATTTGATATTCTATACCAATTGGCCACGTTATCTATATTACATCCGGATGGGATTATTTCTGAAAAGATTTACCCTGAGGTTGGAAAAGATAAATTAGCCGATTTAATTGTAGACATGGATCATAAAGGTAAATGGTATCAGAATCAGGTCAAAACGAAGATACGATCTTTGTATTCACATGCCCATAGAGCTGTTTTGCTAACCATGTTCGATGCTTTCACATTTAGAACCAATAATTCTGAAGGGTTGCATCTACTCGAAGCGATAGCCTTGATTAAAAGCTTTCGCAATGATACTAATAAATATTATCCAGATTCAAGCATCGTACCCATCCAGCACGTTGTATCTAGCCAATGGTATGCAAGTGTTGTAGAGGAAGCTAGCAACGGTTTAAAAATTCATCGAATCAACTATGAAGTAGCTGTATTAGAAGAGTTATGTAAAAAATTGCGTTATAAATCTATTTGGATTGAGGGTGCTTATCGTTTCCGCAATCCGGAAGAAGATTTGCCCCAAGATTTTGACACAAAACGTGAATATTACTACGCTCAAATGGATCTGCCTCTCGACGCAGAAGATTATATTTCTTCTTTAAAAGATAATCTTCATAAAAGTTTATCGCAGCTTAACGAAACTATCCATGGTAATAATAAAGTTAAAATACTGGATAAAAATGGTGGAAGAATAAAACTTTCCCCCTCTGATGCACAAGCCGAGCCGACTAATTTAAATAAATTACATCACAGTATTCAACATCGATGGTCAACTATTAATTTAATAGATATTTTAAAAGAAGTAGATTTACGCGTAGGATTTACTAATCAATTTCACACAGTTGCCAGCAGAGAAAACATTTCAAAAGATGTCTTACAAAAAAGGTTACTGTTATCAATATATGGTATTGGCAGTAATGCAGGATTAAAACGGGTGAGCGCAGCGAATGGAGATGTCAATTATTCAGATTTACGCTATGTAAAAAGACGATTTATTAATGTTGTTAACGTAAGAGCTGCTATAGCAGAAGTTGTTAATCAAATTATAGATGTTCGAGAGCCCAGAATCTGGGGCGAGGCCACTACCGGGGTTGCTTGTGATTCAACGAAAGTCAGCGCTTGGGATCAAAATTTGATGACGGAATGGCACACACGCTATCGAGGACGTGGTGTAATGATTTATTGGCACGTTGATCGTAAATCAACATGCATCTATTCCCAGCTTAAAACTTGTTCTTCTTCTGAAGTGGGCTCTATGATTAAAGGTGTTTTGCAGCATTGTACGAAAATGGATGTGAATGAAGCCTATGTAGATACGCATGGGCAAAGTACTATTGGATTTGCAATTAGCCATTTAATGCATTTCAATCTCTTGCCACGGCTCAAGAATCTTAATAAGCAAAAACTTTATTATCCTTCATCAAAACATAAAGATGATTATTCAAATCTTAATGCTGTTTTAAAAGAACCGATTAACTGGAAAATTATTGAAGAAAACTACGACGAGGTAGTTAAGCATATGGTCGCATTGAAGACTAACATCGTTGAACCAGATGTATTGATTAAACGCTTTAGTCACGACAATTATAGCCATCCGGTTTATAAAGCCTTAGCAGAAATAGGGAAGGCTACCAAAACAATATTTTTGTGCCGATATTTAATGGATGAAGAATTGCGTATTGAAATACACGAAGCTTTGAATGTTGTAGAACGGCTAAATAGTATTATGGGTTTTATTTTTTATGGCAAACTGGGTGAAATCTCAACTAATTATAAAGACGATCAAGAACTTGCTATTTTATGCTTACATTTACTGCAGGTATGTATGGTATATATCAACACATTAATTATTCAAGAAGCTTTGTCTGATCCCGAATGGGAAAACAGGCTCACTGTGGAGGATAAACGTGCTTTAACACCGCTTATCCATGCACATATAAACCCCTATGGTCTATTTCCACTAGATTTAAAGAAACGATTAAGAATTACGACACCGATAGAGGTGGGTACGCAGGAAGTTGCTGCTTAATGCACCTAGAAGATATTAGCAAATGGCGGCCGGTCTCAGCTTCGCTAACACTGGGCCTATTAGACATGTTATTAGGAAATTTATTTAGACGAGCCGCAAAAGAAGACAAAAAAAAGCGATTACGGACATTAAAAGATTTGGATAAAGCAGCCACGCAACTGGCGGACGCAAGTGAAATGATTTTAGATGCTAGGTTGCCCGACAATGAGTTACGCACTAAAATTTATGAGCAGGTTTCTCCAGGGGTGCTTGAACAAGCATTACAAAAAGTAAGGGCATTAATTCGACCGCCAAATGATGTTTATTATCGTGAACTGGAGGTGCACTATCGCAGTATTCGCCGCTTCTTACCAACACTCTTAAAACATCTTCACTTTGAATCAAATTCAGTAGGAAAGCCTGTTGCTGCTGCGCTGGATTGGCTTGAAACAAATGAGCCTTATGCCAAACATATAAAAGATGCGCCACGCGATGTTATTAGCAGACCTTGGCAACGCCACGTTATTCGTGAAGATGATACGCTAGACCATCGTGCTTATACCTTTTGTGTTTTAGATGAATTACATTCTGCTTTGCGAAAGCGAGATGTATTTGTATCATCTAGTTGGCGTTATGCCGATCCACGCTCAGGATTGTTGGCAGGTTCAGAATGGATGACTACTCGTCCAACCATTTGCCGTACACTGGGATTATCTGAAGATTCTAAACCTGTGCTTGATGCTTTTGCAGAAGAGCTAGACCAAACTTATCGCGCTGTAATGTCACGCCTACCAAATAATTCTGCAGTACGATTTGAAATGGTTGATGGAAAAACTGAACTTATTTTAAGTCCTCTCGATAAATTAGAAGAACCTACTTCGCTAGTTGCGCTGCGCAAAGCCGTTGCTGAACGCTTGCCACGCGTTGATTTGCCTGAAATTTTATTAGAGATTGCTGCTCGCACAGAGTTTACCGAGGCATTTACACATATTAGCGAACAGGCTACACGAGCCAGCGATCTTCTCATCAGTTTATGCGCTGTACTATTGGCTGAAGCTTGCAATACAGGCATAGAACCACTTGTGCGCAATGATGCACCCGCTCTCAAACATGACCGATTATCTTGGGTCAATCAGAATTACGTCCGCGATGAAACTATAAGAACAGCAAATACCAAATTAGTTGCAGCACAAAATCTAATTCCTTTTGCCCAACTGTTGGGCGGTGGAGACGTTGCTTCTGCTGATGGTATTCGCTTTGTAGTACCTGTTCGCACTGTACATGCAGGGTTTAATTCAAAATACTGGGGTCAAGAGCGAGGCGTTACTTGGTATAATTTAATTTCAAATCAATTTAGCGGTCTGAATGCCATCACAGTTCCAGGTACAATACGTGACAGCCTTTTTATACTTGCCGTAGTGCTTGAGCAACAAACTGAATTGCAGCCAACTCAAATCATGACAGACACAGGCGCGTACAGTGATGTAATCTTTGGGTTGTTCCGTTTGCTAGGTTTTAGATTCTGCCCAAGGATTGCTGATATAGGTGGTACCCGATTCTGGCGCATTGATTCTGATGCTGATTATGGTGAACTTAATGATATTTCACGACATAAAATTGATCCTAATGTTATTGCTGAAAACTGGGAAGATATGCTGCGCTTAGCAGGTTCACTGATGCTGGGTTTAGTACCTGCAACTGGCATTATGCGAACTTTGCAGGTTGGAGATCGTCCAACCCGGTTAGCCAAAGCAATCACAGCGTTTGGTCGAATTGAAAAAACGCTACATGCGTTAACTTATATCGATGATGAAGAAAAACGCCGAGCGACGCTGACACAACTTAATCGCGGGGAAGGACGCCATAGTTTGGCTCGTGCTGTTTTTCATGGTAAGCGAGGAGAATTACGCCAACAGGATCGTGAAGGGCAAGAAGACCAATTGGGCGCATTGGGTTTAGTCCTTAATATCATTGTGCTATGGAATACAATTTATATTGATGCCGCGCTTAATCAGTTGCGTGGAGAATGTTTTACTGTGCTAGATGAGGATGTTGCTCGATTATCACCATTAATTTATGAGCACATTAATATGCTAGGGAGATATTCATTCGCTATCCCTGATGCTGTTATGAAGGGAGAGCTAAGGAAATTGCGTGACCCAAGCAGTATAGAACCTTAAGCCGGTTTTCTGTTCCACTGAGCCCCAGACCCCAATATTTATAAGGCTAACTATGGTTAAAGCGAGCTGCTCCATTACATTTGGTGCACTTTATGATCCATCCCTATAACTTTAATGTCTGGCAAATATACCTGAAAACAGGTTTCGCTTTTCAGAATATTCAACATACAATGGGTCAAATGGTGTCGCATCAGTTTTGATTTTGATACGCCTTTTTTGCCAGCGACCACTTTTCTTTGGATGCTTTTGATGAATCCAATGCCACCAAGCTTCATACATAAAATGTCTACATAGGTGAAGGTTTGCTTAGCACTCGAGTGTTTGTAATCATTAGCCCAGCTGCGAATTTTAGGATTCAGTAGATGGATTAACTGGGGTCTATCAAGCCTTAAGCGTATTGCGGTAAAAATGACACGTTGCGTTCTTAAGGGACGGGCATGTATTGATACATTCCTGTTACTCGACATGTTAAGCCTATGACACAGGTGGAAACAACCGTCTCGTTTACATTGAGCGTGATCGCAGAACGCGGGCGCGATCTTTTATTTTAATTTCTATTTTCTTCGTAAATAACGATTCATGGTGGCGAATGAAGTTTTCAATTTTCCCCTTCAAAACGTTATCAGGCTTTAATGACTTATTTTGTAAAAAAACACTTGGATTATGCGGTGGGTAATTATATCTATTCAACCAATTCTTAATTTGACTTTCTTCATAACTGGGTAGCTTATCAAAATTCAGATTGCCGGACTCAGATGTTGCATCGTAAGTTCTAACAGGTTTATCCATCACTTCAAGAGAAATTAAACACTTATATTCACTTGGTATAAGCTCATCGTCTAAATCGATTTTCTCAATTCTTGCTTCGTTAATCCCTAAATTTATTTTATCTCGATAAGGAAAATATTTTAACACGAACGCAGCCAGCTCACCATTACGCCAGCATCTAAAAATCAAAAAAGCCAATACAATACATTCATTGATAGCAAATTTTAGATAAAATCTTATATTAGCATCACTATCATGTTTAGGTTGAGTATCACTCTCCTGCAAGAGTTGATATTTCTTATGAAGATTTTCAATAGATTGATTTACTGCTTCAGCAACACATTGCTCAAAATGTTTGTTAGGTGAACTTGCAGTCGATCTGAATAAACCAGCAAAATGTATCCCTTCTGGGGAGTTATCTATTGAAAAAAGATTCTTAAACGCTTTTAATTTTCTCTCGCCTAAACTGGATACAAACTTATATTTTTGATGCGGACCCGAAAGCTGTGTATCACACCTATTAATAAGTATCGAAGGTAAGTTATGAATTTCCAGATGTAAATCTCTTTTAAATTCAATGGAACTAAGTATCTGGTTACCATGTGCAAAAATTTCAGCACTCGGTTGAGCTAGGTAATAATATTCCTCATGAGATGTTTTTAAATAGGTAAAGTACCTATCTCCTTGAGTTTTATAAGTAACTTCAGCATCAAATTGTTGAACTGATGCTTTAACTAACTCAAACAATGTAGCAATGTAAAAAAACAACATGAGACTCGAGGGAACTGACGAACTATGGTGCTTAACTACTGGCATAATAATAACCTTGAAAAGAACAATGGTAACTATGCCACAAGCATATTAACTAGACCTTAAAAAGCCTCTAGTTGGCCCAGTGTAAGCGAAACTGGGTAAGTAGACCCGTGGCGCTTCCCCACGAGCCTCTCGCAGAACCGTGCGTGACAGTCTCCCGTCACACGGCTCCCATTAAGCAAAGGCACCTATCATTCCTATTTTCCAATGTGCAAAAAGATTTGGATGCTCTTTAATTATCCGTTCAAAGAATCGTGTAGTCTTCATCTTACGCCTATATAAATGCTTGTATTTTTTCATTGCCCAGGCTGCTAAATTTTGATTGAAATGGCGCAACACCGGATACATAGCTGAAGGATTGAATCATCCATAATAAGTAAGCCAACCGCGAAGGATTGGATTATATTGTTCCGCAATATCATTCAAACTTATACTCGAGCAATTACGCCACTTGCGATTTTTAATTTTCGCTCGCATTGCAATGATGGAAGATTTACTTAACGCGGGCGTGAATCCTAAAAACATAATATTTTTGTTTTTATCCATACACGGCCTGGGTTTGAAGGTGTATCCCAAAAAATCAAATGATGTATTGGAATACTTACCTTTTCTCGTATCATCTTTGCAATAAACAATTTTTGTTTTATCAGAGTGTAATTCCAAACCGCATTCTTGAAAACGCTTGCTTAAAACTAAAAGCATTTCTTCGCTTGATATTCTGTTTTGCAATGTATTAGTCCGTCGTCTGCATAACGGCACCATTGCAGAGTAGGATAATTTCGCTGCATCCACTTATCAAACACATAATGCAAAAATAAATTACTTAGTACAGGGCTGATCACCGAACCTTGGGGAGTCCCTGTATTGCGTGAGATATTACTTCCATCGGGAAGTTGAATCATCGCTCCTAACCATCTTTTAATACAGAGTAATGTCCACTTGCACTTGGTATGTTTGTTTACCGCCTTCATCAATAAATCACGCGGTATATTATCGTATAGCCCTTTAATAGCAAACTCTAAAACCCAATCATTTTTCCAGCATCTTTGGCGAGTTATGCCAATGGCATCTAACGCAGATTTGTTAGGTCGATACCCATATGAGTCTGGTAGAAAATGTGGTTCTACGAGGGGTTCGAAATTAAGCTTAACAATCATTTGCGCTATTCGATCTGTTACAGTGGGAATACCAAGCATGCGCGTTCCGCCTGATTTCTTTGGAATCGATGCTGCTTTTACTGGCGGTGGAAAATAGCTTCCCGACGACATACGATTCTAAAGCTTATACAAGTTGTCGCAAAGATTAATTTCAAAATCTTCAAGCGATTGCTGATCAATACCCGCAGCTCCTGCATTTGCTTTTACGCGCTTATAAGCTTGCATCACTACTTGTTTAGAAATTTTAAATGCTTTGGTTTCCGTCAATACTTCCTCCTGAGAAAACTCAGTTGAATATTAATGTAACCGCTTAATGCAGTGCCTTTGCTCAATGATCATTACAATCACTTCATCGCTACTACACACTGCTCCGCCCCAGCGTCTTGCATCGGTACTCTCATTCTTGTGATTTAGCCACTTAAATTTCTCCCTTAACATCAAGACTACTGGTTCTCGAAGTTCCATAGAAAAGCCTAAATCAGAATCACGCCACCTCAACGCCGGACATCACTTACGCAGCTTCTAGGCTGCCCGTAAATTTATCTTGAGACCCGGTCGAGTTCTCAATTTTGATGTCATGTGTGGCTCACGACGCGTCAACAGAGATTCATTTGTATTCGTCTTTCTAATTTATACTTGTTAAGTCACGTTTAACGTTTCCTTCACGCTCACGACCTTTACTCTTAACAAAAGCCGCTGAAGGTAGTTCGAAGCCTGTTTCTGGTAACCGACTTCGGCGGACCTACTGCCATCTTTCCTATAGCTTGAGATCATTCCTGTAAATCATTTTCAGTAATGATCTGTTTCTACGACAACCAACGGGCCGCAACTCGCTAACTTCGTAGCAGATTTTAAAGTAACTTTAGGTGCGTAAGCTAAGTCCAGCCGCGACTTTTAATCCGTAAAATGTACTATAAGAAATTAGAAATATTTCCACCATATTTAATATAGGCAATAAGATGAGACGACTACTCATTAATCCCATCAAAAAACGTTATCTCATCTCTAAATTTGGTTGTTTTTCTAATAAAGAATCAAAAGTTTTTTCCATTAAATTGGTATAAACACTAATCTGACCTTGGTGAACAAAGCAAGCTTTAGTATTATTTAACTCTATATTTGGGTGATTAAGAAGTGTTTGAATGCTTAAGGCTAAATGATTCATTGCTCCAAATGGCATAAAGAATGCCTTAAAGATTTCATCTGAATTTAGTAAATTCTTTTCTTTAATCTTTTTAGAAAAAATTCCAAAATGTTCTGCATAATGTATTGTAAACGTAATATAAGCTAAGTTCATTTCACTATGACTCGCTTTAGTATTCATAGCTTGTAAAAATATATCAGAAATTGATTTCAACTTTGTAATGTCTTCTCTAAAAAAATAGTCATTTGAAAAAAACCGGTTCCACCATGTGGGTGGCGTATAGCACTTTTGTAATAAGCTATAAACAAATAATGTAGCCTCCGCAGCAGAAATCATGTGTTGTAATGCTAATCTTCGGTGCTGTCTTCTTTGTTCTAAGCTAGCGTTTAGAACATACGATCTATTTACAAAGGAAGTTGTTTTTTTTGTTCTTGTTTCTTCATTTGCGCCGCTATGAGATAAATTAGCAGTGATATTATCGTATTGGTTTTTTTCAGAGCTATCTGACAAAAGCGAATAAGCAGAAACAATAATTTGAGCAGGCTCATTACCCTGATCATTTATTTTATCGGTGTGAAAAGCTAAACATTTTAGTATGAAACGCTTTTTTGCTTTCAGCAGAACTTGCATGTGAGTTTAATCCTAAGACTAAGTATGGAGTAGCATGAATATTTATATTTAATAGTTTAAGGGTATCAACATTCGCTTTACTAATTATTGAATTGAACTCGCTTATTTTCGACATTGGTAATCCATATTTAGATAAATTTTACGTGTATATTTATTAATAATAAATCAGCGTGCGGGGCAATTAACAAAAAAAAAGCGTTTATATTACCTGAATATCGAGTTCAATTATGCAAGAAAAAAAAAGCAAAGTTTGGTTAATCAAAAAAGCCAAAAATTTAATGTCATACAACATGAATGTGTTTGATGAGTTACGTTACCAATTAAAATGAAAAAGAGTTAGCTTGATTAACTTTTGGCAAAGGGGCAGCAAAACGCAGAATCCATAACCTTAGGGGCAAAAAACCGGCCGGTAACACAAAATACCGGGCATTTTGTTAATAAAGGGTTGGTGGTTTCAAGTAATAAGTGCAACATGCAGAAACATTGCCATTCATAAAAATTATTAGTCCCTAGAGAAGCGGATTATGCCTACTTGAAGAGGTCTGTCCTGAAAAATTTTCATGATATAGCGTCCATTTCCTCATCATATATATCATCTGATCCATTTGTTTTCGCTTTATGAGAGTGATGATTTTGTGTAAATTTCGATGCAGAAACGGTCAAAGCATGCGGCGGAATTTTGTTTTTTAATTTTGAATAGACATAAATGCTTGTGTAGGAAGTAAGACATTATGCAATTAGAGTTATTAGTAATTTAGCCCAAACTATCCAGGGTTTCTGTTTTCGCTTATATTTTATTTTTTCCTTCTCATTGAGATATAAACCACTTTTTAGTTCAGATTGCTTAGCATAAATATCATTTAGCTTAGCAAGCTGCTCAGAGATATGATATCCAGCTGCAGTCGGTGTATCCCCGGAGAAATCCGATATCAGATCGAACAAAGTAAACTGCGCACTATGGCCTAAACCACAAACCCGATATGCTTTGTTCTGAGAATATGCCTCTAACATTTGTATATTGTTAAAAATAGTAAATTGATGGCTTTCACCGCCACCTCGAATGATGGCTAGAATATCTGCTTCAGCTGTTTTTTGCGATATGACTTGCGTTAGCTCTTCTACATTCTACATATTTACTGGATAAAACTGAACATCAACAAGATGTTTATATTCACGTAACGTATTTAAAAAATCATGCTGAACTTGTGCTTGGCTTGATTTTGGAAAAACTAAAGCTACAGAACAAGGATTTTTTATCGGGAATACATGACGTTCTGGCTTTAAAGCTTTGAGTTTTTCTAAAGTAACTTGTTCTTCTCTTTTCCTGCTAGCTAGATCAGGAGAATCTATTAACTCAATATGAGTTACATCAATACGAAAACTTAATCTGCTGTTAAACACATTCGCTGTCAGTCTTCCCCTCACACTAACATACATACCATTAACTACATTATATTTGCTAACAAGATGCTTTGGTATATCTAGAGAGATAGATTCATTTTCAGTTAGCGATACATTGTAATGCTTATTAT
>Ga0058702_10000988_pt1 | contig 11120 bp, 3 predicted proteins | sample AgamicOrSfe_FD_83781 | JGI IMG/M metagenome (GOLD analysis project Ga0058702, IMG submission 83781) | Agave microbial communities from Guanajuato, Mexico - Or.Sf.e | ecosystem: Host-associated > Plants > Phyllosphere > Phylloplane/Leaf | place: Guanajuato, Mexico | collected 2012-05-30
GGGGATGGAAGCGCAGTCGCAGCGGAGATCAGGTTTTGACCTGCTACGGAGAGCTGGTCGATGACGGGCATGTTGCCGAGAAACTCTTCCATGAAGTCTTGGTGGTTGACCTGTTTGCCGATGTTGTTGGAGATTGGACTAATAGCTTGTTGGGAGAGAAAAGCACGGAACTCAATGCTGCGACAGATCTGAGGTCGTGCGAGGAGTTCTCGAAGATACTGTTCCAAAGCAGCTCGACGTTTCCTGAGAAAGTCCTTTTGCAGTGTCAGCACCATCTGCCGCCGAGGAAAGTCCAGGTCTCTGATGGCAGAATGCTGCGATTTCAGCCGCTTGTGAAGATCCAGGAACTCGCTGTATCTGCGTGCTATTGCCCATGTCACAGCTGGAGCTTTCTCCCCTGCCTGTCGCTGAACTTCAATAACATACAGAGCAAACTCGTGACCATCTTCTTCAGTGCCTATCATGATAGACTTGATGGAAATGGTAGCCCTGCTGTAAAGATTGTTATCCGCTTCCTGTACGATATACTGTTGCCTTTGTAACTCTTTCCTAAGAATCTCTCGCGCAACACTTGCCTTCGATTTTCGTAAAATCTTGAGCTCCGCAGCATTATTTGTGAGTTCTGCCTTTCGTGTGAGTGTATCCAGAACGTTCTGCTGTGCCTCTAGCTTGTTGATATCAACTGTCAAGCTGTGGACAAGCTCTGTGAGACCAAGATCGCCCGGTGCCGCTTCATGAAGTCCTTCTTCCTTTGTTGCGTCGCGATCAGTGTCTTCCAGTTCCTCCTCCCAGAGCTTTTCACTTTCCCCAAACAGATCCTCCTTGTTGAAAACGGTGGGTCGTGCAGGCGTCCCTAGAAGGCCCAAAGAAGCGAGACTAGGCCTGTCCTTGAACGGGCTAGTAACGCGACTGGGGCTGCTTATACTGCTGGTTGTGCCATTCCTCGATTCATAATCGAACGAGCCTCGTGGACTCTCCGGACTAGTCGGTAGTGGCGGAGAGTTAACACGATCAGAAATATAAGCAGTCTTGTTAGGTTTCTCATCTACAATGTCATCTAATGCGGCTTGTACGGCAGCCACGACCTGCGCTTGGTCACTGATCGAATCATCATTACCTTTGGCGACTTTATCTGAGTCTAAACTCTGCACTGAATCGACAAGTGATTCATGGCTGTTGTCATCATCTTCATCGCCAAACAATGGTCTCCTACCGCGATCACTATAGACTGAACGCGGCTGGATATGTGACGCGAGCGCAGTCATAGCAGTGGCAGGTAGATCACCTGAAGATGCAATCGCTCGACGGAGATCTGGCTGTTTGAGACGTGCTGCTGCTGGTTGTGATCCATCTCGTCTCGGATGCATAGGCGAACTCCAAGCACTATCGCCAGGGATGACGCTGCTTGAAGTGCTAGTGACTGTTGCTGCTGGGGTACTGGACTCTGACGCGAGCCACTTGTAATATAAGTCAGACTTTCGAAAGCCAGGGAAATACTTCTCGTTAAGCTCAAGGAAGACGTCATCCTGAACGCTTAGCAGAGCCTGTCTAGCAGATACATATTGTTCCCATGTAGCTTTGTTGCCACTAGCCAGGAAGGCTCGGACGACTCGCTGCACGTTGGAGTCGACATGCAACTCTAATTTGCCAATGTAGGCTTGACTGATTTGGAAGATGTCTTGGCGATCTGCCTGGGTCCAACCACGAGTCTCAGATGGCTGGGCTGCTACACCGGTGGTTTTGTTCTCCAGGGGATTGCGCATACCATCCACAACGACCCAGTACTGGACTAGCGTCATGAGCTGATGACGGTCCATATACTCCATGAAGTATGAAAGTCCAGAAGAATCATAGAGGACCTGTCTAAGTGTCGCTTCCCCAGACTTCGCAGCTTGCAGCTTCTCGGACTCAACCCTAATGTTCTTTGGTCGGGCGGGTGATACAGCTGATAATTGAGTGAGCTTCTGGTCAAGTAGCCTCCGACCATTCTCCAGCCGTAGGAGATACGTAGAGTCCTGACTAGGCAACGAACTGTGCTTCCTTGACTGTCGAATGATCTCACTTCTGAATCGGCGAGCATCCGACAGATTCTGACACTGCCTGATAGCTGTCAGAAACTCCTGATACGTCTTCTCGTTGTCCCGTGGCGTCAGTTGTGCCAATGTCGATGCTGTTCTACTCTTCGTGATTGGTGTAGCATGCTCGTCCAATGCTGCGCGTACGCGGCGCACGGTTTTGCGCTCGTAGATGACTGAACGGCCATGACCCTCGATCATCTGATTGAGGATGTCTGGATCCGACAGTGCTTGAAGGCTAGGTTGCAACACTGCACACGCTAGAATCTCTCGAATGAGGATAAGTACAGCATGACTTGTCATCATGCTTTCAGGCATAATCTGATCGACCAGTTTGTCGACAAGCCGCCTGATGTGCTGTTGCTGCAAGGAACTGTTCCTCAATGGCCCCAGCGATGCTGCTGGATGTAGCCTACCATCACGATATCTGCTCGCAATTGCTATGTCCAGCTCTTCAGACTCTGTCACCTTCAGATCAAGGTTCCTGCCTCGGATAACATGCTCAGCCTCGGTGAAGGATCTGAGGTGAGAATTCAGTATTGGAACGATTCGTGTGACCACAAGTTCGGCCAAGTCGATGTCTGTAGTTTTGACCAATATATTGCGCACAGCCAGCCGTACAGACCGATCAACCTCATTTGTAAAGTCGGTACCTGCACTGATATTCGAATACCAACTCTTGACGAAGTCGCGCAGTATCAGATCTATCAGCCTGCCAAGCTTTGCTGTAATTGTAACGGAGCCATTCCATATGTTCGGCTTGACGTATTCCGAGCGCTGTTTGAGCTGCTGCAGCTCTTTCTCCCAGCTCTCAGGTGATGTGAAGAGGAGCGATGTGGGTGGACGCGTGAGATGCGAGACGCGTCCAAGCTCACGAGAAGTGGTTGAGATGATATACACGAAGCCGACGATAGCAGTGATGAAGCCCAGGAGGAAAGCATATGGAATCAGTCGAAGAGACGGTATCCAGTGGACGAGAGTAGTCCAGGCAAAGAAAGCGACGAGGCAAGAAACGACTATCTCTTGACGGCTGATGGCCATGTCACGCAAGGAGGTCGCCTCCTTCGACTGTACATATCGAAGCGATCACTGCCCAAAGTGCTTGCGAGGATTGCATGAACATGATCACGGGCAGGAAACTCGGAAGTGATGGAGTAGGTAGGCGTTTCACATCTTGAAACGAACGGACCCTGGAATCCAGTGGCGATCGCCGAGGCATCAGGTCGACAACAACAGTACACAAACAGTGAGCAGCTTGTCTACAAGTCTTTCTTTTATAGCTTTGGCCCAGGTGCGACTTCGGCATGTGGATCGCGATAACGCCCAGTTAAGACAAGCCGGCCTTCGAAACAATGTATTGGCCATTGGGTGCTCCACGAAGCTACATTCAACAGCTGCCATTGGAGCTATCCTCGTCAAATCACGATGACAGTCCTGCAAATCCTGACGAAACACTGGAAGCGAGCGTCGATAAGACCTCAGCCATCGCGCCGACTGGACCTCGAGATGAGGAGGCTAGCGCGCAAGACAAGACCAAAGCCTTCGACGTATCACATCCACGCGAAGTCGCCGACAACGGAAACGTACTGTGCCTACGAGCTTCACGACATGGCCACATATTCGCGACGATCACCTCGAGCTGCTTGACAGTCTGGCAAACGCAGGTATGGTGGCCAGACCCAACACAGTAATAGTGACTGATCTCAACCAGCCACCAGTCATCATCGCTTCCATAATACGTTCTGCAAAGTCAATGGACTCATACGGACCAAATATAGACCTGCAACTACGACCAGAGGGGGATGTTCTAGTCCTACACACATACATGGGCTACCTGATTACCTATTCCCTATCTATACATCCGGAACACCGGCCTTACGATCTCATTATACGAAATAACGAACGCCGACGACGTAGCAGCATGGACGTAAGATCATATGCTACAAACTACCCAGACCCACTCTTCAACGGTGGAGGACTATGTTCTGATGCTAGCTTGAGGTTCCGTATGGTTATCAAGGTGGACGCTGGCATCACGATAGCAGTAGCACTGGACGCCGAGCTTGTCGTGGCAACGAAGAAGCCAGCAGCAGTCCAATGCATTCAATGGCAGTCTGGGAGTGGCAGTACACGTGCCACAAGTGATATGCTTGAGCATATGGATTGGCTCGAGAAGGGAGCCACCTTTGTAGAGATTGTGTACGACCGACCAATGAATCTATTTACTTTTGTCACGAGCTCCGGTGAGGCATACGCTGTTCAAAAATCTGCAAAAAGCAAGGACCCCAGCAAATATGTGTCTTCATTCCAAGGACATCGTTTTCATAATGCTGAATCACCTGATGATGCAGCAGTCAAGGTGGCAATCAGTTCACGTTTCTCAATCATTGCAATCGGATGCGCAGATGGATCTGTTGCTCTTTACTCGGTGCGCGACTACACCGGCGGGATCAGTCTCTTGTGCAAGGTACAACCATCACTTTCGAGGAACTCGACAGGTTCTATCACTGTGCTCACTTACTCGCCTGATGGGTACTGTCTTTTTGTTGGCTATGAACATGGTTGGGCAACTTGGAGCGTTTACGGCCAGCCCGGTGGCTCAAGCTTCATGGCCAATGCACAATATACAGAGCTGAATAATGACACCTGGCTAGATGGCATAACCGATGCTTTCTGGACAGGCAATGGTACGGATCTGGTGCTTTTAGATACCTCTGGAGAGCGCATCTGGATGTTGGAATTCGCTCGGAGTGCAATGGCCGGCTGTTTTGCACCAGCCAATATCGCAAGAACGACGCTGCAGACGAGTAGTGGATTCATGGTCTATAAAGGCTATCAAACTCCGGACCTGCTGACCATAGCCACGGACATCTCGTTGTGGCAATTCATCAAGGCGCCAGCAGGATATTTAGCTGAGCAGGGGCCTGTTCGTTCTGTAGTGATGTCTCCTGACGGGCGATACCTTGCAATAGCTGGTCAAAGAGGACTAGCCCATTATAGCTTTCAAAGCGGCAGGTGGAGAACATTCGATGACACCGCAGAGCAGAATAGCTTTGCTGTTCGTGGCGGGATGTGTTGGTATCATCATGTGCTGATCGTCGCTACAGAGACAGCCGATGGTCATGAAGTATGTGAAATTGATGTGACTATGGATGCGCATTACTGACGATGCCTACAGATCAGACTTTACTCTCGTGAATCGGCCTTGAGCCACTCGAAAAGCCTGCACATTGAACGATTGGCTGCTCCAGCTATTCACTTGGCACCATCTGGAGAGGATTCAATTCTTGTATACACTAATGATAATGTGCTTGACCACTATATTGTGGCTGCATCGAATAACACAGTGGGGCTGGTCAAAGTTGGACAAATTGCACTACATGGCATCATCAGAGCACCTCCGCGTGTACGAGCAGTTAGCTGGGTTGTTCCAGAGCACCAGCTAAGTCAGTGGTGGTCTTCATGCATTTGAATTATGATACTAATCGGAAGTCTCAGAAAGCGGCGAACCATCTCATGATGTAGCTGTTGCGTCGGTATTCTTTCTTGTCGACGGCAAGCTTGTGCTTTTGCAGCCTTCATCCACCGATGATGGAGAGCTCAAGTACGATATGCGGGTAATCGCTCACCATGTAGAGTACTACATGCTTGCTCGAGATAGTCTGGAGGCAAACAATAGCAACAATGAAACCGAAGGAGCTCTCGGGACTGTTGCTGAAGAGCAGGATGGGACTCGCACAGATCACAACCTTGGTGATTCATTATGGGTCTTTGACGGGAAGAGTGTTAGCTTATGGCCTGATGCTGGCCAACTTCTAGCAAGTGCTGCTCAGGATGTTGGACAAGAACTTCAGGCACCCATAACGTTACCGTTGGACTTCTATCCGTTATCCGTTCTCCTGGAAAAGGGCATTCTCTTCGGGGTGGAAGCAGAGTTGCTGCAGCGGCGTGATGCAAGCTTTGCTCTATTTCGCATCGTGGCGAGGGTATATCCATCTTTCTCATCCAACGCACCACAGCTTCCCATACTAACACTTCTGGTAGACCGCCCTCTTCCTACCCTCGATCCTCCAGCACTACCTATTCACATCCGACACGCCCTCCGCCTCCTATTTCTCGACCCACTACCAATCCCTCTCCTACTTCTCCCACGCCCTCGAGATCCTCCTTCACAACGTCCTCGACGAGACCGTCGACGCCCCAACCTCCTCTCCCAACCTCCTCCCTACAGTCCTCTCCTTCCTCTCCGCCTTCCCAACCCACTACCTCTCCATCATTGTGCAATGTGCGCGCAAGACCGAGCTTCGATCCTGGCGCACCCTGTTCGCCTACTTGCCTCCGCCACTCGAGTTGTTCGAGGAAAGCCTCAATCGCGGCGATCTCAAAACGGCGGGAGGATATTTGTTGGTGCTGCACAGCTTGAGCGAGATGGAGAGCACGAGTCCGCAGGTCATTAGGTTGCTGAGGCGGGCAATGGAGGAGGGAATGTGGGAATTGTGTAAGGAGTTGGCGCGGTTCTTGATGGCGCTGGATGAGACGGGCGATACTTTGAGGGAGGCGCTGGAGTTAGCAGGGGCACAGGCGGGCGAGGGAGATGTCATTAGGTTGGGGGATCCGGGGAGCAGGGCAGCGGGGACATTGAGCAAGGATCTGTCGAACAAGGGAGGAGGGAGGAACGGGTTACATGGGGATCAAGGCCTCGGGCTGGCGAACAGTGGGTTATCGCCGCTGGGAGGAGGGCAGCAGCAGGACTACTTTTCATCGACGAGAAGATGAAGAGTCTCGGCTAGAGTACTATGTAACGTTTCTAATTTACACCAGAAGTGAACGATCAGAGCATCGAGTCAAGCACATGAGCACACAAAGGACGTGGAGAATTTTGCTTCGTGGGTTGAGTCTGTCGCGTTAGGGTAACTAAGGTATGTTGAACTAAGCCTTGGCGTGGCATCACAGCAGCGACACGATCATCAGCAGCACCACATCCGTTGTCGTCCACGTATCTTCCCAAAGGGCAGCCTCAGCAGTGGTGCTCATACATCAACCCCAAGATATCCTGAATCTTTCTCAAACCCCCAAACTCCATGCAACATCAAGCCATATCCAACTCTACAAATCTTGAACATGGAGATAAAAGATGTCGCGACCATACCACAACTCCGCGCCACAAATCAGGCCACGCAATTGTTAGGAGACGCTCGCAATCGGTCTAGGGGCCCGGGAACGGAGGAAGACATATTGTGGGAGTGTACACCCGGAGGCGTGAACTCAACCGACATAACCCTCAGCAAGTCGCCGTAGCGAAGGCGCCATGAATTGTAGGTGTAGATAAAACTACTGCAGTGATTGTTAGTATGATCGTACACAGTATGTGACGTTTTGGGATGATGCTGACCTGATGTACAGGAGGAAAGGAAAAAGAAAAGAGATCTCAGCGACCTTGATTTTTGATGTGCTAGACAAAATCTCAGCCCTGCCAAGCTTCCGCGAGGCGGGCTCGTCACTGCCGAGATCGAGGATACTCGGCACGGCACTCTCCACTCAATCTTGGACCCTTCAGGCTAGGTTTCTCAAACGAGGTGACATAAAAAGGAGAAACATCCTTCTTCTTAGACATTTGACAGCTGAGGAGTGGCTACTTCCTCCCGTCCAGTATGGATATCCATTTTGATGTGAGGTGAATATGCCTCCGTGAATGATGAACCTCCAGAAAGACGTAAAATGACCAATATAACCATTCGCAACCTGACATCGACACCTTTGACTCTGCAACTCGTCGAAAGATATCATAGCCCTGAGCATCTCCTCCTCCATCGTCACAATCACGCCAATGGAACTTCCAAGTCATCTAGCTGGAATCTCACATCGATCTTCAACGGAACCAGCGCAGCCACATCACCCAGTCATGAGGCCATAGCATCGAATGCTGAGAATTTTACCACTAGCACTCCTGACCTACGAATCGAGCCCTTCAAAGCAGTCGAGACAGACCTGAAGCAACCTGGCACTGCACCAGGAGAGAAAGTCCGCCTCACTTTTGAGTGCAATGGGGACCGTTATCGAATCGATATACCATCATCACAAAATGAATCACAAATCCTGATCCCTCTATCACCACAACCCAAGCATGAGTTCACAGCAGTATACCTGCCACAGCACACTTTCCTCTCCATCCACAGCAGCGCCCAGCTGAACTGCTGGATGAACAACATGCAAGACGCCACTCCCTTATCCGCCCTTTCCATCCCTGGCACTCACAACTCGCCAACCCACTACAAAGCCCTTCCCTCCGTCCGCTGTCAAGCCATCAGTCCGCGGCAGCAGCTCGACAATGGAGTCCGCTTCTTCGACATTCGCGTCCAGCCTGAGAGTGAATCTTCTGGCAAGCTCATCCTCGTGCATGCAGTCTTTCCGATCTCACTTACAGGTCAGAAGACATTCGCCGATCTATTAACAAAAGTCTACGCGTTTCTCGATGATAACCAGTCTGAAACACTTATCATGTCGGTAAAGCGTGAAGGCGTCGGCAATATGAGCGACCAGCAAGTTACGCGTATTCTTCATGATCATTACACCACTCACCCTGATCATGCCAAATACTGGTATACCACCCCTGGGGTTCCCCTACTAGGTGCCGTACGTGGCAAAATCGTCCTCATGCGTCGCCTCGCCATCAACGACACGCTGCGATCCCAAAACAACGGCGCCGGCTGGGCATTGGACGCCGAATGCTGGGCCGACAACACCTCCAACGACCTACACGGCGACGTCTGCGTCCAGGACTTTTACGAAGTAGTCTCCTCCAGCAACCTCGAAAAAAAGGTGGGCTACTGCAAAGATCACCTTGCTCGCGCCGGAGAGTGCGTGGCTAGCTTGCCGGGCATAACGTGCGATGCCGTGCATCCTGTCCCGCCGCAGCCGTTCTTTCTGAACTTTCTCAGTGCGAGCAATTTCTTCAAGATGGATTGCTGGCCGGAAAGGGTGGCGAAGTTTGTTAACCCGAGGATGCTGGAGTGGTTGTGTAGAGAGTTTGCGCCGGATGGTGCAGTTGGCGATGGAGGGACGGGAATTGTGGTACTAGATTGGATTGGGGCTGGGGGTGATTTCGATCTGGTTAGATGTATTGTAGGCATGAATAGCAGACTGATGGCACGAGAAATGTCGTTGGTGGGAGAGAAATCAATGTAAAGTCTTGATCCATTTTTAGTGTCTGATGTGGGATATCCCTTGTACTGTAAGCTCTTTTGTTAAGCCTGAATAGGATGGCAACCCTGCACGCCTTATTCATCCATTGTGGTATTATCCTTGGTCCCAAAACTCCTTGCTATCCCATGCACCACGTCGTCACATCATAGTCATCCACCATCGAGTGCATTTCTTGCCTTTTGACCCAGTACAGTATCACAAAACCCGCCCTGTCAATTCTCCACTATCGTCTCTCGCCTATCGCGCCTCGAATTGAACCATCCTGCGCCATCATCAGCATCTTGTCGCATCAGACATCCACCCCGTATCAATCTGCAGACTCACCTGTTCGTCCGCTCCTTGTACAACACTCGGTATCCACACTCCTTACATCTGATCGCGTCGCCTCGTCTGACGGGCACTTTCGCGCCGCAGTCTCCGCAGATGTAGGTTGTGGGTTTGTTTGTCGGCTCGTTGAAGGAGTTGCCGCCTTGGCCAGGAGCGTTGAGGAAGGTCGGGTTGCTGGGGACGTAGGCTTCGTTGTTGGACATGTTGACGACGGAAAACGTATCGTAATATGAGGGTTATTCCGAGTAATCTTGTGTTTGGCAGTGGTAGTCGAGGTTGTCGGTCTCGTCGAATGTGAAAGATCTCGTCGGATCTAATCTCCGCGAGCTCCGAGCACTTTTTGTGTGACAAATCTGCAAACAAGCACGCCACCACCTACAAGGCAGTCATTCGAGCGCGAGACTCTTCCTTCGTCCGGAAGTCTTCGCATAGTGCTCACCGAAGCCTCAGTATACCTCAAAGATCTATTCCCACTACCTCTTCTTACCTCCAGCTCCACAATGTCCGCCATCCTATCTGCCGCTGATCTTAACGACTTCATCTCTCCCGGCGTCGCGTGTATAAAACCTGTAGAAACCCTGCCCAAGCAAGCGCCCAGCAGCGAAGTAACCAATAGCTACGAAGTCACGACCGAAGATAAACTCCCCGCCGCAGCAGATGCGCCGCCAGCCTCAATATCACTCACGGATTGTCTGGCCTGTTCGGGATGTGTAACAAGTGCGGAAGCAGTACTGGTCAGCTTACAGAGCCATAATGAGGTCCTCAGCATGCTGGAAAAGCACCCGGCTGTGCATACCGTGGAAGAGATGCAGGCGCGCGTAGCAGGAGATGTGGATGAAAGCGATGGGGAAGGACGGATATTCGTTGCAAGCGTGTCACCTCAGACACGAGCAAGCATTGCTGCAGCGTTTGACATATCAGAAAGAGCCGCAGGGAATATGATCACTCAGTTGCTATCCGGTGATCAAGGTCTCAGAAATGGTGGTCGGCACGGGAGCGGCTTTACTTGGGTTGTCGATACCAATACTGTGCGCTCGATATGTCAAGCAGCTGTTACAGAAGAAGTTCTTTCCGCCGTGGGCATGCCCTCTCTTCAGTCGACGAGTACAGACTCTCCAATATCATCACCCAAATTACCTATCCTAGCCTCTGCATGTCCTGGCTGGATCTGTTACGCCGAGAAAACGCATCCCCACGTCCTGCCATATCTTTCTGCATTACGATCGCCGCAAGCCATGGCTGGTGTTCTCATAAAGACAGTTTTAGCGCGGAAATATGGAATACCGCCATCACGCATCTACCACGTCTCGGTCATGCCGTGCTTTGACAAAAAGCTCGAAGCCTCGCGCGCCGAGCTCATGGACACTTTCTGGCAGCCAGCGAGTGCTTCTGACAGCACCACATCAACGCCAATCCCAATACGAGACACCGACACCGTCATCACCGCGCGCGAACTCCTCATGCTTGCCGCCTCCCGCAACATATCCTTACCCTTCCTTCCCCTAATGCCCCACC
>Ga0058702_10000989_pt1 | contig 11120 bp, 9 predicted proteins | sample AgamicOrSfe_FD_83781 | JGI IMG/M metagenome (GOLD analysis project Ga0058702, IMG submission 83781) | Agave microbial communities from Guanajuato, Mexico - Or.Sf.e | ecosystem: Host-associated > Plants > Phyllosphere > Phylloplane/Leaf | place: Guanajuato, Mexico | collected 2012-05-30
ACGATGGATTGCCAGATACGGACATCAGTTCGCAAAGTGTACTGGTGCGAGTATACCTGGTGGGCAGGAGGGGGTGTTGATTGAATACCGGGAGGTGTTGGTGGAAAAGCAGGAGGTGTTGGTGGTGCCCCGGGGATTGTTGATGATAGTTGCCAACGACATTTTCGCTCGAGTCCGAGGTCGATACAATTGCATTGATAGAAGATGGACCTATCTGTTTGTGAGATGTGCATGTCGACCAGAAATACCTTCCTGGTATAGTACTCTAGGTAAGATTAGTATAGTAAATGCTAGGAGCCTCGACAACACGAAGACATACCGAGAATGATCAGTGTGTTCTTTCTCCCAGATTGATTGACAATCATTACAGGTGGCGAGTTGTCCGGAAACACTTCGACCTTTCCAGGTTCAAGCCGACAAGCATCCCTGATATGGTCCTTTTCTGTTTCCCATTTTCTTGGAATTGACCGGTTCTAGTCCATCGTATTAGCTCTTGTCTTGAAGGTATATGAAATTGGCTTCGACTTACAGGGTCGACTGGTGTGATCCAGAGTATGAATTGCACCCTTGAGTCGTCCATTTAGATTCCTTGATACTGAATTTGATATATAATCGTCAGGGCGGTGAATGTGAGGATTTCGAGTATGGTTTTCGTCGAGCTTGAGCTGGAGATGTCCATCTCAAAGCCCAGCAGATTCGAGGCATCTTGTATGCTACTAGTAGTGGTGGCGGCATTCTTTCGTGTTACACAAAAACCTCTGCAGTGAGCATCAAGATCCTAGCTGCAGTAGTGTGTGTAACACAAAGAAGCTGCAGCAGCTGCAGCAGGCCTCAGTGTAGGTCTTTTCAGGGGACGGGAGCTAGCGTAGTCAATCTGCACATTATGCAGGTTTCCCGCTCGTCCATCCAACAGCCGACCATTAAAATCACCAATGCGGTTGGAGCTTCAAGTGTCAGCTGAGGGCATTTTCTATAGCCTAGACATGGGGGGATTATCCGGCCGGGTCCTGGCAGTTCGTCGCTGCCAAGTCTATACCTTGGCTGACTTCATTGTACTGAGCTCATGACCAGCCAACGAGCATCGATTATAAAGATGTCAGTGGCATGAGAAGCACGCTCTCGAAGCGTGTTTGTCCAGCGTTTCGCCCACATTTCAGCGGATGTTGTGCAGCACGCTCCCCTCGAGACAACGAGTCTTCAGAGTTTGCCAACGGGCAGTGATTGAGGGGACGAGCAATGTCAAGTCAATCGTGACGAAGATGACCATGGTAGTGTTCAGTAAGTCCAATATGAAGTCGGCGAATCATCGTAGAGAGCAGGGCACTCTCGCAAGTCGGCCAGGCCTTCATCCCTCAACTCGTCTACCATGGAAAGCAGTGAGTCTGTTCAGCTCTTCAAGCCTGTGGCTCGACGATGAGCAGCCGGCCGCGGTCTGTCTAGCGCAACAAAAGAGGTATCTCCTCCGTCCCGCAGGAAGGAGGTCATCGACCCCTCACGTCCTTGCTTGACAATTGACGTCCATCCCGGCAGGCCTGTGCTCGTTCGCGTAGGGTCAACGACGCGCGACAGCCCACGCTCCCCAACCCTGAAAACGTTGTTCCTCGCGATGGGAGATGGAGGGGCAGGAATCATGGCATCACATTGCGGGTCGGTGACCGGTCCTTTCAGACTCCATCTGGCTTTTCGTTCATTGCGCCATGAACGGCTCGTGGGTTATTCCAAATCGTTCGCGTCGTATCGTGCCGTCAGTCAGTACAGTAGTCAAAAGTCTGATGATTGTGATGAAGGGAAGTTTAGATGACCCGTGTCCCGTCTTGCTGTTCAAACCTGGTCAGCCTTCCACCCTTGCCTTAACCGGATACATCGGACGCATGGTCCCGCATGGTTCATCCTCAAGCCACCGCATCTCCGATCTCTCACTGGTGCATATACTCGTGCTAAGGCAACGCTACAACGCTTTACGTTTTCACATCGGCAAGGGAATCATGCACTAACGCGGCTGTATGCGGGGTTCAATATGCAGCCTGCCGCATGTATGATAGAAGTAGAGTATCATTAGAATATGTATGAAAAGTACCAGTCCAGCTCTATTGCCTAGTCGCCCTTGTTTCCACCAAGCAAGCCATTGTTGCCCGTCGCTGCCCCGTTGCCCGACACCAGATCGTACATGCCTCCAGTACCGTAGTCTCTTCTTCGTCGCCTGCTGCGGAACCAAACGATGATCAATGCTAGTATACTGGCCGCTAGCGCCGGCAGGCTGATGAGGGGATGCCGTGTGACTGTGTTGCGGGCCCGATGGAAGTAGACCTGCAGTAAAGGGCCACTGTTCTTCGATGGCAGCTTCGACGAAGACGTCGCAACACGGCCTAGCGTTTCAAGTATGGATGTCCGCGAAGGAGTGATAGAGTTTCCTGTGACAGTGCGATCCCAGTAACGCTGGTTCTGTGATTACCTGCGTCAGTTCAAACTCTTTACGCGACTATCACGGCAAATTTACCTCTTCGTCATTGATCACCACGACCTCTCCGTCTTTGACATTGACGCCGAATTGCGTCTTGAGCCAATGCTCCCAGAATACGCCGTCGACCCACGCGAACACAACCTCCTTGCGTGGTACATTGTTCATGTCCACCTTGATGCGTTTAGCATTTTCCTCGGCTCGCTTATCATCACGATCTTGTGCTTCCTCAATGCGCAGCGTCTTGGCGTCGCGCAGCTCTTGTCTTTCGAGTTCGTAAGCATGCTCGGCCTTCTCCAACCATTCTGTGGCTGCAGTCTCCAGCTCTCTTTGTGCCACGGCAAAGGCTTCCTTTCGGCCGCGATCGAGGATCGCGAGTACAGCGTACTTGTTTTGCATCAATTGCTGTGCATTAGCTGCCGTCAGCTCTGGCACTAGTGGGAGCCAGACGCTTTGCATCCATTTTGTAACCTTTTCGACGTCGCGAATATCCTGCGGCATGAGGTGGTCAAAGACGGTGTACCTACTCTTTCTGGACACAAGCAAGCGTGGCCATGTAGTGACCTTGAAACGCTTCACCATGGCCGCATCAGAAGTCTTGATCAGCTTTGCATGATCGAGTAAGTGAATCGGCAGTCGCTCCAGAGCAGTGAAGTCCTCGGTTGTCGTAGCCTGATCATGAAAGTACACGAAGATGACATCCTCAGTCTCCTCAATCTTTTCAAATTCAGCCAAATCCACTTCCTGCACGCCGCCAATTGCCTCAGCTGACTTGTTTGCATAATCGATGAGATCGCCGACGCCTCGAAGACCATTGTACACAATGGCATCTGGCCCCTTGATTAGTTTCAGCATAGGGAAGCGATCAATACCAGCTTGTTTGCAGAGTTTCTTCTCAACATCGCAGTTGACCTCGCCGATGTTGAGCTTTCCCTGCATTCCTCTGGCCATTCCCTTCCAGCTCGGTGCCATGCGCTGGCAATGCGGACACCAAGGTGCATAGAACTTGATAAACCAGGGGTCAAGTGACTTTGTTACAAGTGATTCATAACTCGCTGGATCCAGAGGAACAGAAACGCCATCAGGGTTGGTAAGTCGATTTTGTGTAGCAATTTCTGGGTCTGTTACTGTAGGATCACTCGCAGAGCTTGCGAGTGTCGTCGAGAAGCTGCTTGCACCAGAAGTTGGCAATTCTGGCAACCCGCCGACTGGCCTTGATCCTGGCCGTATGACTTCCAAGCACTCCTCTATAAATGCGCTGAGCTTCTCCATTGTACGGTCACCAGTGGAGCTCTTAACTTGCTCTCCGTCCTTGAACAAGAACATTGTGGGATATGACTGGACTTTGTAATCTGCGCAAGCCGTACCAAATGCTACACAGTCTAGCTTTGCGAATTTGATATTGTAGTATCTACTGAATGAGTTGAGGGATGTCTTTAGGTCTTTCGGTTCAGATGATGCTGGTAAAGGATCGGAGGTGTAGTAAAATTCGTATATTGTTTGTAGCTTAGGGGCGAGAGACTTGCAGTGGCCGCAATATGGAGAGAAGGCTTCGACAAACCTAGTATTGATTTAGAATCGTTATATACTCTGTATACATGGAAAGGCATACCAGTAGCCATCTGCTAGCAATTCTTCCATGTCCTTCCCTAGCTCGATCATCGGCGGCACTTCCTGCTCATTGAATATGGTGCCCGTGAATTCTGGTTCTTCTGGTTCTTCTGTTGCCACCGCTGCCTTCGCCAGGCGTGCTGCCTCCCGTGCGGGCTGATTTGTGCTGCCATGTTGTGCCTCGACTGTTAAGACGAGGATGGACAGAAGAGCAAAAAGCAGAGCGTAGAAAGTGGAGTGTCTTGGAGACATCGTGGCGGTCTCTTGAAGAGAAGATATTCAGCTCAGTTGCCCATGCGGTAATGGCATCGTCCGAGCGGTAGGCAGTGCAGATATGTCACGAGGATAGTAATGCGAGGTGTCTGTAAACAAACCTGGAAAAGATCTGGCGTCATACAGTATGTAACCTTGCTGTCGCTCGTACTGACACGTGCTGGCTGACATCTTGAATCTTGAAGACGAAGCAGCTCCTCATCCGCACGACAACATCAAGCCCCCACCATCATGCGCGCCACCAGCCGTCTCCTCGCGGAGATTGCGAAGAAGCCTGCGAGCCAATACCTCCTCGCCTACGCACCGACCGGTCTCACCGGCCTCCTCACCCACCCTTTCCCACGTCCGACACTCATTTCGCTATACACGCAAACACTACAGAAGCTTGCCGCCTTCCCCAGTAACTCCGTCTACCGCACCTCCGTCGAAGCGCTATGCAAGCAGCGTCTCGGCTTCGTCACCGCACAAGTCCCGCCCGGGTATGCCGAGTGGGAGCAGAAAGTCAATGCTATAATGCAGTCGCACCCGGAGATTGCAAAGGGTCGTAGTGTTCAGGTTGAGGGCAAGACGTACTTGTTGCCGAAAGAGGAGGAGGGGAATGTGGACGATCGGACCATGGAGGCAGAGTGGGAGGGTGATGAGGAGGTGGAGGACCGAGGCGAGGGCCCACGAACGGCCGGGGAGAGACGCTACCAGGCGAGGGAGGTTGGAGAGGGACGGTTGGTGCAGGAGTTTGAGCGGGATATCCCCAAGGTGCCGAATGAGCCGCCAATGACCCGTGACCAGTATGTTGAGAGAGAATATCTGATGTTACCTTGGCTAATTATTATGCTAGAATCACAACGCTGGAAGGTCAATTCGGAGCTGGACTGATCGAGGAGGTCATTGCTGTTGCACAGGCCGAGCTGGAGCTTGTGGACTCTATGAGCGAGCACCAGGTCTGGGAAGAGCTGGTCGAGAAGGCACCGCAAGACCAGTGGCAATACTTTGAGCGTGTCGACCGTCGTACTGGTCAGACACAGGCTCCGCCGTCGAAGTGATCCAAAGTGGAAAATGGATATGTACATTACGCGGACATCACTCACAGGCAGCTTGCACAAGGTTAGATTCTGTTCGTTGAGATGTTGTGCACGGAGTCCGGGGAATCAGCTGGATCTTGATGCCAGGTCTCGTGCTTTAGCCTGGGTATGAGCTTTGAGCAGTGTGTGTGCGCGGGACAAGATGAACACGTCACGTCGAAGGAATCTGTCGTGTTCGTTGGTATCTGCATCTACAATGAATGGACTCGATGTGGCAGAACGCTGGCTTGACCAGTGCCTCTCTATTTTGTTTCTCTTCAGGCGGACAAGATACGAGAGCGTCCATTTGAAATTGCATTACGAGCGTCTATATACAGCTTTCCAGCTCGCTCAGGCTGTGCTACCCGTGCACGTCTGATATGTGATGCGGCCTGTGATACATCAACCATGACCACCATTGCCATCCACTTCCATTACTCATTCAGCGAGATACAGTAAAACAGAGAAAATTCCCTTCAAATGTGCATATTCAAGATGTTGCCAACCAAGTTGCAATTCCACCTCTCCCGATCACTCCTCCATGACATAGCCGCGATCCATCAAAGTGTCCTCCAGGGCCTCCTCGAATGAGCTCGTTGGACTGCCGTTGTACCCTTCCACATCAATGTCCATCTCTTGCTGCATGCCAAGGACAGGAGTGACGCCACGTCCATACATGCTGATAGCTTCGTCAGGTTCCTCAATGATAGGACTGACATCATCCTCGAATTGCTCAATCTTCTTCTGTGATTTGGCTCTTGCCCTGTGAGGACCTCCACGACCACGACGTTTGCCAGTAGTGGTGGCGACATTGGCGACACCAGCACCAATCTTGAGCTTGACGATGCGACTGTTCTTGACATGAGTTGCGGTGAGATGACTGGTCTGTGCTGCAGAGCCACGCAACTTGGTAGAGCGCCGAGTGGTGGGAGTGGATGGTGGAGTCCTTTCCACTACACGCGACCTTCTGGGAATCCCCCTCTTCAGCAGCCCAGTACACATCAGATCAGGGCGTTTGACAGCACGCTCGTCGACGCCAGACTGTGCGCGGAGACGCCGAGTCCACTGCATTTTGACTCCAGAGCTGGAACGGTCGACGCCTTCTTTTTTAGCCAAATCTTCAGATGCACGTTCCCAAAGTTTGTCGATGGCGATACGACGGTTATCCTTGTGGATGTCCAGAAGGTTTCGCATTACACGGATACAGGCGGCATCTTCGTCAGCAGTCCAGGCTCCTTTGTTATTCAGACCCCGAGCGCTTTCGAAGCCTTCTGGAACGACAATCGATCCTCGGTAGGATCCAAAGAGTTCGGGAGCTGCTGGTGGGCTGGAGGATTCGATCTTGATAGCGCGATGCTGCGGTGTCGTTGCGCGGCGGCGCTTTGGGGCTGTTGGAGATGGTGAAGGATGGAATGACGATCCGACGGAAAGAGCTGGCGTGGCACGAGGTGGAGACAGAGTCGAGCGTGCTGATGCTGATGCTGATGCTGATGCTGATGGGGACTGCGTCGGAGGAGCATATGACGAAGCTACGTCGTTTAGTTGACCACCAAGAGCAGTATCGACCACTGAGAAGCAGGACGGACAAGCAGGTAAGCCATCTAAATTGTCAGCATACATAAGTGAGAAGTTGAGTAGTGCTTACCCTCTCGTGCACCAAGCTTGACGCACTCAGGATGGAAAGCAACAACGCATGAGCCATTGCGACAGCCAATCAAGTCTTCGTCGTTTCTGTTGCCACATTGTTCGACAGCGAAACACCCTTCAGTATTGGCGGCAGCTTTATCGCTGGGTGCAGGAGTCTGAGACAGCTGGCTTCTGACACTACCGTCGTGTAGCTGAGGAGGCGGGACACTCAGCTCATGTTCGTGCTCGTCCAGCTCAAAGTGGCGATAGGAAGAGTCATAGCTTGGCGTATAGCCGGACATTTGGTAGCTCGACTCGACTGGGCGAGTGTACCGGCCGCGAAGCACGTCTGGTGAGATGGTCTCAAGGCGTACAGTCGTCACAGGAGTGGTGGGTGCGACTTCCCAGTTCTCAGTCGAAGGAATGACACGCTGCTGAGGCTGTGTGAAGCGTGGTACAGGCTGTGGCAGCATGCCGCTAGTGGCATAGTACTGGTTGTGAGACATCTGGCCAAATGGTGCCAGCATGTCGTTGGCATGACCGAGATATGGTTGCGGCGATTGAGCTACGCCCAAGGCTGTATAGTGATTGAAGTTGTGGAAAGCTGGAGGATTGTTCAGATTGCCATGGAAAGTGTCATTGGAGTTGGAGCGGGGAACAAGGTTGACGTTGAAATGGTTGGTCGGATAAGCCATAGGGAAACCACCAGAAGTAGCGGAGTAGTCGGGCGCATAGTAGTTCTGAAACCATTGCGCAAGTGGTGCTGGGTGAAGCGCAATGTTGCCGCCAGTCGTGAAATTGTAGTCATCGCTAAAGTCTTCTTTGGTCGACATCGTCTTGAGAGATGCTGTGCAAAGAGAATTTGAGTGTTGTGAAGAGAAGCGGAGAGACCAGCTCAGAGATATCGCAGTGTAGATTAGCAAACAGAGAAAGCACAAGGACAGTAACCACACGACCAGCGTGCAGGCAGAGGAGAGGAATAGAGTGTGAAGGTAAAGGGAGAGAAGGAGGAGGAAACAGCGACAGCAGCCCGCGGTTGCGGGTGCAAGCTGCTTATATGACCCTCAGTTGGTGCGTAAGCTGAAGCAAGCTATTGTCATGGACTTTCGAAGCTCTGAATGCGTTTCAGAGGTCAATGCAGTGTGAAGTCGACAATAGCGAGTGACAAAATGATGGCGTTGAGCTGCGTGGAGGTCAGTATGTGGTCTGGCGGAGCAAGTGAAAAGAGTCATGGGCAACAATAGGAAACTGCCCAACCCCCTCACTTTCCAAGGGTAGCTCGTTTCAGATTTGTTTGTGAATAGGCAGCTCGACACAGCTAGTAAGAAAGCCGTTCAACATCAAAAGAAGCATGCTTCTTTCCTTGCACCACCATAATATCGATCCGAGCACTTTGGACCACAGTCAAGCGAAGAATCACCAATCGCCATGGTGAAAGGGAGGGTGAAAGTGGGAGTGAAAGTGAAATGTGATCGAATTGAGCGGCCAATCTGACATGGGACTTTAAATCCGATTGACCTCCGCTACCTGCAAACTATTTGATAGCGCACCTGCGAAATCACACCATATCTTTCTAGCGCTCGATCGATGAGTTTCCAGTAGTGTCAAACATGATAGACGTCGCATGTTCACGTTACTGATTCCCAGAATGTCAGTAGACTCAGAATGAGCCATTCCAAACCGGGTGCCCAGTATAATTGTGAGAACTATCCTCTGCGCTCAGCAGGAGACAGCTTTGAGAGAAGGACTGCAAAGCTGCCCTAAAGTACAGATTGTACATGCTTGCGTGTGTTGAGTAGGAAAGAGAAAAATCGGCGCGAAATGATGTTTGTAGCAGAACACGGTCACGTGCTTAACTCCACATTGTTGCTCGCTCCGCCTTAGTTGTCCTCAGACTTTCGACAACTCAACTACTACTGCTCCTCGTGTTATCCTCGCCATCATCCGGCTGGCCTGTGGCAAACTCATCTCTCCTGATTATCCGCTCGCTCACCAACGATTTGCCCAGCCTCACAGACCTCAAAGGTCTTTCTCCACAAGATTATAGCGCTGTCAAGATGGACTTCGACGCTCTCAAGGAGCAGTGGAACGACATTGAGGAGCGCGATGGCATACGGCTGAGCTGGAACACCTTCCCAAGCTCACGCATGGTACGAGTGGCCTGTGCCGTACTCCTGTTCATTGCTGACAGTAAACAGGAAGCCTCTCGTCTTGTTGTTCCTATCGGTGCACTTTATACTCCCCTGAAAGAGAAACCAGATACCCCTCTTCTACAGTACGAGCCAGTTACCTGTAGGCAATCCTGTCGCGCTCTCCTCAACCCGTTCTGGTAGGTCCTGCCATCCTGTAATCCAGAAGCCTTCCTTTCTAACATGATGCGTGCAGTCAGGTAGATACGCGATCTCGAACATGGACGTGCCCTTTCTGTTTACAACGAAATCAACTTCCTCCTCACTACAAAGATATCTCTCCTGAGCAAATCCCACCTGAGCTCCACGGCAACAACACTACCGTGGAATACCGTCTGGCTCGACCAGCTCCCGCACCACCAATCTTCCTGTTCGTTGTGGACACTTGCCAAGATGAGGAGAGCTTGAAGTCGTTAACAGACTCCCTCATTATGAGTTTGAGTCTACTTCCTCCGTATGCCCTAGTTGGTCTGATAACATATGGCACGATGGTATGCGATGCTTCGAACTTCGAGAGACTTGACACAAGCTAATGTTATTCAGACGCAAGTGCATGAGCTTGGTTACACCGAATGCGCAAAATCATACGTCTTCCGTGGTACCAAAGATTATACGACAAAACAAGTGCAGGAAATGCTAGGCCTCACCGGAGGAGCTCCACGACCAGGCGTGCAACCAGCCCCGGCGGGCCGTGCACCACAGCAGATGGGACCCGCCGCCCGTTTCTTGCTGCCCGTCTCACAATGCGAGTATCAATTACAGTCTGTTCTCGAGCAACTACAGAAAGACCCTTGGCCAGTCGCCAACGACAAGCGAGCACAAAGATGCACTGGTGTAGCTCTGACCATTGCAGTTTCGCTACTCGAAGTTTCCTTCCAGAATGCTGGAGGACGTGTTATGCTCTTCTGCGGAGGTCCTGCGACGGTTGGTAGTGGTATGGTCGTTGGTCAGGAACTCAAAGAACCCATCCGGTCACATCACGACATCGACCGTGACAACATCAAGTACTACAAGAAGGCACTGAAGTTTTATGATACTCTTGCTAAGCGCGCAGCACACAATGGCCATGTTGTGGACATCTTCGCTGGGTGTTTAGATCAAGTTGGTCTGCTGGAAATGAAGAGTCTTCCCAATTCAACCGGTGGTCACATGATTCTGACAGATAGCTTCACATCTTCAATGTACAAGCAGTCGTTTGCCAGAGTCTTCGACAAGGACGCGAATGATAACCTTCTGATGGGATTCAATGCATCACTCGAAGTCATCACCACGAAAGAACTCAAGGTTACCGGGCTGATCGGTCATGCTGTGTCGATGAACAAGAAAGGAACCAATGTCGGGGAGACAGAAGTCGGCATTGGCAACACTTCTTCGTGGAAGATGTGTGGTATCGACCCATCCGCGAGTTACGGTGTCTACTTCGAAATCGCTGGGCAAGGAGGTGCAGCACAGGTGGCGACTGCAGGCCAGCCGCAGCGCGGGATGATGCAGTTCCTCACTTACTACCAGCACTCGTCCGGCCAGTACCATCTGCGAGTCACGACTGTGGGGCGCAACCTCAGTGGACCGTCTGGCGACCCAGCCATTGCTCAGTCATTCGACCAGGAAGCTGCAGCAGTACTCATGTCCCGCATTGCCGTGTTCAAAGCCGAGGTGGACGACAGCCCCGATGTGCTCCGCTGGGTCGACCGCATGCTCATCCGCCTCTGCTCCCGCTTCGCCGAATACCGCAAAGATGACGCCTCCTCCTTCCGCCTCGAGCGCAACTTTACCCTCTACCCACAGTTCATGTTCCACCTCCGCCGCAGCCAGTTCCTCCAAGTCTTCAACAACTCCCCCGACGAAACCGCCTTCTACCGCCACGTCCTCAACCACGAAGACGTCAGCAACTCCCTCGTCATGATC
>Ga0058702_10000990_pt1 | contig 11111 bp, 11 predicted proteins | sample AgamicOrSfe_FD_83781 | JGI IMG/M metagenome (GOLD analysis project Ga0058702, IMG submission 83781) | Agave microbial communities from Guanajuato, Mexico - Or.Sf.e | ecosystem: Host-associated > Plants > Phyllosphere > Phylloplane/Leaf | place: Guanajuato, Mexico | collected 2012-05-30
CATACAAACTCTCCGGTCTCCTCCCCAACCCACCATACCGCGCCGCCCTCTCCGCAACACTGTTCCTATTGACTGCAGCCCCACCTACACTCACAGTAGAATCAATACTCCCATCCCTCGTCCCCGGCCTCCTCAGTCCCGCCGGCCTTCCCGCAATCGCCACTGATCGTCCCAGACTATTCTGTTTCTCGACCTGCACGTCGTGCGCCCCAGGCATTGGGCCTGCGAGAACGCTGGGTGGTGGGCCTGAGTTTGTTGAGGTGGCTGAGAAGGGAAGGGATGAGGAGGATATGGATGACGGCGTGGCTGTCAGTGAGTCCTGCGTCGCGGGCGCCTGTGTTTGTGGGAGAGCATTGAACCCGAGCGATAATTTGCGCAGACCGAGCGAGGGCGCGGGACTGGCGCTGCCGGTGTCGGCTGTGGACTCGCGCTCGCTGCGCTTGTGAATCCCGTTGGTGGTGATTGGTTGCATCGCCAGTGCCGCAGCCGCAGCGTCGCCAAGGCCACTTGTCATGCCTATATGGCGGTCTCGTTCGCGCACAGGGCTGCTGGCTTCGCTCTTGGGTACGTCCAGAGATGGGCGTGATTGCGGACCACGTGGACTGGCTGTTGAGACTGCGACAGGGAAGCGTGTATCACTGGGCCCTTTACTGCTATCACGGCGATGTCGTCGCACTTCTAAGGATACTGCGCTGGAGTGTGCGGCAGCTGGGTATGGGGCAGGACTTGAGGCTCTGCTGCGATTGGCATTGGCGTTGGCAATGGCGCGCGCACGCTCTTCCATATGGGCTTTGCGGTTGCTTTCGTCGGAACTGATGGCGCGTGGACGGCCTGGGATTGGAGTGGCGCTGGGCTGAGAGGCGCCGTTGTCGGCCGAGGGTTTAACTGTGAGAGAGCGGTTGAGATTTGCTGCTGCAACGCGTTTGAGCTCGCTGAAGATGGCTTTGTGGTGAGAGAGGATGTCGCGGAGGAAGCGGTAGCTGTATTTCTCGCCGAATGTGACGGATGTCTCCATGCGGGGTCGTAGTATACATGGCGCGATGATTTGTGCGAGCTGAGTGGTGTATGCCTCATCAGCAGATGTAAGGTCAATCAGTCGTACGAAATGGCTAGTAACAGCATCAAGGGTGGCCACGTTAACCAGAGGTAATTGGCCATGACCAAGTGCGTTCTGTAATACAGAAATTCGTGTTTGTGTAGAGGATTCGTCAGACGTCGTAGGATTCGAGTAAATGCTTTTCATGACTTCGTAAAGATTGGAGGAAACGAGGGAATCTGGGAGTTCTAACAGATAGAACCTCAATAGAGATGCGACGACAGGGAGTTCGTGGCCGTCTAAGACCTCATCAGTGATGGGTGTGCCGTTGTTCACCTCATTCCGCAGTTTGTGCGTGGCGCTCAGTGGTACGTCTGCGAGCCAGATTGCTCGTCGTGCTTCGTCACCATCAAGGAGTGGGTATTCTATTTACAATTAATAATGGGAAGCATGACATACCACCTCTGAACTCACTTCGGTCAAGGTAGAATAAGAGAGTGCTAATGATGACTGGCACTCTCTTCTTATCAGCTTTCGCTCGTGCCTCGAGGTCGACACCAAAGATTTGGTCTAAAAGCATGATTAGCATGGCTCGACCAAGTCAGCAAATCCTAGCTCACCTCCGACGTTCTTCGAGTAGTTGTCATAGATTTGCACCTTCGGTACGAAAGACCCTGTTCTGTAATTTTCAAGCAGATATCGTAAATCGCCAAGTGGCTGAATCGTCTCCTGAAATAACATCATCTTATCCACTGTACTTTGCAGACTCGGAATGACGTTGCTGATGGCTCCTGAAAAGTCCAGTATGACCGCCTTGATTGCCTTCAGCCTGTCAAGCTCACATCTCTCCATGAACTGCAGATGGTTTATGATCAGCTCTTCCAAGCTACACCGCAAAAGATCCAGCTTCTTCACTGCAGCCTTGTACCGCTCGTCTGATTCGCGCTGCTCCCGTCGCAGTCGTGCTGCTGGCGTTTCGTTTGGATCTTTGTTATATGGATTCCATGCTGCAATATAGTCGTTTACTGTTCCGACAAGTGGAGAATCGATACTGTCCAGTGAAAGAGCGCTAGCCACCGTACCAGACCTTTCCAGAGTTCGTCGTTTGTCCGGTAATCCCGTGAGCTGAAATGCTTTCGGCCTCCATTGGTAGTTCATCTTCGAGCTATTCGCAAACACACTGCCCACATTGCCTATTAGCCGTAGATATCCTTCCCGTACTAAATCCTGTCCAATCTTTTCTGCGTGCGCCATTGAAGTAGCGTTCATATTCCTCTGCAAGTACTCGACAATCTCCGCTCCAGTTGACACATTCTGATATGTACCCAGGATAGGCACTTTCGTCTCTCCTCTCCGTATGTTTTCCAGCATATGTGTCAATATCTTCTTGATCTGATCCGGCGAATAAATGTGATCACCAATCTCCACTGGTTCGTCCTCGTCAGAGTCCGGCTCTTGCACCTTGACGACTGGCGTCACTTGCTTTTCTCCATTCGCTGACGTTGGGTCGACTGGCGCGGGTTCCTTGAATGCCAGCTTCTCCTCTTCTTCTAGATCACCGACCAGCCGACACTTGTTGTAGTACTGGCTCTTTAGTCTCTTCACGTTCTCAGCTTGTTTGTCGTGCGCTTTTACGCTGGACATGAGCTCGTCCTGAACATGCTGTACTCTTGCGCCGTGCTGCTCACACCACTTTCCGAAAGGATATACGACCAGTTCACGGATGTTTGCTGCAATCTTGCTGTGTTTGCGCGATGCTTCTTCCATTTCTGTGCGGACTCCATCGTATGCCTACATAATGCAGAGATGAGTCTTAACGTTTCCAACATGGCAATCTGATGATGTACACACCTTCTTCGTGCTAGCGCCCTCATCACGCTGGAAGCCATCTGATATTCGATTTGTCGCAGGTAAGATATCCCCCAGATGTTGTCCATAGAGATCTTCCGCGTCCGCTCGCATGCGCGCAATTGTGACGATCTGCTCATTCTCGCGGACTCCTTGTTGTAACTTTCCAAACAGTACTCCGAGCCCTGTTCCTATCAGCGTCCATCTAGCCCCTTCGACTGCGAGACTGCTCACCTCCAGCATAGTCGGCCGACCAGAAGGAATCCGAGAAGCGCGACATTCTCTTCTCACTGCAGTGTCAACTCTGAACAGATCCAGGCTATACAGGACCTGTCTTCTCGCACAGGGAGGAGTGCTTGTCGCAAGGTCGACGGCAAGGGTGGTCTGTGTGCTGTAGGACCAAGAAGACTGATCGTGCGGCGAGCGAAGAAGCCAGGTTCGTTGTAGAAGGTATCGCGGCGGTCTCCTGAACGTTAGTATTCAACGCTCTTCCTCAGCATGACAGCGCAGCTACAAAGTCGACGTCAATGAGCACATCACACAGGAGCCAAGGTGTGTTGTGTTGACGGTGCTCTTCCCCGGCCCTACGCGGTCGGTGTTTCATCTCATGTCCATGGTTCAGCGAAAAGCCACGTGAGTCATGTTCGCAACCTCCTGCCTTCCTTAATCCGGGGCGACGACAAGGCCGCTATCGCGCTACCTATACGAATCTTGGTAGTAGATAAAGCATCATTCCTAGGCCTCTCTCGGAAGTAGATATGTTCGAAGCACGACGCTATTCAGTGACGAGAATGGTACAGAAGATGTCCAGAGATCATGCAAGCACGGAGAAAGACATCGAACAGCAGAGCACGAAGAAAGACATCGAACAGCAGAGCACGGAGAAAGACATCGAACAGCAGAGCACGGCAGCGCCAGTGGTGAAACCAGCATCTTACCATATGCCTTTGAAGCGCTTGATATTGCTTCCCCTGTTCGCCGGCGCACTTATTGTCTACAATATTGCGATACCAAGTTTACAGATGTCCAACTCGGCTCGCTTTTCAGTACATACACAAGCTTAACCGTGACTCACTGTCGCCACGAAAGCGAGCTTTCCAGCATCAAGACGAGAGCAGCCAAAATCCTGGCTGAGAATCCGCGAATAGATGGCCACGACGACCTCCTCATCGGATTTCGGGGCACCTACCAGAACCACCTCTCCCCGAAAGTCCTGGAACGATTCGAGAATGGCACATTACCTGGACAGACCACTGTACCTAGCATGGCAGCCGGAGGCTAGGGCGGCGCCTTCTGGTCAGCCTACATGTACTGTCAAAAGGACATCTGGGACTGCAGCGACGCAGCATATGCGCCGATTGTTCGGGCAACGTTTGAGCAGATCGAAATTTTTCGTCGATTGGCCGCGATCTATCCACAATACTTCAGCCTGCCAGCTTCTGCGGGGTCGGCTGAGGCTGGTTCCATGCTAACCACACACTGTTCTCGCTTATCGTGATTGAGGGTCTTCCCCAGATTGGAAACTCCCTGTCTATCCTCTTGGAATACGATATGCGACTATGAATTGGAATTGCCACAACGTGTACAGTGACGCTGCTGTCCTGACATGTCTTGCATACGGCCACGGACATAGTGAGAAAGCCACTCCATACTGGGGCGGTGTCAGTCGAAGAGTTCGTGATCTCGTCAGGGAGATGAACAGACTCGGCATGATTGTCGACCTTTCACACGTCAATGTCGACACCATACGCGACGTGCTTACTGGCTGCCACAATTATGATGTGCCTCACTCGGAGAAGTTCGAAGACGACTGGACTGGCAGTCTTGCTCCGCCGTTTTTCTCTCATAGCTCGGCATATGCTATCTGCCCGCATCCGCGCAATGTGCCTGATGATGTGCTCTACATGGTCAATAGGCGTAATTCTGTTATCCTGATCAACTTCAATACTTGAATCATCTCTTGCATTGCGCCAGACTCGGATTCACCTACAGCTATGCCGGTCGACTATCCCGCCAATTCGACTCTTGCACAGATTGTCAGGCACATCACCTATATTGGTGATCTCATTGGATATGATCATGTTGGCATTGGAAGTAACTTCAACGGTATTGAGGAAGTACCAGTCGGCATGGAGGATATCAGCAAATTCCCCGACCTGGTTGCAGAGCTGTTGAGGTACGGCGTGAGTGATTCAGACGTCGTCAAAGTCATTGGAGGGGATGTGCTTCGAGTCTGGGCTGAGGTCGAGAAAGTTGCAGAGTCTTTGCAGAAGAGCGGGATGAAGCCTATTGAGGACGATATCGGCAGTGGTTACTGAAGATAATATCTTTACAAATTCAACTCATCCGAGTCCTATGTTACAAGTCGAAAAGTATACACATTGACTCTGTCTGCGTCGTCAAAATCATGTGGGGTGTAATTCCTTGGACTTAGTACGTGGGTTTCATGTGTGATGACGAATCGTGCTTGCTCCATAAGATGATAGAATATCCGTTCGTTCTTATGTCTTTGCTTCGTGGCAACCAAGATTGTCGCTTGTGGCGAGAAGTCAGCCAGATTCGAGATCACGCCAACCAAGGCAGGAATACTGTCCTCGTTGTAGGTACATTCCGATATGAGAATGAGGTCGAACACATGCTGCTTGAATTGTGGTGTGATCGGCTGCTCCCAGTCTAGCACACCAAAGTGTACTGTCTTGGGGTCCATATCGTTAGCAGCGATACTTCTTTCGAGCAGCTGTTCGACCTCTGGTACGTCGGTGAGCATGATATTAGCCCCCGGCACGAGGTGAGCTAATGTTAAGCCTGCCAATCCTACACCTGCGCCAAGCTCGATGGCACGAAAAGAGTTCGAAGTGTCCGCTCCACATAGAGTCTTGTCGAGGAAAGGCACGCCAGACTTGCCAAGCGAAGCTCGATCGATCAGCCCACTGAACGCGACACTGCCATCCCAGATATGGCGAGCAATGCTATCTCCAGTAGCTTCATAGATCCGTAAGTCTTGGTTCTCCAACAAAGGTATCACCCGTTCCACATCTGAATCACGAGTCTGTCCACCACTCACTTCATCGAAAATCCCACTAACGACTGGCATAATGCATGGAGTCACAAGAATGCCATCACTCAAGTCAAAGCTTGTAGAGTATTCTGATTCGCTCGCACTGACTCTCAGACGACAAGTTGGTGGTCTTTTCGACAACGCGAATTCCACGGATAGTGCTCTCATGCCAGTCTTCCATTGGTGAGTACTGCTCTGCAAGACCTTCTTGCCAGGCCCAAGTACCTCGAATTTGAGCGGCAGTAAATTGGGAAAGAAGTCATCGCCGAGGTCAGTGGACACTGCAACAGTCGTCTTGACGACAGCGGCCGACTGCTTTCCACCATTGACAAGCGTAGGCAGCTTGAAGAACTTGACGTAGTGCATGTCGATATGGTACAAAACTGTTTTTCGGTCTCTGCCCTGGGGACTCGGGCTCGCCCTTTCCCCGCGAAAGCTTGGCGTCATCAATGCATCGTCGTCGTCCCAAGTTCATCCTCTCGACATCATCATCATCATCCTCCTCCTGACATCGTACCGTAAACACCAATGTAGCACCACATCTGTATAGAAAAGGTCCCAACCAAGAATCATATTAACATTCCTACGACATGCGCGCATCTTCACTCACAACATGTACAACCGCTCCGACCCGAGGTTCCAGCGCGCTCTCAATGACTTCTCGCAAACCCTCGAATCTGCCAATGAGACGGCACAAGTAGGACTCTTCTCCTTTGGTCACAACTACATACGCCCCTGCTTCAGCTCCGTAGGACGAGGACTCAATACTTGTGTTGCGCCCTGCTTTCCACGTAGGGACGATCGATTGCGCCGAAAGAGAGCACAGTCGCGCGCACGGCCGGAACAGAGTTTCGACTTTTATGACGACTGGGCGGAAGATGAGTGGGGCAATGATGAGGTAGAGGCGTTGCTGGGTGCCACGCAAGATCATGTTGACGGGCAGCCCGGGAGACAAGGAGGCATGAACTATGGCTCGCAGGATGGTGTAGAGAGACAACGAGGCAAGCAGAGCTACAAGGCAGGAACAGATCCAACAATGATACCCCAGTCTTCTTACTTCGGCTTCCTGAACAAGCTTCCTTTCAAGACTGCCGCAAAAGGACTAAAATACAAACCCTCGGCTGCTGATCTCCGAACCGTAAGACGTGGCGCGAAGGCGAACGGTCAGGCAGATATACAGGAAGAGGAAGAAGCTGCAAGTGATGGTCATACACGACGGACCGGACGTGGAAGAAGTGGCACAGCTGGTTCCGGGAATTCCTCCGGGAATTCCGGTCGGACATTGGATTCCTACAGCTCGAGAGGAGACATCTTTCCAAGTGACGACGAAGAGTACGGAGATGCCGTGCCAATCGACGACGAGTTTGCGATGGCACTCGAGCGAAGGGCAACATCCGATGATAACTCGAGCCACAAGCGACCACCATATTCGCGAGGGTCAACTACGGCGAAGTCGTCGCGTAGTGGCAAGCGACGGTCGCAAGCTTCCAGTACGAAATCATCGAGCTCGTTAGCAGATCTGCCAGAGTCCGAAGTGATCGTGGATGATGCGCCAATACTGCAAGAATTGGAGCAGGAAGAGCAGAGAGTCAAGGATGAAGAAGAGCAGGAGATTGAGACACGTCGAGGCGCGGCTCAAAAATTGGCAAGAGAGCGTGGCTTGAGCATTGCGAATGGAGGCTCCACAGAAGTCTCCTCCATCTCTTCTGCCTCAGTCACAAGTGGATCTCGTACATATCCATTCCCAATGCTCGAATCACCGGATCTCGAAACTGGCAATGAGCTGGTGGCACCGCCCGCAAGCGACCCCGCAGAAGTGACAGGCTCAAGGCCGTCCACAAAAGGTCGTGGTCAATCGGGTAATGGCTGATCCGTCGGACCGTAATAAGCTTTTACCCAACCTTGTCTGGTTGCTTTGCCCCGCCATGACTGCCAATGAAGCTCAAGGTGCTTAAGTACACTCTCAACCGCCATATACAAGAGTACAGGGCATGCCGAGGTTTGCTGCAGCAAAAATGCCATACTATGATGTATCAAGTGTCGAACATGGCAATCTAGAGCTCTGTAAAGGTACGCGCGCGAAGATCACGACACAATTGTAGCACTCAAGATCTAACCACTGCTCAACAGAGCAATTCGCCATCACCCATCCCGCGTACCTAGTCTCCACACTCGCCGCTGTGGTCGCCTACGACGAAGTCACCAATCTCGAGGCAGGGCGCTACTATGCCTGCATTTTCGAGCGAGCTGCGTCAGCCAGCACGTCTGGACTGAATAGCAACTCAAAGCTGCTCATGAAGGGTGTTCACCAGACCAGTGCGGCCGATGCCATCAAGGCGCTGCTGTACAAATTGAGCAGGGATGTTGGCAACATCATTGGCGCAGACCTGCGCACATGTCAAATGCGCAGCGGAGAATGGGAGAGATCTCGTGACTTCACAGTAAGAGTGGAGGATGCTGCTTCTCGTGTCGATGTGAGCGTGGGCGTGGGCCCTGGGATTCGTGCGAGACTATCGCAGCTAGTTGACAATGGGGACGCGCCACCACCTGCTTACAGAAAGTGAGGTCGCACAGGTGGAACAGTAGTTGGCCACCTCGATAGTTTCATCGCTAGACCATGAGACCATGATAAGCTTTCACCAAACTTTACGGTACTCTCCATTACTGGCCACACTATGACCTGCTTCAGTCCTCTGAAGCTTAGATGATTGATATACTCTTAACGCCAGATATATCGCCAAAGTCGTGATAAACAGTCCAAGGGTACTCTTCAGAACCCCGTAATGTCTCTATCCAGAAGAAGCAATTGACAAATTGCTGCAAATGCAGGCCGAAAGAGATCAGCAATATGGTTAGTCAAGCTGCTGGCAAGACGCAGATGAGCAAAGAACCATGGAGGGAATCTTGTGACTGTACGGGTTGGGTTGACGGTTTGTGAGAGTAAGCACCGTGTCCCGGTCGGTCAGGACGAAGGTAGCTGGAGCAGGACCGTACGCTCCACGGCTGGTGCAAGCGCGACGCAGTAAGCTAGGAAGCAGGATGTGTTCCTGCTTACAAGAAGTGAGGTTGCACGAGTGTTATGACACGACGACGTTCGGACGAATTGGTATGACGCCAGCTGGTGGCCGCTCCAATAACTTCACGTCGCATTCCATTGGCCACTAGATCCATCTTTGGACAACAGGATCGCAAGCACTACAAACGACCCGATGGTTTACGTTTCTTTCAATGACTTCATGTGCTACAGAGAGAATTTGTGTGAGCTCACATACTTTCTTTAATCATAGGTGGGTGACTGTCCGATGTAACACAATGGCAATCTTGCATTGGTCTCGTGAGGACAGCCATACGTGCCATTGTGTGACTCTGCTATATATACTCCGCCCGGACCCCAAGCTCAATGTGTGCAGGAAATAGCAACTCTGCCAACATGGCCGACGGAAGTGATCTGGATCAGGCAAAGCTAGTCAATCTGCAGTTGGAAATTTGCAAGGGTATGTAATGTATCAGGACATACCCTCTCTATCAAGTCCAGTGATGCTCGTAAAGTCTGCTGCTCAAGTTGAACAGAGACCTTCGCTCTTCTACACCCGAATCGGCCGCATGCATCACTTACCGCTGTAGTCGCCAGCCAACCGCAAGAACCTCAAATCCTTTCCCTAAAAGCCCGCAATCATTCCTACTACGCCTGCATCTTCGCCACGGTCCCCTCCACCGCCGGAGCTTCCTTGCTCATCAGCCGTGGTCCAAAATCTGCCATCCGCTTGCTCTGCAAAGGCGCACACGGAGTCGATGCTTGCGAGGCAGTGAAAAACCTGCCGGGCACGTTACGCGCTGAACTTGGCACTCGCGTAGAAGACAGTCATGCACTTGCTGGCGAGATACTTGCTGATGATAATTGGAGAGGCCACATTGACGCGGCGGATGTGGACGATGTCGAGATTGACAATGTCGAGGGCATCGTCGATGGTGCCGTCGACACGGACATCAGTGTCCACATTGACGATGATGATAGCAACAGCGATACTGGAGCGATCAAGGCTCCCAGCGTGGCCAGTGCTCACGACGACGATGACGATGATGACTGTAGAAGCAGTACTAGCACAACCAGGGCTCCGAGTGTCGCCAGCAGTATTGCGCCAGCCAGATGGCCACCACCGACGTACGTCGAAGATGCCAGCACATCGACGGACTCCTTCACCCTGGATCATACCTCCGGGAGAGTCCCATTTCGTGGCAGTATCAACCAGGATCCGATTATTCTCGAGGTGAAGCCGCCGTTTGAGCAAAGGTCGTTCAGTGAGGCATTGACTGCTCGAGAGGCCCTGTATGGCCCGTGAGTCTTGAGGCTGAATGAGTAATTGATGGTTCCGAATGCATCAGAAGATCGTCCACTGGCAAGGTGTCAATGTCATCGTGCTCCTCGCGCGGTTCATCGTTAGTATTCTCGCTGATACCCACTCTTTGGAAAAGCGTACCATGGGTCAGTTTGGTAAGACTCACCACGAACTGTGCTGAATTGAGGCTGAGGCTTGATAGTACGATAGTCGTCATAAAGAGACGGAGTGCGATCTCAGATATCATCTTGCTAAGTAGGGAGTAGAACACGCAGCATAAAAAGGGATGAAAGTTGAAACCCTGGCACTGTATAGACAGGACGGCACTCTCTTCATCACGTTAATCACGAGGGGTGGCACTCAAGATCATCATGACTGCAGGGACACGCTTGAAAAGAGTGGAAGGAGGTTCTGACAAAAGTAGGTCACTAGCACGGTTTCGACATCGGTGTGATGTCGTTGAGTGAGGGGCAAGCCGCGGGGTTGGCAAGTCACTTAGTGTATGCGGCAGCAATTCAATGCTTCAAGGAAGTCACGGTGCCAGTAGTATAGGCACACGATAGTGATTCCCGACCTATTGTCTGACACGTCATTGTCTATTTGTACGGAGTCAAAGGGAAGCTTTCTAGCCATACCGCATTGGTTCCCATTGCTCCCCCTTCTGTCCCGCCATCCTTTCGTCCCTCATGTAGTCATATCAACCAGTTCGTCCCATTGGATCCCCATATGATTCCGAGTTCATCCCCTTTCTCCATCCTTCCCGTCTCACACTCCCATCGACGCATCCGTACCACTCTCCATCATCACAACACCACCCCCGCCGCCCCAACGG
>Ga0058702_10000991_pt1 | contig 11110 bp, 6 predicted proteins | sample AgamicOrSfe_FD_83781 | JGI IMG/M metagenome (GOLD analysis project Ga0058702, IMG submission 83781) | Agave microbial communities from Guanajuato, Mexico - Or.Sf.e | ecosystem: Host-associated > Plants > Phyllosphere > Phylloplane/Leaf | place: Guanajuato, Mexico | collected 2012-05-30
AGCTTTCATAGGGTGTAGTGGTTTTCTGCTTGCGGTATCGTCGTTGCTCGGGCTCAATGTCTGGATTCGAAGTCGCGAGTGCAGATGTTGTCTTTTCCAAACCCAGTATAGGTTTAAGGTGAGTGAGATGTTCGACCAAACGATAGGATGGCGTTTTCAGAGGATCCCAGTCGTCCAAGTCTGCTTTGAAGAGAGGAGCAATGGTAGCAACCGCCGCTTCAGACAAATTGTAGCTATCGATATCGTGACGAAAGTCTTGTTGCAGCTTCCCTAGTTTCTCCATTGCTTGACCCCAATCAATGTTTGCAATGTTCAAGGCTTCTACTGCATCGAGCATCTCTCGCATCTTTTTGATGTCGTCGTCGGCTTGGTTGATGTCCATTTGCAAATGTCCTTGTTGTTCCTCGACGACAATTTTTCTTTCTTGCAGGCCATGCCATGCTTCGATGAAGGCTTCCAGTTCCAGTCTTTCGCGCTTGGCGATCTTGTCGGCTTCGGATTCTGCAGGCACAACAGTGGGTGTCATGAGGCCGGCAGTGCTGGTAAGGAGCTTGGTGGAGCCGCCTGTAGCATCAACGATACTACCCAACATTGCTTTCGGTAGCTCCAGACCAGGTGCAGCAGCACGCACATCTTCGACAGTACGATATTTTGTTTTCCGCCTGCCTGCATGTGTACCCGCTGCTCTTTCCTCTTTCTTCCTCTCTGCCCGCTTCTTTCTCGCTTTCCTTTCCTCTTCACTCGAATCCTCGTATTCTTCTCCTTTGGCTTCGGCTTTTCTCCTCTGCTCAGCTTTGTATTGCTCTGTTTTTTCCTTTACGGCACCCACACCGGCACCTTGTGGTCGCAGTTTGACTTCGATGGGGTTGACGATTCCTTCGCCTTGCTTGCCGAGTCCCTGGCCTTCTTTGTATCCCATTTTGGCCATCATGCGCTCGGCGAAAGTCATTTTGCCAGAGGGCTTGGAGGGGGGTTCGTCCAGTTTGGGTGTCTTGCGGCTGTTGTTGGCGCCGAAGTCGCCTTTGCGCTTGAAGCTTGCGCGCTGCTCCATGGTGATGGTGATTGAGAGCGATACTCCTGTTTCTCGAGACGGATGCGATCCTAATGAGCTGAGTTGTGCGACTGGCCGAGTGTGTCGGTTGATCGTGTATGTTTTGTGTCTTTGGAGATGATTTGTCTCGGGAGAGCTTGCTCCGGTGAAGTCATCGTCAGACGCTCGGATCTTGCCGACCTTCACATGCTATTCTCTATGCCATCCATAGAAGTACCTACTTTCGAACACACAGTTTTGTGTGGCATCTCTACGAAGGAAAACTCAATCGAGTTGAGGTCTATAGCAAAGACACACACTACGAAGCTTTGTTTTAGTAAATAAAAGTGAAAGTGAATTTGATATATCCATCATGATATTGATTCCTAATAATACACCAGGCCGGAAAAAGGCTCTTGTTCCAGAATCGCTTCAAGCAAATCATGCATACTCATCTCTTGCTCCTCTTGCTCTCTCCGCTGTCCCTGAACCGCTGGTACGAAGACATGAGCAGACTCATCGCACACTCGCGAAAGAGCCCTGATGCCAGAGTACAAATCGTGACGAAGGGCATCAGATGGTAGCGTCCCGACAGACGAGGAGTCGAGACATCTCCGCCACGCCCTGATTGCACAGCACGAATGGTGACAGAGGGGAGGACACCCATCGTGAATCGATAACAGATCGTAACACGACAAGCCAGTAAACGCCCACTAAGGGTCTAGCTGTCCAGGGTCTTTCTAAGGACCGGTAGGATAAGGAGAAGGTCCATCTTCATTACCACCAGGCGCAGGTCTGGGGGAAGGTACACCTCCAGGACCACTGCCACCACCTATTGATGGCGGCAAAAATGTAGGTGGCAGAGGGAACTCTGGAACGTTCTTAACGGGAACATCTGGATCAGCCATTGGCTTTTTCGGCGACAGCTTTTCTCCTCGCACTGCGGCTTCCATTTCATCTTTGGTCAACGTCTCGTATTCGACCAGTGCGTTCGCTAGACGTTCCAGTCCCTCGCGGTTGTCGTTGAGGAGTTTGGTGGCACGGGCGTGGCCTTCTTCCACCAGTCTGCGGACCTCGCTTTCGATGAGTTGTTTTGTTTCGGACGAGAGACGGGCGTAGTCAGAGTTGAGATCTACGTTGCCGAGCTTGTCTGACATGCCAGCCTGTGTTACCATCATGTGAGCAATACGAGTGGCGCTCTGAATGTCGGAAGATGCACCAGTGGTGACTTGATCGGGTCCGTAGATGAGTTCCTCAGCGACCTTGCCGCCCATGCAGACGTCGATCTGAGCCATCATCTCTGCCCTGGTTTCCGACACCTTGTCGAGCTCTGGGAGCATTTGAGTCAAACCAAGGGCGTGGCCACGAGGCATGATGGTAGCCTTATAGAGGGGTGTCGTTTCCTTTGTGAGCATGGCAACAAGCGCGTGGCCACCCTCGTGGTATGCGGTCATAACCTTGTCCTTTTGCTGAATAACGGCGGAACGGCGTTCCGCGCCCATTAGTACCTTGTCCTTGGCCCAGGTCAAATCGTCCATTGTCACACGCTTGGCCTTGTTCTTGGATGCACGGACAGCAGCCTGATTACAGATGTTCTCGAGTTCAGCACCGCTGAAGCCGGGAGTACCACGAGCGAGAACGGTAGCGTCAACCTCGCCATCAATGCGAATGTTCTTGAGATGGTGGTTGAGAATGCTGATGCGGCCACGAACGTCGGGCAAGCCGACAACAACATTACGGTCGAAACGTCCAGGTCTAGTTAAAGCCTTGTCGAGCGATTGAGGGAAGTTGGTAGCGCCAATGATAATGACGCCAGTATCCTGGTCGAAACCGTCGAGCTCGGTGAGAAGTTGGTTCAGAGTTTGCTTTGCGTAAGCGGCATCACGCTCATTACGCTTGCCACCGATAGCATCAAGTTCGTCAATGAAGATGATCGCAGGCGATTTTCCACGGGCTTGGGTAAATAGGTCGCGAACGCGCTTGGCGCCTACACCAACGTAGACCTCGTCGAATTCAGAACCAGACATGTAGAAGAACGGAACGCCGGCCTCACCAGCGACAGCGCGAGCGAGGAGAGTTTTACCAGTACCGGGAGGGCCAGTGAGAAGAACACCCTTAGGCAGCTTTCCACCAAGAGTCGAGAACTTTTCCGGAGCCTTGAGGAATTCAACGAGTTCCTGGAGTTCTTCCTTTGCCTCGTCGCAGCCGTGGACATCGGTGAAACGAGTCTTTTGCATCTCGGGTTTCGCTTGGTTGTCCTGGGCTCCACCAACCTTCTTGATGACACCGGTGGCATCTATGAAGAGAGTGAGAAGAACCAGAGACATGTAGACGGTGAAGGCAAACACTACTATGAACTTGAACCACTTAAAGACAGTTGCGCCAAGGGATTCGTCGACCACAACGTAAAGAGGTTCTTTCTTAGCACCATTGCCTTTACGGGAGACGGAGACGTTACCGCCACGGGTAGTGGAGGCAACAGCCTGGCCAGCAATCTGGGCATTGTCGTCGGATGGAGTAGATTCGGACTGACCGACTTTGTCTACAGCGCGGGAGTAGAGGTTATCGACAGAGGGACTTGTGGCATAACGGCCCGAGTCATAGCGTTCGACCAGGATATCGTGGTGACCAGCGCGGAGCAGAGCAGAGTAGAAGGCGTTTTGGGCAGTAGCGCTTTGGGGGTTGTTGTTGGCAGTCTTTTCCAGACTGGCAAGCAAGTTTTGCGAGACGCCGCTGGCTGCGCGGGTTTGACGAAAGATGGACTGGGTGTGCGAGAGTGGCGTACGGGAGATTGTGGCAAGCGAAGGACGATAGAATGCAAACGAAGAGTAAGGCTGGGTGCGGAGCACTGTAGAGGTCAGCGTGCTGATTCGAACATGTAGAGAGTCATGGCGGATGAGTGTCGGTGTCGTACCACTAGCGACAAGCGAAGAAGTCGAGGACGAGGTCGACCGCCGTGACAGCTGCTTGAGCGCGGCAGAAGCAGATGGCCACAAGGCAATCTGTAAAGTCATGTCAGCGGCTGCTTGAAGGAAGGACGGGTGGTTGGCTGCATACCTGGGCGCCGCGAGAGGCCATGATTGCGCCTGAAGACGTGGCAGACTCAGTCGGCGATCAGAGCAGACACAGCTGAGTGAGGTGCTGCGGGCGGAGCGAGGGAATGTATGCGAGTGTGTCGTGTATACGGATAGTGATGATAAGAGATGGTCTTGTCTTTGCCGCCGACAAGTCTCAAGGTGTAGACGCTCCGGTCGCCTCGGCGTTTGGGCCCGAGCAGATGACGCTCACCAACTCACTCCCGCTCCCGGCAAACATGAGCCAGAAGCTTCGAGCGTGCCCGCCGTTTCACCTGTTGCGATACTATCTCAACACTATCACTACAACATCTCACGTGGCAGTCACAGTCCGATAAGCGATATATAGCTTTCGACATTGGCCTCTACTGCCTGATAAAACCCCTATACATAACCATACATTACGTCTCGAAAGCAGAAGGAGCGACAGCGATAACCACCACCAGACTCGCCACAATCAGCGCTCCCGCCACAAACGAAACAACCATAATACTACCTCTCGAAGCTGGAAACTTGCCACGAATCACATAGTGCTGACTTTCAAAGTACCGGTGGAACCCAAGCAGAAGGATAAGAATTGCTGTTCAATAAAGATCAGTTTCCATTTACGAAAGCCTGGAGCCTGTGTCGACAACTTACACACTCCGAGGAACGTCACGCCTAGTGGCTTGCCCAGTTGCCGCAACTTTTCTCTGTTGATGTTGTTGACTGAACTTGCAGCTGATACTGAGTCTGACTCTGAATCTTTCTCGTTTGCAATCGATGTGTTGAGTCTGAAGAGTTGCGTAATGGCGATACCGATCGATGCGAACGAGAGTGATGTGCGCAACCATGCCAGAAATGTGCGCTCTTTAGTTCTTGTCAGTCCTGCGTCTCCAAGCATAATGAAGTGATTGCAACGTACCCAGTGCAAGATGGTCGCGTGCAACACTGCCCTTGTTCTCGAGTTCGACGCTGCCGTATTTCTCGACAAGCTGTCTCCAATAGACTCCTCTGTCCACGTCGTCCTCAGACTCTTGACCGATACTGCCTTGTCTAGAATCTCTACCTCCACGCGCACTCGCAGTCCTCTGAGATGTGCCGCTCTTTCTTCTGCGCTCGATCGGGCTCAACTCTCGGTCGAGTTCTTCTTCAGCTGCCCCCTCGTATCCTGCTGTCGCAGTGTGTTCTGGATTCGTAGTCCCATATGTTCCCACCCCGCTTCTGCGTCTGACGATCGCCGTGTTTTCGTCTGCACTGCTCTCGGCTTCATCGCGAACTCGATCAGGATTCGAGTTGTTGCGGCGTGACATGAATGATGATGACCTCTCAGAGCCGTCTGGTCTGGCCGATACAGTAGAACAAAATGTGACACTACGGCGAGGTTCGAGCGACGGGAAGACTCCGGCCGGAGTCAATGAGTTGGATGAAGCCTGTCTTGGTATATTCTTTGAGCCAAGTTTCAGATTTCGCTCTGGGCTCTGGCGAGGACTTGTTTTGGGGCTCGATTTCTGGCGACGACCTGGACTGGGTCTGGGACTTGACCGGGGGCTGTTTTTCTTCTTCTGCTGTTCTGATTCTATAGGCTTTGCGTACGGTTCTGGTGGGTGACCTTCAGTCTCGAGATGATCGCCGACGTCCTTCTTGTCGGTAGTCGTCGCAGCAGATGTGACAGGTTCCTTCTGGTTGTCGAGTGGCTTGGATGTTGAGGGATCAGAGGTAGGAGGCGCTACTTCATCGGGCCTTGTTGAGTCCTCTTCGAATTCGCTAGCGGTAGTGCTGTGATAAACACCTCTCTTGGGCCGCTCGATCTCACTCTCGCTGGTAAAGTCATAGAAGCGATGGTCACGACTGCTCGACCAGGAAGAGAAAGGCGGCACGGGTGTCGACAGATTGGCATGGGTACGCAACGAGGGGTTGGTAGGTCCCGGCCTCGGTGTGATGAGATCACTTTCAGATTCGTAATCCGTTGCCGACCTGGAGCTGTCTCCCTTCTCGGAAGTTGATGCAGGTGAACACGGTAGAGGCATGACAGACTAGACCGTTTATTTTGGTGGCTGGGTATGGTTCAAGATTGTACCCAGATGGCGTGATAGGGCCCAGGCGATGATCCGGATGTCGTGATTGACTTCGAGTTTCTTGGTTCTGAGTGCCGGATGTTCAAATTATCTGCGATCCGGAGGCTCTCCTCAGAAGGAAGAATTTGTTTGATGGATTACCGTTGTCGAGATCGACCGGCAGTGGACCACGCGGACAACGAGCTGAGACTCGAAAAGTGTCGAAATAATTAGGGTCAAGGTGAGCTCGAGTTAGGTCACGAATCGATACCACGAATATTGCTCTTGCTCCTGGGTCAGCTCAAATGGTTGCATCGCTGTGCGCCCGTACGAGGCGGCTGTTTTCGATGAAAATGTCAGGATCAGATTCTGCTTCTGGTCGTTGAGATGCTTGAAATTAAGGATGAGGTGCCTCCGGCCAGAGTGGATCTTGATCGGCTGTCGGTCTCTTGAGCGACCCCGCAGCCCTCGATGTAAGCAACATTCAAAGGACGGTGTGCACCTGAGGAAGCCTTATCTCAAACATGCAGCTCAGGTTCTTCTCTGCAATTCGCTAAAGATATATCTGACACGGCTCGCAGACTCAGAAGCCACGCGGAATCTTAGACTCTCCCGTAGCAATCAATCAGCCGTCTCCTTACCACGAATGAACAAAACACGCTTTCCCTTGATATACAACTCCATCTACAGTAATGCACATCTCTTACCGTCCTTCCAATATGCAGGTAATCGCAAGACCTTGATCCTCGGCCATCTAGACCTCTTTGACCCATCCGGCAGGCACAAGGCCTTTGCCCTGTCCACCTGCTCTTTCGACCTCGCACCATCCATCACCTTGGTCCGGTGCGATCAAGACCAATCTCTCGCCCTCGTCCATACTTGCTTCGCCTTCACCACTCGCTTCGTACGTGTATAATGCTTCGACGTATTTCAGCTTCTTGGCACCGCGTTTGGGAGCTACAACTGGACCCTTCTTCTTGGTCGATGGTGCAGAGGAAGCGATCGATGTGGCTAAGCTGGTGATGGATGCGCGATGGCTTGGCTGCGATCTGACAGGTGACGAGGGCATCATCTCGACATAAGAGGCAGGAACAAGCCCTTCGCCAGAGCGTGTGCGGACCTTCATCCAACCAACGCCATCTATATACATTGTTAGCTTTTTAGGAGTAGGAAGCGATCAGAGAACTTGGCTTACCATCTGGTTCGACAATTGTGACTTCGGCACCTTCGTCCACGGTGATTTCGCCATCGCCACTGGCCTGGTAAGGATACATCATCTTGCCTCGAGGCTGGCCGTCTGACGAGTCTCCATTGCTGCCTGCGTAGTGGTCTGGTGGTGGTGCCAGAATGCGACGCTTAGCTGTGTTTGACCGCCCAAGGTCGTTGGCACTATCAGTCGAAGTTGAGGGCGGGCGGACGTTTGTTCCAGATAGGCTGCGATTCGCACTTGCAGCGTAGCCCGATGAGAGTGTGTTCATGCTACCCATGGTGTCGGTTCGATTGAGACGTGGCATGTCGTTGACTGAATCAGATGAGCCTTGTGCCGCAGCATTCGCTGCTGGGGGAGCAGATGTCGAAGCTGCAGCTTGTCGCTCGGCCTTGATCTTCTTCTTTTGCTCCTTGTCTAAGGGACCTGGACAGTTTGCGGGTACCTTCATCTGACACTTGCTGTGACAGATGAAGCCGCAGTCCTCACAATCGAAGCCCTTTGCTGACAGGCCCCACAAGCGATCGCCACAGAGATCGCAATTGGTGGGTAGCTTGAAGGTCTGAGACTTGAAGGCGTGGTTCTGAGCACCAATGCTCAAGTCACCAACAGCAGTTGCAATTGTGCTAACCTCGACTTCGCATGTCACCTTCTTCCTCTCGGCTTCGTGCAGCAATTCTTGTAGGTTGAATTGTGCCCGCACAACTTCGACCTCATCACGCTTGTCTTTGCCTTCTCTAATTGCTTGACGTACACGCTTCGCGCCTTCGACCTCACGGCGTTTAGCTTCGCACTCTCTGCGCAACTCGTTCAATTGTCCCTTGCTCTTCATCATGATGTTTCGAAGGAAAGTCTTGCTGAGATCGTCCGAGGCCATGACATCGTCATCTAGCCATACTGGTGAGGGTTCAAATGTGAAGTCGGAAGGATCTTGCCAGTTGGCAGCGTTATGACGAACAAACATCATTGAATCGAGGACGGGGTTGTTGCGTGGAATCTCAGCCGAGAGGTGCTCGAGCAGCTGAGTGGATCGTGAAAGAGTTTGTGTCTCAATGGTTGCCGCTTGAAGCCACAGAGTGTTCAACTTGGCCACACGGGTCTCGGACAAGTCTTGCAGCGAGTCCAGCAGGTCGGGAACGTATTCGTGATAGTAGCGCTCTTTCTGCTTGTTGGTGACGTTGATTGAGATCAAGTACGTGTTCTTCACGTTGCGCATGTCTGCTTGGATCTGTACGTAGGCTGTCTGGGCCTTTGTCTTGCCGTGGTCGAAACTGCTGTCGATCTTCTTTCTGCGGCTCTCGACGTCCTGACAGACGCTGTCGTACTTTGCCTTTGTCTTTCGTAGATCACCATAGGTGTTGTCACGCTCTTTCTCGAGTTTGGCGGCATAGTCGGCATGGTGTTTGCGGAGGTCTTCGCATCGAGTGGACAAGTGCTTGATGGGATCAGCGAGATGAGAGACAAGTTGAGTAGCAAAGCGGTCGTGCTCTGCAGCGCGGTTCTCGAGGGTCGTGAGTTGAGTGGCCCAGGTGGTCATGGAAGCACTAGACAGTGTGGGTCAGGACAGGGACTCTCCGGGTAGACAGAGACTCGGGCATACCTCTCCAGAGAACCAGGAGTGACGGTCGGAGTATCTCCAACACTCAGACTACTCTGCTTGCGGATCTTCTTGTCGAAGTACTTTTTGGCGAGGGCATTGAGTTTCTGGCTGTACTCCTTCTCTATAGCGCTGCGTTCACGGTAGAAGGCTTGCACGTCGTCCAGCCACGCGATACCGCCCAAGACCCAGGCATTCACTGGTTTGAAGCCATCCTATGCAAGCATGTCAGTTGGTTGTTAGTCGAACACGATCCAACGGATCGGCAACCGACCAACCTTCAACTCGGCGCCGAACTGCGGCGCGATGTCAATCTCGGCCATGCAGGAATAACAAGATGTAGAGGCAGGGTGAGACGGGGATTGCAGCCGGCCACAGCGGCTTTCTACACAAGAACAATGCAAGTAGCCTTTGGGAAGAAGACACGCAGTGCGTAGACTGTTGGCAGGCTATCGTATGGCGGCCCAAGGCCATTGCCAAGGCGGGGTATCATCTATCACCATCGGGCCCAGCCCTCGCCGGCTGAAGTCGCATGCCTACCGGCCCGGTATCGACTGTTGCGATGGAAGGAAGCCTGACCTGTTTTCATGAACAGGCAGTATTCGTCAATCTGGACTACAAGAGTATCATACGAGTGTGCGCAGTAGTAGACTATCTAATCCATCTAAACGTGGTCGCATGTAGTGGGGAAATGACTCTGGTGGACGGCATGCATGTTCTAGGCCGAGGAGGGGTCTATAACGGACCTACCTAATGCACAAGATCAATCTTCCTAGATTTTGACTACGGAGAAACAGGATCAGGAGAGACTGGACCGCTAGATGGAATACAATCAATCTAGGTATATCTGAAAATCACAACAGGTTCAATTGCAGGGGAAAGAGCAACGGAGCGCCTTCCTCAAATCACCTAATTCGGCTTAGCAGGTGTTTGGGCAGGAGCAAACGTCACTCAAGATTTGTTAGTGAAGCTGTGGTTTGCGGCTTCCTGAACAAAGAACATTCCACCGCACTTTCGCTCCTTCTCAATCCATCAACACCCGCGCCTGCGCATTTTTCTCTCAATCATCACAACCATGTCCAAATCCTTGGGCGACCGCATGACTTTCCCGGACGAAAAGAAGCTCGACTGGGCTGAGGAAGCAGAAGAGATGGACAACCAGACCAAGACACAGACACAACAGCCTGCCCCTGTCGCAGACGCCGCAGCACCCGAAGAAGCTGCTCCTTCAGACCAGACCGATGGCGCCTCTACAGAGCAGTTTGGCTCAGCGCTGCTTGAGCCCGAATTCGACGTCAACATCAAGCTGAACGATCTCCAAAAAGACCCTAACGACCCCTTGTATTCCGTCAAGGAGTTCCGCGATCTCAATCTCCCCGAGTCTATCCAAAAGGGCATTCTCGCTCTAGGTTTCACAAAGCCCTCCAAGGTCCAGGAACGCGCCCTGCCCATGCTCCTCCAGAACCCTCCTCAGAACCTCATCGGCCAGTCGCAATCTGGTACTGGAAAGACGGCCGCTTTCGTTCTCAACATCCTCTCGCGTCTCGATTTGACACTCCAACAGCCCCAGGCCCTGGTCCTCGCTCCTTCGCGTGAGCTGGCGAGACAGATTCTCGGTGTCGTCCAGATCATGGGTGCTTTCATGGAGGGTCTCAGCACATACCAGGCTGTCCCCGATCCATCAACACGTGGCCAGCAAGTCAATGGCCAAGTTGTCGTTGGTACTCCTGGAACTGTCATGGATTTGGCCCGTAGAAAGCAGCTGAATACACGCGGTATCAAGGTGCTTGTCTTGGACGAGGCCGACAATATGCTTGACCAGCAAGGTCTTGGAGACCAATGCAAGCGTGTCAAGCAGCTCTTGCCCAAGGACGTCCAGACCGTCCTTTTTTCCGCCACCTTCCCCGAAGAAGTCCTCGCCTTCACTGCTCTCTTCGCCCCCAATGCCAACCAAATCACTCTCGAGCGCAACAACCTTACTGTTAAGGGCATTAAGCAGATGTACCTCGATGTTAGCAAGGATCAAGACAAATACGATGCACTGATCAAGTTCTACGGCCTCATGACAATTGCCTCATCCATCATCTTCGTCCGCAAGCGCGACACCGCCGACGAACTCTCTAAGCGCATGACTTCCGAAGGTCACCACGTCGTCACTCTGACCGG
>Ga0058702_10000992_pt1 | contig 11102 bp, 7 predicted proteins | sample AgamicOrSfe_FD_83781 | JGI IMG/M metagenome (GOLD analysis project Ga0058702, IMG submission 83781) | Agave microbial communities from Guanajuato, Mexico - Or.Sf.e | ecosystem: Host-associated > Plants > Phyllosphere > Phylloplane/Leaf | place: Guanajuato, Mexico | collected 2012-05-30
GCGCAGGCGCAGGCGTAGAACCATCGCAACACCCCCTCCTCCACACCCTGATTGCCACACTCCCGCTCGTTCCAGCAGCACTACTAGCCTCATACCTCGACACGACCGCTGCGCTGATCGGTGCTTTGCCTCCGGGGCCTGGACAAGAAGAGGCAAGGCAGCGACTGTGGCAGGTATTGGCGGGTGGGGAGGTGGATGTGGAGAGGAGTGCGGTCGCGGTTGCGTGGTGGGGGACGCGAGGGGGAAGGGAGAGGGTGTTGGGGTTGGCAGATCGGGCGGAAGAGGCGCGGTTGTGAGGTGGGAAGTGGGAAGGAGGGTTCATGATTGTAAAGGGCCAAGAAATCGCGGCGGCATGTCTAGATGACCAAAGGAAGGAAGGAAGAGACAACAGGCAATCGCAAGCAATTTGGGAGGAACCTTGAGATCTCTACTCGGTGAGCACTTGTGTAGTATTGGAATTATGTGGTGAACACAGGATATGAACGGCGCTGAAGTACTGCAGTGAATACCTTGTACTCCTAATAATGGGAAGTAACCTATCCTTACCCGACCCTAAACTCACCCTTGGCTGCGTGCGAAAAGTGACAGGAGGCTCCTAGATAATGACCAAAAAAAGCAAAATAATGATTTCACTGAGGCTCGATCTCAGGACCTTCTGTGTGTTAGACACTGGAGCGGGTGTTAATATTATACTGCGCGATTGAACGATCCGGATGAACATACGACGTGATAACCAACTAATTTTGAGTTAGAACTTGGTTGCGGTTGACCGGGTGTGATGTGTTTACTAACCTACACCATGAAACCATTGATGAGGGCCAATTTTGTAAAGAAGTATATATATGCATATGCAACGATTACTAACATTTGAAAGCATCAAGATCTGTCTCACCGAAGCAAGGTCAGACACATCATTGCACTTCTGGAAGTGGTATTCGTCTGCAATGCTCTTCCAATGGTCATCTCCAGGTCGCACATGCCAGCGACATTTCTAATACTGTGTTCATAGCTAATCATCAGTGCACGCTGATCTGCCCGGCTCACGTCTCAATCAATCTTGATCTCATGCACTGGCCGCTCCACTTCTTCTTCATCATCATCCATACCACCATGACCACCCTTGAGACCAACATGCTCAACATGCTCAACATGCTCAACATGCTCAACATGCTCAACATGCTCAACATGCTCAACATGCTCAACATGCTCAACATGCTCAACATGCTCAACATCCTGATACCTATCAGCCCCATCGTCATCGGCATCGATGCCAAAAGTCCCCGAATCCGGACTGTCCATCAGCGACTGTCTCCTACGCTGCTGAGACGAGTCCGACATGGCCGTTACATCATGATCATCCTCCATATCAGCATCACTACCATTTCCGTTTGGGATACCCCCGAAACCCCACGATGGATTGTCAAACTCACGGCTGACCATTACTCCATCACCTTCCCCGCCCATACCAATGGCCTCATCGTAATCAGGAACCGCTGTCCGCCCCGTCGCTCTCTCGCTGCCACCATTGAAACCAAAACCCCGACGCGGTACGTTTGAGTTCGGGCTTTGGCTGCGTCGGATCGCTGCGTTCGCGCTCCGGCGAGGCGGCCCGACTTCGAGAGAGCTTGTTGACGACCCATTGGGCGAGGATGAGTCGTCGGGGCGCTGGTCTTCCCCCGACAGGGACGAGGAGGAGTCTGTGGATGCGTGCGCTTCCCAGGCGTTGTCCACGAGATCGGCGAGGTAGGGTGGACCGAGGTATTTTGGAGCGCGACGGCGGTAGAAGAGGAGATAAGCGGCTTTCGTAACGACGCCGGAAGGGGAGGTGCTGCTAACGGAGGAGTCATTGTACTCGTACCATTCTTTGTCGAAGAAGTTTTGGGCGTATGCTGTGTAGTGACCGCCGCCAAGACCACCGTAGTGGTTGTCGACGGCGAAGAGATCGTAGATCAGAGATTTGTCCTCGGGAAGACCGACTTTGCCAGCGAGGTCGAGTCCTTCCACTGGAGCGTCGACGAGGACGTCGATCTTGTCTCTCATCCTACTTGTTGAGCTGAAACGCTTCAAGTGGACAACGAGAATGTCCGGCGCTGTCCATATCTCGAGTGTCTTTGTTGCTCGTCGAAGCTCTTTGCATCGACCGCAGTACCAGGCATTTTCCTCTGAAAGCACTTCACTCTTCGACGTCTCGTCAAAGCATTCCTGCAATGTGACGCCAGACCTCTTCCGCGAGTTTCGTCGAGCAACTCTCGCATTGAATTCGGGGTCCTCGAACTCCTTTATATTTCGATCAGTGAACGATGGTTGCCCACGAAGCTCATTTTTGTCATCACCACCAAACAGTGAGCGCCATGGCTGGTCGTGCCAGTCGAGCACAAGACCTTCACCAGGTCTGATCAGAAGTTCTTGTTGAGGTCCTGCACTGGAACCACGACGGTCTGCCTTCTTGAAAGTCTTCGAAAGAGACCGCTTCGCATCGTGAAAGGCTGTGCGGAACCTGTCGCGTCGTCCGAGCGAGCGTGTGACCGGGGCGTCTTCAGTATCTGACGGACTTGGCGATAGGCCGTTCCTGACATCATCCCGGCTCAGTTCATCGTCACTTTCCGGTGCAAGTGTATCCTTGTTCCGACTACCATATGAACTGTTGGATTGCCTTGATTCCCGGCGACTGGCTGACTGCTGCATGCGTGATTCGATGTTGTGTAGACGAGTGGTGACACTAAGGTTGTTCCATCCTGTTGGGAATGGCTCATCGTTCGCACCGGGCAAGATACTGAGGGTGAAAGAGTTCGTTAGCATAGGGTCGACGAAGTAATCCGGATCAAGTACGCGAGATGCTCCAGTCTTGTGAGTAACAGGCTGTGATGATGTTTCTGGTGCTGGATTGGCAATCTCGTTTGTCATAGCGACGTTTACCAGTGACTCCTCACTTTCGACTGATCTCGCTTGCACCCTGTCGTCGTCTTTGTCATCCTGGCTCATCAAGACAGTATCGTCCGACTTTTCCTCGTCGAGAGTCTCACGATTGTCGCCGAATAGATCAGAAGTCGTCATTGACTGTATCGCGCGAAGCACTTTGCGCTTTATGTGGTCCAGATCTCTTGCTTCCTCTCGGCTTATCATGATGATCCACGGCTGGAGCAAGAAGTCTGATTTGTGAACCTCTGAACATCGGTGGAAGAGTGGAATAGCCATGTACTCTGAACGGGTAGTATTTGCTAAATCATTGCTGCTCGATTTGGTGCCGAGCCGAAATCCAGTCTTTGACTTGGCAATACCCACATTTGTGGGCGTGTGGTCAAGCTCGAATACCCAGATCTTGTCATCCGGCCGAATATTGGCTTCAGCGACGATTTCAGCATCGTCAAAGACCTTGTAGATTTTCCGATTATAGGTCTCAACGATCATAAGATTCGCAGCTTGGGTGTTGGGAAATCGCTTGACGAAATAATCCTTCAGCATCCGCAGATTGCTGTTCTTGTCGACGTCAATCTTGACTTTGACAGGCTTCCCTATGAGAGGTGCGAATGTCCAGACGTGCTGGAAAGTGTTTTCGACAGGTAGCTGGAGCGTGACCAACGAATAAGGATCAAATGTGACGCTAACTTTGTCGCAAGCTGGGCAGACCATAGTGTTTTTATAGAAACCGCTGAACAGATCCATCGCGACAGAGTCATTTCGTGCATGATGATTGTCTCTGTAGATCTGACCAAGCTCCTTGATGTACTCCGGATCGTGCACTCTGTTGTCGTCCGAGTCCGGGTTTTCGCGATAAGGCTTCTTCACAATGCGATTGAGATCCTCATGCAAACCATCAACCAGGAAACTCAGGAACTCTTGTGAGTCTTGCTGGCCGTACCCAGAAAAGAGTGGCTGACAGCGACCAAGCGTATTCTTGAAAGGTCGCGGACCGTAGCTGCCAGAGTTCTGCGCGTATAATGCTGATACAAGATCTCCGTATGCTTTGGCAATCTGACCGTTATATCCAAGTGGATTGTCAGTGTTGATCTCTGTCTTGTACTTGCCTTCGAGCATGTATATGGCCAACTCCTCAACACTTCGAATACATTGTAGAGCGGAGTTCATGTAGCACGTATTACCAAGATTCGTCAACCCGGTGCAGCCACGAGGCCTGCCCTTTTTATTCTTCTGCTTCGTCAATTGACCCGAAGGTGCAGATTGTCCGATGGTCTTAGCTTCAGCCTTAGCTCTTGTCAAAGGCTGTGCTGAGAGCTCTTGTGATGATTCCAAGTCAACACCATGTTGTGCTGATGCCTTCTTGAGCTTGTCTGACACGAAGTCGTCACTGTCATTAACCTGTTCTTCCAAGATGATAGTCTGCACAGATTCGAAGCCAGCATTGTCCACCTTGTTACTTTTGCCATTGTACTTCTCATTGGCTGTCTCATCCTTGAAGTTGATGAGTTCACGATGCGAACCTTCCACTAATTTCGTGAAAGCATACAGATCCAGCAAGAGCTTTGCTTGTGTACGACCCAAGTCTGCGGGTAGAACAGGGGAGTGTCCCCGAGAGTTGGCAGGAGTCAGAATTCCACTGTCAGCTAATTTGGCCTCCTGCACTTCCAAAACTTTCCAGACCTTGACTTTAGTCTTCATGTCGATGTTTGCAGAAGTCTTGGCTCTTTTCAGAAAGTCTTGGTAAGGCTCTGTACGGCTTGCAACAATACACGGTGCTGGCAGGTTTCGCTCTCGTAGTGCATCCATAGACGGCTCAGCTGAAGTATCGCGTAGCTTTTGCAGCGTGATAATGACCGGATGATATTCGTACTGGATGTTCTGCTTCTTGATGCTTTCGGTCGCTGTGTTGCAGGCATATCGTACAACAATATGCGACGCTTCTGCTAGACCATACCACTGTATCACGAGATCCCATGCCTCTTGTGTCAAGCACACAAAGTCAGGATCATCAATACCCTCAGCTAATGGGACAAATCGGTCCCCGCGTGCGTCTTTCAATTCTCCGTAGAAGTTGTCTAGAATTCGGATGAGTCTCGTGTTCGTGTGCAAATTGCTCAAAAGAACACTTACCATTCGAGACAATCGATGAATTATCAACTGGTCCGATCTCCCCTTCGCGAAAGTGCTTGCCAAAGTCACCATGCAGGCCCTCTGTTGTTCGTGACTGGACTCTTTGCAGCCATTCCGTCGCGACAAGGTATCCCTTCTCCCCGGCTTTTGGTATGCCACTACAGAGCTGTGTGATGATTGCAACCTGCTCATCCAGCGTAGGCACATCTGTCGTCTGACCGTGCCCAATAATCTGTTGAAGGCCGTCTTGCTGCATATCAGCACCATCCGCTAGCTCGTCTGGCATCTCTGTGTCGATGACTCGTTGACTGTTCAACTCGATCGAGGGGGTCGCCTTGTGCCGTGACGGCATTGGTGACCCTATGATCTCGTCATGGTCTTTGGGTGACTTCTGACGCTTCGCGGAGTCCAGCTCCATACCCCGGGACGCCGAATCATGTTCCTCATCGTCACCATTGCTTTCCGAAAGTGTTCTCTTCGCCGGAGAGGAGGATCGGCCTAGAGCGAGCTTCTGAATATCACCCTCAGCGGTCGACTGAGGGCTGCTTGGTGGGTCCTGGTCCAGGTCGATGCTGGCGGAAGCATTCTCCGCACGCTCTCCGGACATACTGCCTTCAGGTGAGTTCGGACCGAATGACGACGAAGAATGGTTTGAAGGTGGGGTGCGAAACGACCGAAGTGGGTGTTTGTTGTTTGCTATAGCCGCCGCGGCGTTTGTCTCGACCGCGCCTTGTACTTCTTCGTGGATATGCGGTGGAAAAGTTCGAACAGGTGCTGGGGACTGCGAGGATCGAGAAGAGGCTGTGTCCTGCCTGGAGTCATTCATGAAGATGTCGTCTGTATTACTACTTCGTGAGCTCGTGCTACCCTTTCGCGAGTAAGTGGTTCTGGGTTTCTTGTAGGAAGACGTGATGAAGCGAGCTGCCCGCGGCAGCTCTCCTCGAAGCAAGCACTAGATCACGACGGTCTGAAATAGTCGTCTCGTCACACGTCCATTCAGCCCGAATCCTAGACTTCGTTGCCAAATCCTAGAGGACTTCCTTCCGTAATTACCCCTGGCTACTAATCACGTGCTTCCGCGTACATCAGACCGATGACAGGGCAAGCATTCGAGACATTCGAGACTCGCACGGCAGCGCATAGTCATCGTGAATATCATTATGAAGAGGACTCTGATTTACATAGTTCCGGCGAAGTCCATATTTCACCTGACATCGATCTTGTCCACCTCCGCTTTCGCCTCTTCCCAGGCAGCCAGGTTCCGCTTCGCCCAGTCAATGTGGCAGTGTGCGTAAGCAAGCTGGATCGGCATTAGCAGATGTCAATTACCTTGAACTGATGATGAACTCACCATGTATTTCCGCAAGTCGTCCTCCTTCTCCCCTTGGAAGCTTCTCAGACTTCGCAGGACACCCATGCTCGCGTCCCTTACGTCCTTCTCCGAAACTTGCAGGGCTGCCTCAAGCTGAGCTACAGACTCTTTGGTTCTGCCAATCTGATCTCTCCTCGTCCGTTCGGGGTCTACATCCACAACACCCTTGATAGCATGCGTAACGCTGCCGAACAGCTTATTCGTAATGAAGTTCCCGCCATTCTTCCGTGGCGACATAGCGTCACTCGGGTTCTGTTGACCAGGTTGACCTGACGGGAAGTCCGAGTCGACGGACTCATTGTCTTCGTGCCTTTCATTGCTCTCTCTGTTAGACGAAGTCGACCGCCTCGGTGGACTTGAAGGACCAAAGCCACTCTGCTGCAGATGCTGCTCTAGTCGTTGGGCTTCTGCCTCGGATCGTTCGAGCTGCTCCAGCCGTTGCTGCTTCTGCTCAAGCTCGTCCTTGGCCATCTCGCCTTGCACTCGCTTCAATATCCTGTAGCGCAGTACTTTCCTCACAATGCCGGCAAACTGGGCACTTTCTCGCATTGGCTCTGAAAAACTTGCACTAAGTGATGTAGATAGATCCATTGTGGCGATGTACGTCGAGTCAACCGCTTGTCCAATTTTCTCTACTGCTGCCGCGACAGTGGGTGACTGCTCCGACAACGAAAACGCGTTCAGCTTGCCACCTAGATCACCCATGTCTTCGGCAAAGGCTCCAAGGTGAGCAATAGTGCGCTTGTTCACCTTCTCCATGCTCCCCTGCATCAATGCTTCCAGCTCCCCTGATGATGCTTCGAAGTTGACAAAATACGGGTCAAGCTCTCTTTCAGACAATGACTGTGTGACTGGCGGGAACTTGCCGAAGACCTGAACTCCTGGTATCGTATGTGCGGCAGCGGAAGGATATGCGGCTGTTGGTGGCGTAACCTGGGGCGTACCACTAGCGGATTGTTCCACATCTTTCGCCGCCTTTAGCTTCGCTGTCGAGGAAGGTATCGGTAAGTAATTGTGGCCTGGTGTTGGATTTGCGGGATCGAGAGGTGGTGCTTTCAAATTGTTCTTCGGGAGGTTGATGACGGGTGGTGCTTGTAGTACAGAGCTCTGATGCACTTGTTAGCTCTGGTTGTCCATGTCCAGCCGTATCCGCTTACCCAGGTGGCATTCGGCTCTAAGAACTTCCAGAACACCCCATCTTCTCTGACCTCTTGCATGCGCCGACATCGGTTAAGAAAGGATGTCAGCATACGCTTTCTGTGATCTATTATAGCTTCATCTTCCTTGGCTTTCGTCGGTTTCGCTGCGTAATCCGCCATAGAGTGTTTTTCTGGTATCGGTGGTATGATGAGTGTAGGGTGTAGTCGGACGAGCGTATCCCGCAATGAGTAAAAGTCTGAGTATCGTCTTCTGACTTCGATGTCCTGCAGATGTCAGTCAATACCACCAACCGCTGGCAGAAGTTGTCGTACTCCTATCCTGATTGTGTATGCAATGTAGCTGCCGCCTCCTTCCATATTCTTCCCCGCTTGCAATATGACGATTTGAATATCCGGCCGGTCACAGAGGATCTGCTCGACACGACTGTCATATTGTCCTGGTTTGCGCTGGGCGACCCCTCCATCTTGACTGTCATGTTGTTCGGATTCTTCTGACTGTTCGTTCTGCGGTGTTGAGGTCTCCGAAGGCGGTTCGGTTGGAGGAAAGCCTGGTACCGTCTCAGCAGGGCGCACAGGGAAGTCTCGTAAGAAACATACGTGAAATTGGAGAGCTTGTCTGACCTACATCAGAGGTGGAATCGCGGCGGTCGAAGGAGCCGTAGGGATTATTGTCTTCGTCGTTCCACATTCTTGGATGCGGACTCCTCTGATAGCTTCGTTGGTCTTCGATACTGTATACTCTCACGTAGTTATGCTTCACCTGTTCTACATGAGATGTTCGGGGCGTGCTGGGTGATGATGTCGCTTTTGAACCACGGAGGTCTTCCCGGCCGAGTCACCAAAGAAAGGGGTAGGTGGTGGCAGTCGTCTTTCATCTTCTACAGCAGCCACACAAGTTTACATATGAGATGAGGTATGGAGAATCGCAAAGCGCTGTTTCGATCGAGTCTGTCTGTCTATTGTCTATCGTCTATGTTCGCCGTTCGTATCCTGGTACTCGCTGCCATGATGAACGCCACAAGGTGAGCCTGCCACAAGGACTCGACTCTTCTTCCTCCCAGTCTCGTGTGCGACGATCAATGGTCATTCCCATCATCGTCTTCAGCTTTATTGTCCCATAACATCACACATCTTCATTGGACTTCTAGGGCGAGTTTGAACCAGCCGAAGTGACCGACTCTGCCGTCTCCAACTTCTTGCCAGAAACAGCTACAGGCGCCGGTTGGACAACAGCAACAGGTTGTTGTTGAGCGATGTACGGTCCAGGCGCTGGCTGCGGCTCGAAGACGCGGTCCAGTCTATTATTGATCATGCGCACGGCGATCCAAGCTCCGATCATAATGACCAAAGCGATCAAAGCGATGATGAGAAAGATGGCGTTATTGGCGTACATTGCCGTGGCAGTGTAGAGCTGATACTGCTAAGCAGATTTGCAGATGGAGAGGCTGATCTTTATCAGCTGTATGTGCTCTGTGTGGCCACATTGCAGTTTGTACTTACCACTGTTGTTGGGAAGTTGAGAGAGCGAGATGGTGACTTTTAGACGTGCGATTGTAGAGGTTGTGTTTGGAACAGTGAGGTGACGTATGATGGTGCAGGATTGTTGTTACCCAATTTTGGGTATTGTCAAGACAGGACATTGAAGTCGGCCGCTTGTGTAGGTCAACGTTGCAAAGGCGCGCAATGTGTGGCAGAAGGTCGGACGGTGCCATAGCAACAAATCAGTAGTGGTGTTTCAGACGCGCTTTCTCGGTTGATCTATGCATATCGCGCCGCGTTTATCGCTCACTGGCGACCGCAAGAGGTTGTGGAGCATCGTCGGTCCTATGTGTCGGCTGCTGTTCGACTGTGCTGTGAGGGTTGCCGTCAAGACAGCGCAAGGCAACCACGGCTCCGATACTGAGAAGCACAATAACTAGAGCGAGGATGAAAAGGTCAACGGAGAAATGGTACATTGTGGTGGTTTCGAGTGGGAGCGAGCCGTCACAGTAGTACTGAGCAGGCCTGGAGAATGGAAGGCGAGTAAGCTAGTTTCGATCGACTTTTCAGATTGAACAAATGCTGGTGTCAGACGTGTTGTTTGAAATGAGAGCGGAAGCTGCCCCGGTAACAGGGTCTAATGACATGCTGTTTCAGACGCGCTTCAAAGAATATGCGGGGTAGCGTCGCACTCATCAGTCTCAGTTTTGCTCGGTCCTCTCCTAGCGCAGTCCCGGCCCAAAGATGTCTCAGGATTCTGACCTCGAGGATGTCAAGATCTGTTCAATGGTCTGCATCCACAAGCCTGGCACATCAGCTTGTTTGCCAGCGTTCGCAAACCGCTGAAGTCTTTCGACCAATGCGGAGTGATCCAGATCAATCTTCTGTGCCGCACTCCAGCCGAGCAGCACATCGATGGTGCATAGGACGCGCATGCCCAGAGTAAGGACTTCTGGGTTCGTCGCCCATCCCAATGCACCGTCTTCTTCCACTTCTGCCTTTGTGGTCAAACATTCGATACCATCGATTGCCCATGACCTCAGAACGTCCGCTATGTGTCGTAAGCTGGAATCTTTGCTCATCGATTTGAGCAGCCGAGACCATAATTGCGCTTCCTTGATCTCGTCCAGATATAGATTCTGCTTCTCCTCGCCAAATAGAGTGGTGTCAGCTTGTAAGGCTTTGTGTAGTAAGTTTTTGGGAGATAAGAGATGATGGTCGAAGTGCTGGCCTAACAGTCGTTTACAGCACCCAAAGGCCAGTATCGCAGAGTCGGGGTAAGCACTATTCATGTGGCTGGAAAGCATGCGCGCCGCGACGTCGGGCACGACATCGTCGGACTCTGTGACAATATCCAAGCCTTTGACAATCTTTACAGCTACCTGTGCTCCGATAGATCTCACGTCCTCGTCATCGTCCAGAAGACAGTCATAAACGGCCAGACAGTACTTGACTCGTAACTCTTCAGGCAAATGTTTAATGCTATCTCGTGCCAGTAGTAGACCATGTAGCGAAGATACGGCAGCAATACGCAGCGGATACTCCTGTTTCCTGTCAGTTGTGAGTCTTGTCAGAACGGAGTGCGTCACTTACGTTGTCATCCTGCAAACTCTCCACGCTGAGGCGCAGCCATATTTGCACTTCGTTCAAAAGCTCTGCAGTCCAGCGATGCTCTTGCAAGTAACGGCTGGCAAGGACGTGACCCCAAAGTCCAAGTGAGCTCTGAAGCTCGACAGGTGCTAATGACGCCTGGATGGAGCCGGGGACGTCAAGCCCAGAAAGCATAGAAACCAGATTCTCACAGTCCCGCAACTTAGATGGTTGCACTTGAGCCACAACGTCGAGGGTAGTGCGATAGAAGCATGCTTCTACCCGGCTTCGCCCAGCATTGAGCGATGCCAGAAGAGACACCAAGAAGTTCCAGGACACCTTGAGTGGGAGTGCGTAGAGTACTGGCTGTAGCTGCTCCAATGTGTTCACTGCCGCTGAATCGTCCGTGTTCGCTAATAGCTTTGTCCAGGTAGGATCAGTCAGGGCTGGAC
>Ga0058702_10000994_pt1 | contig 11091 bp, 9 predicted proteins | sample AgamicOrSfe_FD_83781 | JGI IMG/M metagenome (GOLD analysis project Ga0058702, IMG submission 83781) | Agave microbial communities from Guanajuato, Mexico - Or.Sf.e | ecosystem: Host-associated > Plants > Phyllosphere > Phylloplane/Leaf | place: Guanajuato, Mexico | collected 2012-05-30
CTCTCCCACTCCCTCTGCCTCTCCCTCTCCATCTCCATCTCCCTCTCCATCAAACTCCGACTAGCCACACCACCCGCCTTTGTCGCGCGCTGACTTTCCGCACGACGTGTATCCTCGCCCGCTTGTTCGGCCGTGCTGGACATGCTGACTTCGGGCGCAAAGGAAGGTGTGAAGGAGAAGGGTACGGAAACTGGGGCTGGACGCTTGTAGGGCGAAGGAGCGCGTGGGCCTGTTGAGAAGGCAGTCGGGTTGCGTGGGCCTGTTGGAAATGTGGTGGGAGTGGATGTCGCGGTTGAAGTGGACGCCACTGAAGGTGGCGCGGGCGAGTAGGGGCGGTAGGGTTGAGCACTTGATGGTGGCACGGACTGTTCGGCTGCTATTGGCGAGTCGGGCTCGTCTGCTGTGGTGCCATGGCCGTTCGAGGTAGGAGGGAACTGCGGTTCTGGTTCTGGCTCATGCTCGAATTCTGGTTCCGGTTCGTGCTCTAGTTCGGCTTCTGGTTCCTGCTCCAGGTCAGGCTCAAGTTCTGGTTCATGCTCGATCTCCGGCTCTGGAATTGGTTGTTTGGGAGCTCGCATTGGCGAGCCTGGGCGTAATGACCTGGGTACTGTAGTATTCGATGGTGTCTGCTGGAGAGGCGTGGATGGCTGATTTTCGGGCGTTGGGTAGTAGAGCTCTGCTCTTGCTGCTGCTAATAGATCAGGAGTCGCTTGCTGCTTGTTCCATTCCTGCTTGAGGAGGTCCCTTTCGTCCTCTTGAGGCGGCGGCGGTGGAACGTGAGCTATTTGTTGCGCAAGAGCTGGAGCTGGAGCTGGAGCTGGAGCTCGACCTGGCATTGGCACTGGAGCAGTTGCTGGTGCTGGAGTTGTGGCATTCGGAGGCAATACTTGCTGACTGCTCTTCCGTATTGTGGGCTTCGGTGGCGGGACAGGGACTGGTCTCTGTTTGCGTTCTGCTTGATACTGCCTTTCCCGCTCCCGTGCCTCTTCCAGCTGCCGCTCAAGGTCTTTTATCCTTGTATTTTCTGGCGTGTCTGGCGTTTTCGGTGACGACTTATTGTCCAACCACTTTAGATTCCCTGCAACAGGCGTGGTGGGTAATGCTTGAGTCGCAAGGTCCTCTTCTCGTTTACGCCGCTCTTCCTCTTCTTTCCAAGCACGCTCTTCCTCCTCCCACTGTCTTCGCTGCCTATCCAACTCCTCCTTTTGCTTTTGCCGCGTTTTCCGACTCTCCGCCTCCCATAGTTGCTCTTGGTCTAGCTGATCCCGTTCTTGCTGTTGTCGCCTAGCGTCATCCTGCTCCTTCCTCGTCCGCTCCACTTCTTCGTCCTGCTCTCTTCGCCGCCTCTCCTTCTCCGCAAGACTGGGTACCTGCACGCTGGGTGACGTGATCTGCCGTCTTGCGCCGAAGCTGATTCCCTGGTTGCCTTGACTAGCACCTCCCATGTATCCATATTGATGTATGTTCCAAGCTGGAGCGGTCATTCCTTCATCTCCTCGTTTACTCCAACTGCTGACAGCTGCCTGCCTCGAACTTGCATCTGTCGTTCTCGACGTCGTTGAGCCTCCTGTCTGAGCAGGACTAAGGGCGCGTGCGGCTGGACTCTCGCTTGCTTGACTTGCTCCGCTAAAGCCTCTCGGACGTCCATGGCCTGCGCTGTCCACACTATTGCCATATACATGACCACGGGCCGGAGCCGGCTTCTTTGGGCCGATGACATTGGCAAATTGCGATGGATTGGCTGCATTGGCCGCTCTGCTGAATGCGCTGATGCATTGTATGACTTGCGCCGGGTCTTTATTGTCGTACAAATCTACTGTGAGGAACCGATCGTGTGCTGGTAAGCCGAGAGGTGGCAATTCGCATGCGCGTAGGAAGTGTGATATGTTCTCGCGCTGGACAAAGGGCATCGATGACGCCTTATACTTGATACCCGGCGGTGGAAGCGCTAGGTTCGCTAGTCTGTGCGATGATGAGCTGAGTTGGATCGCATGAGTCCCTCGTGCAACCATACTTGCACAATGCGACACCATCTTTCAGGCTTTCGAGTAGATCACCTGCTTGTAGTTTCTCGCCGAGAGTCTGCTCGATCCATGTCCTGATCTCATTCGCGGCCTGCGGAGTGTATCGATCCAGGCGTAGCTTGCGCATGTCCTGGTCGAGGGACGATACAGATGCCATCGCGATATATATTGTTAGGTCCCAGATCAATGGTTGTTGTTGTTTTGAGATCATGAAACAGAAGGAGCGCGACTCGCCGCTGGTAACCGCGTCATTGGCATTGGCGTCATCGCTCGAAATGTACATTTCTTGCGGCGACAACGACCACCTATACATATATACGTCAAGAATCCTCAGATGTCGCAACCAGGATTGATTCAAGGTCTTTACTACAGATGGGCCAGCTTGAGGCTGCCCTGGCGAAGAAAGTGGCTAGTTGGTCCGAGAACCCTTGAAGTCGTTTATCCACCCATGCTGACTTTGTTCCTGTCTTAGGCCGTGATTTAGCAGGCATAACCTATTGGGAGATGCGCTCTGACTTGTCGAACCGACCACGACGTATTGCCAAATACCCACGGACGACCGAATATGCCGATGTCAATCACACTCCAATGTGGATGCAATGGCTACGGCATACACGACCGACGCCCCCATCACTAGATGAGCAGCGTTACGAGTTGACACGACAAACGAGTCTCAAGCAACTGGCAGCAAAAGCGGATGAACGGTGGAAGTCGATACCATCGTTCCTCGACAATCCAGCAGATACAGCTCAAGCTCAACCGCTGCTTCAACCTCGTGACAGTGCAGGCTATAGTGGACGGTCAGAGGGCGAAAAGAATCAGGGTGTGATGAACGCAGCTAAGACGGAGGATGAGCATATCGCAATTTTGCAGGGCGAGGATGTGGATAAAGGCAGGTTCAAGGGCGAGACGAAAGAGGCTGAGCCTACAAGAACAACAGATCCATTCAAGTCGGCGCAGCGTGGTGGTGCAGGCGAGGGCTGGCAGCCGACTGCCTGGAGTCCTGGCAAAGCACAGAAGAGAGGTTAATTCATTGAATTCAAGAGCAATGTCTGCTCGTCCACTCTCTTGTGGTAATGCATGCCTCTGGCATGAGTATAAACGTGCTTCGATCTTGGCATCTTAGCTACTCAAGCGCACTTGGAATCCCGTCTATCTCGGTGAGTGCCAGTCTGTGCTCTTATGACGCAGCAGTGTGACATCGAGCCTTCTTTTTGACTTATTGCCTCCTGCATATCGCACATTGCGAATTGTAATGTCTTCGTATTGACTAACGCCGATCCATGCAGCTCGCTAATCCCTTGACAAGCTCTTTCCAATCCGAAACACCATTGACACGAAGATCCGTCCCACAGCATAATGCGCTCCAGAGTCAAACAACTCATCAACGGCCGGGCGGTCCACCAAGATGAGGTGGTGGCGGGAAGCCCTGCCCACCTTGCGGACTCATGGCATTACCGATATGTGGCGGAGGGAATGGAAAGGGTGGACCACCAGGACCACCAGGACCGCCGGGACCAGGAAAGCCTTGTGGTGGGAAAGGAGGGAAGGGCATGCCGTTTGCTGGACTACCAGCGCCTGGGAAGCCTCCTGGTGGTGGAAATGGGAATGGCATTCCTCGACCTGCGGGACCAGGTCCGCCAGGTCCTCCCATCATGAATGGAGGAGGGATTGGTGGTCGTCCTAGATAGAGGTGTCAGCTATCCAATGTCATCAACATACAATCAATCTTAGCGTACCACCAGGAAAGCCGAACGGTGGTCCGGGTCCACCGAAGTTCGGTGGCATCATCCCAGGTCCACCAGGTTGCGGCATGGTCATCGGATTCTGAAGTCCTTCTGCAGCATATGATGATGTGATCTTGTCGATAACCCCTTGTGCAGTATCATGACCGATTTCTGTGATGAGCTTCAGTGTAGGCCAGTGCTAGGCTTTGGTAACGAGGACCGACGTTGATAGTAATCTACAACATTTCGCAAGTGATTCTTTCCAGTGTTGTGAGCTTTCCGCACGCTCATAGAGTCGTGTGTAAGGTAGACATCGCAGTAATCGCCTAGCAAAAGGACAACAACATCAGCAAAGATCCTCGACATCCTGGTTCAGCGTATTTCAGCGCGATTACGAGGCGAATATTCGGACGGACGATGGCGAGGAAGCGCATTGCGTTCATAGTAGTTTGGAGAGACCTACAGAAGAGTAGTTTGTGTCAGTGAGGCCCGAAATGATAAGACAGGCGCGACTTATATTTCGGCATGATGTGAGTTATGCGACCGTGCTAGATATGTTCGGGATATCACTAGATCCAATCTGATTGTCGTGAGAAGCTCGTTGTCCTTTGCAAGAGCATGGAGAGTGTTGGCCTTCCTGCCGATGGAGCTATCGGATATAAGCTTGCGAGTCATGAGCACGGACTTTGCCGAGACCGACCTCATCTCAATGCTGCGGCAGCGACATCTTCTTTGATCAGTATTGCGACAATCCCTCACACATCACAATGCCTGTTGCAACGAACATCAAGCCCATTCAGGGCGTAAGTCTCTGCCTCCCCTTTCCTATCTAGGCGCTGGCCGAATTGCGCATCACAGAGAGCAAGGAGCGGTAGACTGACACATCTTTGTTGTAGATGCTCAAGCGAGGAATCGTTGTTGATCTATCTTCCGCCATTGGTTCGTCATTCTGCACACCACAGCTTCGCGAACCCTGCCGAGAAGCATCGAAGCCGAGATCATCCACCCGAGGAACAATGACTGACAGAAACAAACAGGTCTCGGTGTTGCCGCTGGCTACCTCTACTGGTATGGTACGTAAAGCTAAATAGTCTCAAGGACTACGACTTGCCCTCCGCACCACATTGTCTGGGGATCAGCTTGTGGAGAGACGCGTTATGAGCACACAAAGCTGTCCAATCTGGCTTACTGAATCCGCGATCACAAAGACAGAACGTAAAGAAAGAGCATCACTAACAGTACTTAACTCACAGGCTACCACGTTCCAGCTGTTCGCCACAGAGATCGTTTCTACGCAAGGCTCGAAGATGAGCGCATGAGGGGCATCGGCGCAGACCCTGAGATCCAGTAAACCACTTGTACTCGATAAAGTACAGATGCGAATCGGGTGTGGGTGGCCGGCCTCAGCAATGTGCCAATGGAGGCTGGCGCTGGATCGTGCCGAGCAAGCGAGAGTGCAGTGCGGGGCTGGAATCGAAAAGACGAAGACATGTGTATTATTGAGATGTGCATAATTGCATGGACGGAATACATTGAAAGCAGTGCTTGGACATGAGATTTCGAAACTTGTTTGCCATTCTCAAATCTGTGACAAAGATGCGATCGCAAGGAATGAATTATCTAGCTTTGGACTGACACTAGGGCTTATTCAACCAGAGCGGACGGCCCCGAGACAGGCCTTGTTTATGCTAACAGAGCTGCTTGTCAGTCTGACAACTCGGTATACCGGCATTTTCCGGTTTTAACAATGACTCGCTTCGAGCCGGTTAACGCTTGAATGTCCTTCTTCCGATTATGTCCTTCCTGGCATGGTGCCCTTTGGTCGCTTAGCAGGATTCCTGGACCCCTGTTCGCTTTTTCAGTTCTTGCAGACTGCATGCAGCTTCGAAATTACGTCTGGCCTAGGCGACGCGTAAATTTGTGAATCCGCATTTATGCAGCTGGGTTGCCCTAATGCCTTACTTGCCGGCTCTCGAAGGACGAACAGAGGATATATCTGAGCCTTGCCAGCCCTGGGGCTTTTCGTGCTGCTATATTGTCTTGCGCAAGGCTCCCAGTCGAAGAATGGGTACAATTGACCGCCGACGACATCAAAGACCCTTAGCTAGCAGCACTTCTCCTCGCAGCATTGAAGAACTTTCGCTTTACGACGCCGTGAATGAAACCTCTAATGCCATTACTTATGCACACTATTTGGCCTTCGATCAAATTCTCAACCATGATAACCCCTTCGGTACAGAGACCGTTTTCAATTGCCCATCTCCGAGTGGTTCCCTCATTGCCTCCGCATGTCACAGCTGGTGTGAACCAATGTTCATTTTCTCTGCAGTACACACTCGTCAGACTGCCCTCCATGAGCTCGCCTGCCGGATTCCACAAAAGAACTTCTACTGGATCGGCTGTCGGCTCAGCGGGCAAATCACAAGCAAGCCGGGCTGTGGTGTAGGCTTCGCGCTTAGCTGTCTTATGTCGTGTGAACGAGGTTGGTTTTGTAGGATGTGGGCAAAGGAAGAGTTCGTAAAGAGGATACCGGAGCTGGGATGGAGGGTCAAGTGTGTCAGGATACAAGACATCGCGCGACAGGCTTGCTACAGGCTTGAGTTGGTCGATCTTTATACCACCCTCGGAATCAAGAATCAGGCGTACTCGCCAAGCTGGCTTAACCAGGTCACTCTCTACGAGGTGACGCTGGGCTGAGATTTGATTCTGAAGCTCTTTGTCGAGAAGTGCTAAATGATCGATACTTTGTGAAGGCTGCACACACTGGAATTGACCTGCCGACGCCCGTAACCTGTCCAGATGGAATTGGAACATATACCATGCAGTAGGCTGAGTTCCTGACTGACTAGATAGCAGAGTGTTTTGCGATGAACCACGAAGAGCATAATCGTGTCTTATTGTTGTGAATATCTCACTAGCCGAGACGTTCATGTCTGTATTGTCCATTCTCTCTTTGTTCGTGGGATGTCTGAGTAACTTGTGCTCATGCGCGTCGGAGACAACACCGCGAAACCCTGCAAATCTAGAATGCCCTCCAAGACATCTGGTGTCAACACATATCATCACTTGACTGCTAACCACCTCCAACATCACTGATTCAGCGGCAAAGCATTGAGCATCTGACCGGACAGCAGAGATCTTCTGTTCACTCTCACTCATCTAATACATTCCTATCAATTATCACTTAGGGGCTGCATCATAGAGAGTCTCCGCGAGACAACAACATGGACTCACTCAGCTCGCTGAACACCTCACTACCTCGATCCTTCCCAGCACGACAGCCAAACCCCGACTTGCACCAAGCTTTCAAGGCTGCAGCACTATCTGTAGCACAGCTTTACAAGACCGCCGCTGCAGATGAGAATTCAGCACGATCCAACGGGTATCAAGACGCCTTAGAAGACCTCTTGTCCTTCCTAGATCAGCAGAACTTAGGTTTAGGGGATGGCGAGGGCTGGCGGGTCAGACAGTGGGCTACCGAAAAGCTATCGCCAACTATTTACGGGAGTGATGCAGAGGACCATATTGCGGAAGTGCCAAATCACAAAGCACAATCACGAGACCAGGGCACGAAACAGCCAGGAAGCATGGAGGATATCTCGCCGATAATTTCATCGGAGCCTGTCTCGATACGGTCAGATCTTGTGGCATCGCAACATTCAGAGTCACAGACTTCGATCTCAGAAACGATACCTGCTATCACACCGCGACGAGATTTCTATCAATTCCGATCACCAATAGAAGACATGGAAACTGACCACTCTTCACCTGCACATACTTCTACGCCGAAAACACATCGGCGGACCACATTACCAAACCAGAGGGGTGCAACTATGTCCCTCGGAGGCTTAGGCAATGGTGCAGGTCATAAAAGAAGGACACCATTTGCAGATTTGGACTTCCTAGATTTTGGAAAGGAAGGCTTTGGTGGTGGAAGTACGTCTAAGCGGCCAAGACCATCTCTTGATTAGAGTAATGGATGGTGTGGGGGAGACCGAGAAGTTTATGTAATGGACCTAGGGCAGATTTGTGAGCGCGATGTACAGAGCAGACGGACAGACGGGGTTAGCGACGTCTGATGTCTGATATGATGGTATGACTCACGACCAGCATAGCATTGCATTGCTTGGTATTTTCTTTTGCGATATGGAGCCTTGGAGCCTTGGTAACAAGCGCGCAAGGGGATGATGAACGACTTCCTGTTACTTGGTCTGCATTTAGAGATACCCTTTTACATAGCATAGAAGACTTTGAGACTGAATGTAATAACTCAAGACGGTATACCCGTTTCAGACCTTGGCAGCACATGGCAATCACACAGCACTGCCCGACCATCAAGGTGTGACGACGCTTTCACTTTCATACTTTCGTACTTCATAAAACCAATCCAGGACCACATCGCCATAGTCTACATCATAAATCACCTCTGTTCAGTAACGCGACACATATATTATCGACCACAAGATACACAAGATGGCACAAAACCTGAACTCCTTCCAGGCTGCCATGGCTGACAGAGCCGTGCGAACAATCAAAGCAGTGAGCATCGCGGAGCGTGAACGCACTGTCTCATGGCGCACTAACATACCTTCACAGGAGCTACACTACCTCGTCGACATGGGTTTAGTGTCACCAAATCAACTCACCACGTTCCTCTCCGCACTACCAACAGAATCCACACCTTCGATAGTCATTCCCGTCTCCGCAACAAATGGCATGTCGAACCTGAGCCTCAACGAGAAGCAAGAGCATACAGGCTTCTACGCCCCATCTCCCCAGCCATCGACTCCGAATCCTCCTGCATATGGATCAGCGGCGCCACCACGAGATGATACAGCATACATCGCGCAAGCAACCTCTCTCTATGCATACAACGGTACGGCCCACGGCGATCTCACCGTCGAGGCTGGCGACCGGATTTCGATCATTGAGTACATGAATGAAGAGTGGTGGAAAGGCAAAAGTGAGCGTACAGGCGAGATTGGTATCTTCCCTCGATCCTACGTGCAAGTCAACGAGGGTGCACCAAAGAGAGACACTATGCCTGCACCTCAGCAGCAACAGCAGCAGCCATATATGTACGGCGGCGGTGGCCAGCAAAGCCAGACACCCATGTCGTATGGCAACATGCCGATGGCTGTTGCACAGAACCAGCAAGGACAGTCATCAATGGGAAACCAAAAAGTACAGGAAATGGTATGTCTTCTGTAGTGCAGGTGACATTGTGCAGCTATACTGACTGATCATCTCAGGGCAAGAAGTTCGGCTCAAAGCTGGGTAATGCAGCTATATTCGGTGCTGGCGCTTCAATCGGTTAGTGGACTGTTCTTCACCTCGAATATCACAATACTAACAATCCATGTAGGTGGAAATATTGTGAACTCAATCTTTTAGATTCTTGAGCAGAGGCTTTTACGAGACTTCATGACCCGACGTTGCCTTCGATAATCATATACTTTAAATATCTTGCTGCACAACTGAAACACATTCACATGTCTGTATCTTGCCTTGCAGAAAACCCGTTACGCTAGTGCGTCACTCACCTCAACTTTATTTTGATCAGTGCCAAGGCAAGATGATCGACATCGTAAATTGGAAGCCGCATCCCAACTCCGTCTCTTCTCTTCTCCAGCCTCACCCAAACGCCAACACTCGCATCCCATCGTCAACATCATCAGCAGCATATACAATGGCCGGCCTTCCTCTACCTCTTTGTATCCAGTGTGGCACAGATCAAAACCCATGTTCGTTTCTGCTGTTTACCATGGTTTTCACCTTATTAATGATTAATTTTAGGCCATCTGAAGATTGTTGGTCCTACGCTCGGATTCGTTGTCACTGTCGTCGCAGCTGTATGTCGCGCCCTGAGCTCCAGTCGAACGAAATGCTGTGGTTCCATGTCACTAACACTAATGTTAGGTCATCTGCTGGCCTGGTTCGATCTTTTGCGGATGCTGTGCGTCTGAGACTGGCAAGAAGTATGTCATGGAGAAGCTGGTCGCAGTTTCTTCTGCAATGACGGGCGCACACTAATCTGTCTGTGTAGGATGTTAGCGGCACCGGTGGACTATGGCAATGCTGTCAATCAAGCCATACCTATATGACCGTTTCCGGGGTCGGGGTCAAAGGATATCAAGTTCACATTGCTGTCGTGGAAAGGCAGGGGACATTCAGCATGATTCAGCATGGCAACAGCATGTTCATATGGGACTGAAACGGTACAGCATGGGCAGAGCACTGATACGACCACGGTCGAGGCGTTTGTGGTATACGAACTAATTATAATACATTTCCGATTGCTTTCATTGTGAGGAAGTATCGCATTATGTTTGCTTGTTTCATGGCCACTACAGGCTGTCCTAGGTGACATTTGCAACTTACGCCGACCATGTCTCGAAGATACCGACTTCATGCAGAACGATCACCACTTCGATGTCAGTAAGGAACCACCATCCAACGCTATCGTCGCACCACTACAATAGATATTAGCACTGCTACAACACGAATAAATTCTTCCTCGTATGCTGTTCAGATCGAGTCACGGCACATCACTTACTTAACAAACGCGCCCGCCCTGCCACTCAACCACAAACAAGTGCCCGCAACATCTTCCGGCGACCCTATTCTACCCAACGGAATACTCCCCTCAATATTCTCTCTAAACTTCTCTAACGTCGCCTTCATCATCTTGCTCTCAAACGGCCCGCACGCAATCACATTACTCGTGATATTCCTACGTCCCAAATGCAGCCCCAGCACCCGGCTGAGATGGTGCAAGCCTGCTTTGCTGGCGCTGTAGGCGAAGGTTTCAAGGGCGGGCACGCGCAGGCCGTCGACGGAGCCAATGTTGATGATGCGGGACGGGTCGGATGGGGAGGAGCCAGCCGTGAGCAGGGGGGTGAGGAGTTGGCTTAGGGTGAAAACGCGGGTGAGATTGAGGGTGAGGACGCGGGTCCAGGCGGTGTCGGGGTAGGTGTCGTACGGCGCGCCCCAATTGCTGCCGGAGTTGTTGACGAGGATGTGGAGTTCTGTGGAGTAGGAGTGGTACTGGTATTAGTCGTGCTTACACTCTTGTGCTTGCCGTGTGGTGCGTGGATGTTTATTGAGGGGCTGGTCTTCCTCGATTCTACGTACTCTTCTCTCTCCGCCCCAGCTCCTCCACCAGCTTCTTACAGTCGTCCTCCTTGTAGAAATCCGCTGGTATAGCGGCCGCCGTGCCTGGTCCCATCTTGTTGAGCTGCTCGCATGCCTCTTCGCAGCTCTTTGCATCGCGGGAGGAGATGTATACTTTCGCGCCGGCGCGGACGTAGCCTTCGGAGATCATGCGCCCAATACTGGGA